>Ga0134126_10009671_pt1 | contig 12147 bp, 9 predicted proteins | sample KB31752_FD_96881 | JGI IMG/M metagenome (GOLD analysis project Ga0134126, IMG submission 96881) | Terrestrial soil microbial communities with excess Nitrogen fertilizer from Kellogg Biological Station, Michigan, USA - KB3-175-2 | ecosystem: Environmental > Terrestrial > Soil > Unclassified ...
AGGGGCAAAGTTTTAAGGATAGCTTTGTTTTTGCTTAATATTCTTTCTGTCTTTGCGATACCTTTGGGTCCTCTGCGTTCAACTTTTATAAATATAACCGCAAAGAACCCTAAGGCTTCGCAAAGGGGCAAAGTTTTAAGGATAGCTTTGTTTTTGCTTAATATTCTTTCTGTCTTTGCGATACCTTTGGGTCCTCTGCGTTCAACTTTTATAAATATAACCGCAAAGATCCCTAAGGCTTCGCAAAGGGGCAAAGTTTTAAGGATAACTTTGTTTTTGCTTTATATTCTTTCTGTCTTTGCGATACCTTTGCAACCTTTGCGTTCAACTTTTTCTTCTTCTTTGCGGAAAAACTTTCCCGAGAAGTCGGGACAAGTGCGTTTCTTTGCGTGAAATTTAATTGCTATATAACTTGGCAACCATTACCTACGACAAACTATTCCAATCTCTCCAGGAAAAGAAATTCCAGCCTGTGTATTACCTGCATGGCGCGGAGCCATATTTTATAGACCACATATCTGATTATATTGAGGAACATGCACTTAGCGAAAGTGAAAAGAGTTTCAACCAGGTTGTATGTTATGGAAAAGACACAGACTCAAATACGCTGTTGAATGCCGTAACCCGCTACCCGATGATGGCGCAGTACCAGGTGGTGATTGTAAAAGAAGCGCAGGATTTTAAGAACCTGGCAGCGCTGGAAAAATATTTTGAAAAGCCGGTGCCTTCTACAATCCTGGTGATGTGCCATAAGTACAAATCATTGGATAAAAGGTTGAAGGTAACCAAAATCCTAGAGCAAAAAGCCGTTCTTTTTGAATCGAAACCTATACCGGAAGCAAAAGTGCCGGATTGGATTGAAAAATACCTGGAACGCTTGGGCTATAAAAGTACCAACCAGGCCCGCTACCTGCTTACTGAATACGTAGGCAGCAATCTTGAAAAGCTCAGCAATGCCCTGGTGAAAATGACGAGCGCATTGGACAAAGGCAGCATTATTGATGAAGTCGATGTAAAAGCCAATGTTGGCATCAGCAAAGATTATAATGCGTTTGAACTATCGTCAGCTATTGTAAATAAAGATATTGCAAAAGTCACGCGGTTAGTTAACTACATAAATGAAAACCCCAAAGAATATCCCATACAGGTGATGGTAGTGGTTTTATATAATTTCTTCTCAAAGGCAACGGCGCTCTACATCACTGGCAAAAATGATAAAGACACTCTGAAAAGCCTGGGCATTATGGAATGGCTTAGCAGGGATTTTCAAAAAGCGGTGCAGACTTTCGGCAGGAAGCTGATTGATATTTCAAAACTGATCCAGGAATTTGACCTTCGTTCTAAAGGGGTGAATGATACGGGTACCGAATCAGGAGAACTGATGAAGGAATTGGTTTTCAGGATAGTTTATATTTAATCAGGCGTAAGGCATTAGGCGTAAGGCGTTAGTGGCTTACGCATGATTTCAGCCAAACAGAGTTTCCCGATCTACCAGGCAACCCTGAAAGGGTTGAATGTGAATAACCCCCGGTGTAACCGCGGGATGAGATCCGGTCATCGAATCCAACCCCGAGGGGGTTGAACAATGCCTGTTTGTTGCTATTCAACCCTTTCAGTGTTGTGGAGTGCGGTTTTACACTTTGGCCACGGGTTTTACCAGTGGTTATTCACATTAAACCCTTTCAGGGTTTTAAAAGGCTCGTTTACCCCAAAAACGGGTAGCGATAATCATGCGGCGGATAAAAAGTTTCCTTGATCGTTCTTGGCGATACCCAGCGGATAAGGTTCCAGCTTGAGCCTGCTTTATCATTTGTGCCTGAGCCTCTGGCACCACCAAACGGCTGCTGGCCAACGACCGCTCCTGTCGGTTTGTCGTTGATATAGAAATTACCAGCCGAGTTCGTCAGCTTTTCCGTGGCAGTTATAATGCTATACCTGTCCTGGCTAAATATGGAACCTGTAAGTGCGTAAGGGGAGGATTGATCCACTATTTCCAGCATTTCAACAAATTTATCAGGCTCATATACAAACACGCTCAATACAGGGCCGAAAATCTCTTCACACATGGATACATAAGTAGGGTTTTTAGCGAGGATTACAGTGGGTTCAATAAAATAGCCTTCTGATTTATTATAATTACCACCTGCAATGACTTCTGCATCAGGACTTTTCTTCGCATTGTCAATATAAGATGCAATCTTATCAAATGCCCTTTCGTCAATTACGGCATTAATAAAATTAGAAAAATCATCCACAGGCCCCATTTTGAAGGTTTTCAGATCGTCGAGCAGTTTTTCTTTCACTTTCGGCCAGATATTAGACGGTATATACGCCCGTGAAGCCGCGGAGCATTTTTGCCCCTGGTATTCAAAAGCGCCCCGTGCCATGGCAACTGCAACCGCAATAGGGTCCGCAGACTGATGCGCCACAATGAAATCCTTACCGCCGGTTTCGCCTACAATACGTGGGTACGACCTGTATTTGTGGATGTTATCGCCTATTTCTTTCCATATCGTCCTGAATACTTCAGTTGACCCGGTAAAATGGATTCCTCCGAAATCTTTATGTGAAAAAATGACATCCGAGCAATCCTGTCCGGACGGATAAATAAGATTAATAACCCCATCCGGCAACCCTGCCGCCATGAATATTTCCATGATAATTTGTGCGGAATAAACTTGCCTTTCAGAAGGTTTCCAAACCACTGTATTGCCCATCAGCGCAGCAGAAGCGGGGAGATTGCCACCAATAGATGTAAAATTGAAGGGCGTGAGCGCAAATACAAACCCTTCCAATGGCCTGTATTCCATTCTGTTCCACATTCCGGCCGAAGATATAGGCTGATTCTTGTATATTTCATTGGCGGCATATTGCACGTTAAACCTCCAGAAATCAATAAGTTCGCAGGCAGCATCAATTTCAGCCTGGAAAACATTTTTGCTCTGGCATATCATTGTTGCCGCATTCATTTTGTAACGGTATGGGCCCGCCAGCAGGTCGGCAGCTTTTAAAAAGATAGACGCCCTTTGCTCCCACGGCATTCTGCCCCATTCGTGTTTTGCTTTCATGGCAGCGTTAATTGCCATGCTTACTTCTTCTTTGCCTCCCTTATGGAAATGCCCAACTACTTTATGCCTATCGTGCGGCGGGTGTATTTCGAGCTTTTTGCCGTTGCGTATTTCTTTCCCATCAATATACATGGGAATATCGCGCTGCTCTTTTTCAGAGTCTTTTAGTTCTTTCTGAAGTGCTGTACGTTCCGGGGTTCCGGGCGCATAGTTTTTGATAGGTTCGTTTACGGCGACAGGGGTTTGGAAGATGGCGTTTGACATGTTAATTTGATTTTGAAGTGCAAAGGTAGGGTATCAATGATCAATTATCAATGACCAATAAACAGTGCCAGGTAGGGAATGTTTGGACGCTGGGAATTGGTATGGATCAATAGTTTTCTTTAATGAATTCTTCAATCTGCTTTAATAATTTATATTTTGATTTGTCGTCCATATCAAAATTATATATCTGATCTTCTCCTTCGATAAGCACTTGCACAAATGCCTTTCTTTCTTATGTGATTTCCAATAATCTGCTTTTATTCCTAAAACATTGTGCAATAAGTCACCTTCATATAAATCTCCTTCGCTCATGATGTTTTGCTGTAAGTAATTGATGGCAAATGGCGTAATATATTCAAGCCCTCTGTTTTGTCCAATCAACAGCCTAAGATCTTCTATTGTAAGGTCTTTTATGCGCTTTTGGCGTAGCAAGTGGCAATTTATTACCAATCCTGAAACATCAGGTCCCGTTGGTGGTGGTCCCCAATAATCTGATTCCAGTTGCTCCAGCGTTTTACTCGGATCGTTTCTCATAATCGAAGATGTATTATCTTATATCTTAATCAAATACAAATATATGTTAACTCGATTTTGTATCAAAGCAAAAACTCCTTAATCTTATCAGCCTCCATCCACATCAAATCCTGTTCTCGTCTCAACCAGGTCATCTGCCGTTTCGCATAATTCCGGGTATGCTGTTTGAATAAAGTAATGGCGGATTCAAGATTATATTTCCCATCAAGATAATCAAAAAACTCTGTATAACCTACTGTATGCAATGGCTTTAGATGGCGAAAGGGATACAATTGCTTTACTTCTTCCAATAAGCCATTATGTATCATTTCATCACAGCGCTCGTTGATTGTTTTGTACAAAACTTCTATCGGAACCTCAAGGCCAATTTTGATAACTGAATAGTCTTTATGTATTGACTTGCTTTTTTGAAGGTAAGAAGAATATGGCTTGCCTTCAGAAAAACAGACTTCCAATGCCCTGGCTATCCTCCGGGGATTGTCAATATCAACGGCTTTAAAATACTCTGGGTCAGCGTCCCTTAGAGCTTCCTGCAATCCTTTCAAACCAAAATTGCTTTCAATTTCCATTACCCGTTCCCTCGCTTCTTTTGTTATTTCGGGAAACGTATCAATCCCTTCCAGTAATGCTTTAAAATATAAGGTTGACCCGCCAACCGCAATGACGGTGTCATGCGTTTTGAAAAGCTCATCAATTACAGAGTTTGCATCCCTCGCGAAATGTCCTGCTGTATATTCCTCCTGAATGGAAAGATTATTGATAAAATGGTGTTTTACCTCTGCCAGTTGAGATAAAGTGGGCTTAGCAGTCCCAATATTCATTTCCCTGTAAAACTGCCTCGAATCAACTGAAATGATTTCTGTAGAATATTTTTTGGCAAGGGCAATGCCAACGCTCGTTTTGCCGGAAGCTGTTGGCCCCATGAGGGCAATTAGACGTTTGGGATGGAGTGTTTTAGTATGGGACATTAATGATTTGCTTTACTGCATCTCAAAAAAAATCCTCATCTTCATGGTGTTCATGCCCGAAATCTTCCGTGCCGTCAATATCATCCTTTTCCCAAAGATCATCGTCACCATCACCATCACCATCCTGGTGAAAAAAATCTGTGTTCTTCATTTCGAGCTCATGGATCAGTTCACTATCTTCGTCCGTCATTTCTTCGGGGTATTTCCCGAAAGTCTCATATTGCTTTGGGGATTCACCAATGCTTTCCACAATTTTTGGGAAATTCTTTGCAGGTTCCTCAGAATCATAAACTTTGGTTACTTCCAGGAAAAACCGCCACATTAGCACAAAATCATATTCAAAAATAAGCTTTTGCCCGGGGTCGTGCTCATAATCCTTGAGCTTTATATCCTTCATAATGGGCACAAGATCAGATTCATCTGTGCCCATATTAATGAGGGTCAGTTCCACTTTCTTTTCCCAGTCCTGGTTGCAGATAAAGAACGATGACAACTGGCTCGTGTCAAAATTCACTGCTTCCAGAACCGCAAAATGGAGGTCCTGGAAGTTAGCGTTCGCAGGAATATCCAGCACCCTTAGCATTTCAGGCGCTTCTTCATTTGTAATATTAAACCGAAGTATCTTCATAAATCTTCTCCATAATCGGTATGCAAAATAACCGAAAAATTATTAATTAACTGTTATACAATATTTTTTGGTTGTAATCCCATATCTGTCCCAAGTTTAAGCATCAATGCATAAGCGTCCTCGTATTCATTATGGATATCACCGTTTAGTATGGCCTCGCGTATGGCATCTTTTATAACACCAACTTCCCTCGAAGGTTTTATCCCAAAAGTTTCCATAATGATTTCACCGGTGATGGGAGGGTTCCAGTTGCGCAGCCTGTCCAATTCTTCTACCTCACAAATTTTTTCCCAGACCTCATCGAACCTTTTCAGGTACCGCTTTACCTTTTCAGGGTTTTTAGAAGTTACGTCAGCTTTGCAAAGCTGTAGTAGTTCTTCAATATCATCGCCGGCATCCATTATCAGCCGCCTTACCGCAGAATCAGTTACCTCGTGGGTAAGGGCAATAGGCCGCAGGTGCAACAACACAAGTTTCTGAACGTATTTTAAATGTTCGTTCAGGGGCAGTTTCAGCTTTTTGAAAATATGTGCAGCCATCCTTTCCCCAATCACTTCATGGCCATGAAAAGTAAAGCCTTCTACAGCATCGAACCTTTGTGAGGCCGGCTTTCCAATATCATGAAGGATAGCGGCCCATCGAAGCCAAAGATTATCGCTCACTTTTGCCACATTGTCAAGTACTTGCAGCGTATGGTAAAAATTGTCTTTGTGAGATTTATTGTTAACTGTGGTTACGCCTTTGAGCGTCACCAATTCCGGCAGGATAAGGTCAAGCAAGCCACACTCTTCCAGCAACATAAACCCTACTGATGGCACGGGAGACAAAACGATTTTATTCAACTCGTCTGTTATCCTTTCCTGCGATACAATAAGCAGCCTGTCATGGTTGTGCTTAATTGCCTCATACGTATGGTAGTTAAGCTTATAATGAAGCTGGCTTGCAAATCGTATTCCCCGCATCATCCGCAGCGGATCATCAGAAAAAGTAATGTCAGGGTCAAGCGGAGTGCGCAGGGTTTTATCATTCAGGTCGCTTAATCCGTTAAATAAGTCAACTATTTCGCCTTTGTTTTCCGGGTTCAGGCTTACAGCCAAGGCATTAATGGTAAAATCCCTTCTGCTGAGATCGTCTTCAAGCGTTCCCGCTTCTACATCAGGTTTGCGGCTGTGATGGGCGTAGGATTCTTTGCGTGCGCCAACAAATTCAATATCGAGATCATTTAATGCCAGTTGGGCCGTTCCAAAGGTTTTAAAAACGCTCAGCCTCGCTTCCGGTTGGTATTCACGTGCAACTTCTTTTGCAAAGTTTACCCCATCGCCCACAACCAGGATATCTATATCTTTTACATTTCGCTTTAAGAAATAATCCCTTACCGCCCCGCCTACAATATAGGCAGGCGCTTTGAGGCGTTGCGCTACAGCCTCAATAGTTTGTATGATAGGATGATCTAAGAGGGTATCCAAAACAAAATGGCATTATCTCCTGGCGCGGGCGGCCTGCTGTTTCTGCAAATCCTCAAGCCGTTGCTGCAACCTCGATTTTTTGCTTGCTGAAGGTTTTTTCTTATTCTCTTCAATCTGGGCGATCAGCTTTTTCTCATCAATCAACCGTTTGAAAATAAATTGCTGAACAAAGGTGAGGATATTGAAGTAAAAATAATAGAGGCTGAGGCCGGCAGAATACCTGTTGAACACGCCGAGCAAAAATATGGGCATGATATAACTCAGCCACTTAAACTCACTTTGCTGCGGGGATAACTGGTTGTTGACGTGCGTATAAATGATAGTAGATATGGTCATAAGGATACAGAAAAGGCTCACGTGGTTTCCATAGCCCGGTATCGAAAATGGCAGGGTATAAATAGAATCGTAAGTTGACAAATCCTTAGCCCATAAAAAGCCCTGCTGCCGGAGCTCAATGGAAGATGGGAAGAAGCGGTACATCGAAATGAGGATAGGAAACTGGAACACCATAGGCAAACAGCCACCAAAAGGGCTCACTCCCGCTTTCTTGTACAGTTTCATTTGTTCGCTCTGGAGTTTTGTGGCCTCCTTACCATACTTGGCTTTCAATTCATCCAGTTCCGGTTTCAGCACTCGCATCTTGGCTGAAGAGAGGTAAGACTTATACGTAAAAGGCATCACGATAATCTTAATGAAAATGGATAAAAACAAGATGATAATGCCGTAATTGCTGATAAACCCACTCAGAAAATCAAAGGCAGGGATAACGAGAAACCTATTGACCCATGCTATGAGGAAAAACGACCAGCCCAAAGGTATTTGCCTTTCGAGGTCAAGGTCCATCTGGCGAAGCCCGTGGTAATCCAGCGGCCCTAAATAATATTTCATATTGTAGGTTTCGCTCTGGGCATGGCTGTATGGAAGGGTAAGGGTGGCTTTTAATTTTTTATTGTAAGTGTTTCCACTGGCAAGTTCAGTTACCAGATCGGCATCTTCAAAAGGCTTTTGTGTACTGATAAGGGCCTGGCAGAAAAACTGCTGCTTGAAGGAAACCCAGTCGGTTGGCTTTTTGAATGTTTCTTCATCATCCTTCGTTTCAGAAAGGTAGTTAGGGGTTTCCCCCACGTTGCGGTAATGGATGGTGGTATTTACCTTAGAAATGGAGGTATCGTGCTCATTTCTAAGGATTGAGCCTTGCCAGTTCAAAAAGAAATAATTTATATTGTTGGGGATAACATCTTTCATGCTGTCCAACACCAGCTTATATCCTACAAGGTAAGCAGAATCGGGCCTGAGTGTATATATTTGTTCGATCCTACCACCGGAAGGCAGTTTGACTGCCATTGTGATGGAACTGGCAGTTTGCGCAACAGGTGTAAAATAAAGGCTTTCGGTACTGATGTTCTGGCCGCTCAGGGGCAATTGGTACCCGTAATGAGAGGCTGAATCAATCAGGATCAATGGTTTATGATCAGAGGTCTTATAATTTTTCAGCTCGGCATAGTTTATCATCCCGCCTTTGGAAGATACCCTGATGCGGAGTTTTTCGTTTTCTAATGAATATTCCTTGTTAACGCCCTGGGTAACTGATTCCCAGCCGGTTGGCACAGTAGGCTTTGGTTTGACGATTGAAGTATCAACTACAGGCTTTTTAACACTGTCTTTGAGAGCGCCCTGTTTGGAAGCCACCTGTTGTGAAGTATCAACTTTGTTGACGATCACCGGGTTGGCTGGCTTTTTCGGGCCGAAAAAATAATAAGAAGCGAGGAGTATAATGGCTATCAGCGAGATACCCGTTACTGTATTTTTGTCCATCAAAAATTAATTGAGCGGCAAAATTAGGGAAAAAGCCAATGTGTTGATGCTATAATTAGCTAATATGCTAATTGGCTTCGCATGCACTCAAGATTCCTGCCTGTTCACTGCTCCTTGTTAACTGTTACGTGTTCACTGTACCTTTGCGCTTCTATGCAAACCGAAATAGGTAAAGACATTCAAAAAGCCGCCGAACTCCTCATAGCGGGTGAGGTGGTAGCTATACCTACTGAAACTGTTTATGGACTGGCGGCCAATGCGTTTTCAGAAACCGCAGTCATTAAAATATTTGAAGCTAAGGACCGCCCTTTTTTTGACCCGTTGATCGTGCATATCAAATCAACGGATGATCCGGCCAAATACGCATCTTACATCCCTGGAATCGCAAAAAAGCTAATGAATCGTTTCTGGCCGGGGCCACTGACCCTGGTGCTGCCAAAAAAAGATGTCGTCCCGTCCATCGTTACTGCGGGACAGGATACCGTTGGCCTTAGAATGCCATCACTGTTTATGACGCACCAGTTGCTTGAAATCTTACCTTTTCCGCTTGCAGCGCCAAGCGCGAACCCCTTTGGCTATATCAGCCCTACTACCGCACAGCATGTTTTTGATCAGCTGCAAGGCAAGATACCTTATATATTGGATGGGGGGGCCTGTATGGTAGGGGTGGAGTCTACTATCGTTGGCTTTGACGGGGATGAGCCGGTTGTGTACAGATTGGGGGGCACCTCCATAGAAGATATTGAAGCCATATCCGGAAAAGTGCGTTTTCAGATCAACCAGTCTTCAAATCCTTCGGCGCCCGGCCAGCTCAAAAGCCACTATGCGCCCGGAAAGCCTGTTTTAAGAGGTGATATTGAGAAATTGATACATGAGTATCCAAATAAAAAAATCGCCGTCATATCCTTTCAAAAAGCCTGGGATGGCGAAAGCATCATTCACAATTGGATATTGAGTGAAAACGGAAACCTGAAAGAAGCCGCCATTCATTTGTTTAAAGCTTTACGGGAAGCAGACCAATCCAACGCCGATATCATCCTGGGAGAAATATTCCCGGAGGAAGGGTTGGGAAGGGCAATAAATGATAGACTTAGAAGGGCAGCAGGATAATGTGCTAGTATGCTGATATGTTAATGTGCTAATTAATTTGCCTTCACAAACTTATTCCTAACCACAGAACCATTGGCAGTTATTTCATAAAAATACAAGCCAGCGTTTAGCTGATCTATTGGAAGGGTAACCATAGAACTGCCCGTATTGAATTCTTTGTCAATTATTAAGCGGCCTTCAAGGTTATAAATTTTTAGATCAAATTCTGAAGGCGTCTTTCCTGAAAACCTGATATTTAATTGGTTTTGGGCGGGATTTGGGAATACATCAATATTGAAATTGCAGTTGATATTTGCAATCCAGGAATTCTTCTTACTTTTAAAGTACAGGCTATCAAGGTATAGTGTACTTTGACCGGTAGAAAAAACGCTCTTAGCGCTAATATCTAACTGCATGGTATCAGGAGTCCTGTTCAGGTGGATTGGAACCTGAAAATAAGTACATGACGAAGCTGCTTTTAGGCTATGCTCAGAATATCCAATCTGTATGTTCTGTTCCTGAAAAATGAACTGCATTGCAGCGCTGTCATTCCCTGACGGAAAATATTTGTAATAACCTGCCAATGTATCTATTTCCTGGCTAAAAGGCTGCCCACCTTCAGTATATGTAGCGTTGCCAATAGTTACAAATTTGCCATTTGTGAGCTGCGGACCATAGGATCCCGGAACTGATTGTATTTCTATAGAATAACTGCCCGCATAGTGGTCTTTTGATCTGCTTATGCCGGAGGTTGCATTGCCAATGGCAATTGGAGCAATTCCCCATTCAGTAGGATTGGATATAGTGTCAGATAACCATGTTTCAAAATCGCCATCATCCACCTTTAGATTTGTGCTATCTCCGCTAAAAGCCAGTTGGTCAACCTCAAGCCAGCTTCCCGGGGCTGATTTGCTCACGCCAACAGAATCAAAAAGGTTGGTCATGCTAAGTATTATTGCTATCGTGTCCGGAGTACCGGCATGGGAAGAAATGTTAAGTGTAAATGGCGTAAAGCTGCTCGCAGACACTTTAATCGGTAAAACATTGAGTCCAACCAGGTTTCCATTTTTAGCAAATGCAACTGTGATCCAAACAGTATCATTTCCTGCTAAATGGCACCTGTAATATCCAGTGAGTTCGCCTGGTACTTGAGAAGCGGCGGCAATATATTCCGCGAAACCTGAAACAGTGTCGTTTCCAGAAAGATAAGTAGCAAAATGTGCGGCACTCCCACTCTGGCCATTAACCCTTGAAACGGTTACATTCCCATAGGTGGAAGCATGGTTGTAATTGGTTGTAACCCATGAGTAATCCAAATCCTGAAAGGCAAAAGAGTTCCAGCGTTCAAAGCCGCCATTTATAACTGAATCAATGGATTGCGCCTGCAAACACCATGCACTTATAATAAAGAAGACAATAAAATAAACTTGTTTCATGATATGGGGAAGACTAATTCTCTTTCACAAACTTATTCCTTATGGTAGAACCGTTGGCAGTAATTTCATAAAAGTACAAACCTGCATTTAGCTGGCCAATCGGAACGGTAACAGTAGAACTGCCCGTATTGAACTCTTTTTCAATCATTAAACGGCCTTCAAGGTTATAAATTTGTAAACCAAATTCGGAAGGAGTCTTTCCTGCAAAACTAATATTCAATTGGTTTTGTGCCGGATTGGGGAATGCTTTTATCCCAAAAGCAGGCATCAAAGAGGATGATATCCCTGAATTATGAACCTGCGACTTTAATTGAAGATTGTCCAGGTACAGGGTGCTGTGACCTTCAGTATCCAGGAAATTGGTAGATGAAAGTACTTCAACCCGCATTGTATCGGGCACAGAATCCGTTTTTAGTGGTAACTCAAAATATTTCCATGAAGAGGAAGGGTGAAAGAAATAAGCCGGAGCGGTAATAAACGAATCATTCCGTTGCAATACTACACCAATTGCCCCGCTATCTGAGCCGGCTGTATTATACTTATAATAACCTGTAAGTGTATCAATTTTTGAATTATACGGGCTGCCTCCTGAGATGTTTCCAAACTGGTCAAATGTTCCATTTGTCAACTGAACAGCATTATTATAAGGTATTTCTGTTATTTCCACAGAATAACTTCCTGAATAATGGTCGTTTGACCTGGTAATACCCGTACCGGTACCGGAACTGTTTATAGGACCAGATGTCAGCGGCGCTGCCTGCCACCCATGCGGAACTTCATTTACCTGGGCTGACCAGTTTTCAAAACCGCCATCGGGGATTTGTTGCGTAATTCCCGGCCCTGTAAAAACGAGCTGGTCAAGTTCAAGCCAACTACCGG
>Ga0134126_10009675_pt1 | contig 12145 bp, 9 predicted proteins | sample KB31752_FD_96881 | JGI IMG/M metagenome (GOLD analysis project Ga0134126, IMG submission 96881) | Terrestrial soil microbial communities with excess Nitrogen fertilizer from Kellogg Biological Station, Michigan, USA - KB3-175-2 | ecosystem: Environmental > Terrestrial > Soil > Unclassified ...
CCCGGCCGCGCATCGTAGCGGCAGTCGCGCCCGAAATAGCGCAGCGTGAGCGTGCGCCGCCGTCCGCCCGGATGTGTCGGCGCGCCGCCATGCAGCATCTTCGGATGGAACAGCACGACGTCGCCCGGCTCCACGCCGAAGGCCGCGATGTCGTAGCGCGCGCGATCGGCCTCGATGTCGGGCAGCCGCGGCAGCGCCTCGCCGGCATGCAGCGGCGCGCTGTCGTCGTCGAGCGCGAAGCTCGAGCCGTTGTACAGCACGCCGCGATGCGAGCCGCGCACGAATTCCAGCGAGTCCTGCTGCGCCACCGCATCGAAGCTGATCCACGCCACCGCCAAATCCGCGCCGTCGACGGCGAGATAGGACGAGTCCTGGTGCCAGGGCGTGCGCCGGCTCTCGCCGCCTTCCTTCAGGAACACCTGCTCGTACATGAACCACACGTCCGGCGTCTGCCAGATGTCCGCGACGATGCGCGTCAGCGGCGAACGCTCCAGCATTGCGCGATAGGCTTGCGTGCAGCCCGGATTGTAGAGGTCCTGGTAGAAGAGGGCGTCGCCGTGCTGCCGGATGCGGCTCGCGCCCGGTCCGGGATGGGCGAGGCTCCATTCATAGGCCGCCAGTGCGTCGGCCAGCGCCGCATCGTCGAGCGCGCCGCGCAGCACCACCACGCCGTCGTCGCGAAAACCCTTGCGCAGCGCGTCCATCTCCATCCTGCAATCCTGTCACGCCGAAAGGCGGCTCGCCACCGTGCCGCGACGGCAGGTTGACGGCGTCCGTCAAACTGCCAGCATCGGCCGATGGCTGACGAGCTTGCGAAAACCGTCGTTCCGCGCGGCGACACCGATTGGCAGAGTTTCCTCTCGCTCGAGGCGCTGGCGGCGTGGATGGACGGGCAGGGGCTCGGCCACGGCGCGATCGCGGACGCGCATCTGCTCGGCGGCGGCACGCAGAACATCCTGCTGAAATTCACCCGCGCCGGCCGCGCCTATGTCCTGCGCCGCCCGCCCAAGCATCTGCGCGCCAATTCCAACGAGACCATGCGCCGCGAGGCGCGCGTGCTGGCCGCACTCAAGGGCACCGACGTGCCGCATCCGGACCTGATCGCGGCCTGCGGCGACGAAAGCGTGCTCGGCGCCGCGTTCTATCTGATGGAGCCGGTCGAAGGCTTCACGCCGCGCGAGGAGATGCCGCCGCTGCATGCGGGCGATCCCGCGATCCGCCGCGCCATGGGTTTCGAGATGGTCGACGCCATCGCCGCGCTGTCGAAAGTCGACTACGCCGCGCGCGGCCTCGCCGATCTCGGCAAGCTCGACAACTTTCTCGGGCGCCAGGTCGGCCGCTGGCGCGCCCAGCTCGAATCCTATTCTGAGTTCACAGGCTGGCCGGGGCTCTCGGGCATTCCCGGCGTCGACAAGGTCGGCCACTGGCTCGACGCGCATCGCCCGCCCGGCTTCGTGTCCGGCATCATCCATGGCGACTTCCATTTCGGCAACGTGCTGTTCGACCGCCATTCGCCGCGCATGACCGCGATGGTCGACTGGGAGCTGACGACGCTGGGCGATCCGCTGGTCGATCTCGGCTGGCTCCTGTCCGCCTGGCCGGCCGACGGCAGCGACACCGGTCCGGTCAGCGGATCATGGAAGGGTTTTCCGGCCCGCGCCGAGATCGTCGCCCGCTATGCCGAGCGCACCGGCCGCGACGTCTCCCATGCCGATTGGTACGAGGTGCTCGCCTGCTACAAGCTCGGCGCCATCCTCGAAGGCACCTATGCGCGCGCCTGCGCCGGCCGCGCGCCGAAAGCGACCGGCGATTTCCTCCACGCCTCGACCGTCGCGCTCTTCACCCGCGCTTTGGCGAAGATTGCATAGGCTCTGGAGCCAATTGGTTGGAACGAAAAACTACATTGTCATCCCGGCCGAGCGCAGCGAGAGCCGGACCCATCGCGACATCGGCACAATGGGTCCCGGCTCGGCGCGATGCTGACGCATCGCTTGGCCGGGATGACAGGATTTAATTGTCTTCCAATTGCCTTCGGACTCTAGCGCGTCTGCCCGCCATCGACCGGCAGCACCGCTCCGGTGATGAAGCTCGCCTGCGGGCTGAGGAGGAACGCCACCGCCGCGCCGATCTCCTGCGGCTTGCCGTAGCGCTGCATCGGCACTTCGCGCTTGATCCAGCGCGCCCAGGAATCCTTGCGCGGCCCGGTCGAATTGGCTTCCCAGGTGCCGCCGGGAAAGATGATGTTGCCCGGCGCGACGGTGTTCACGCGCACGCCGCTGGCGCCGACCAGCCGGGCGAGTTCCTTCGACAGATGGTTCATTGCCGCTTTCGACGTTCCATAGGTGAGCGTGGTGCCGAGCGCGCCCAATCCGGCGATGGAGGAGATGAACACGAAGGCGCCTTCCTTGCGCGGCGTCATCCGCCGCAAGGCGGCGCGCGCCAGCCGGTAGGACGAGTCCAGATTCTGCGTGAGGGCGGCATCCCAATTGGCGTCGTCGACCTCGAAGCCGAGCGGGGAGGGGAACAGGCCCACATTCGCGACCGCGCCCCAGATCGGACCGAGCGCCTTCTCCGCGCCGCTCAGCGCCGCTTCGATCGTCGCGGTGTCGCGCATGTCGCCCGGCATCGCCCAGAGGCGATCCGCGCCGTACTGCGCCGCCAGCCGCTTGCGCTCCGCCTCCAGCGCCTCGGCGCCGCGCGCCGTCATCGCGACGCGCGCGCCTTCCTTCAGCAGCGTCTCGACGATGCCGAGCCCGATGCCGCGGCTGCCGCCGGCGACGAACACCGCCTTGTCCTTCAGCTGCAGGTCCATGCCGTGCCTCCCTCGGTCCGCGCGAGTGTGCGGACCGGACGCCGCGGAAGGCAAGCTCAGAACACTTCCGGCCCGCTGACGCAGGCCATGCGCGACAGCGCCGCCAGCGTCGGCCAATGCTCATAGGGATTGGTGGCGCCGCCGCAGACGAAGGCGCCGCGCTGCATGTGGCCGGCCGGACAGAGCTGGACATGGACATGCGGCCCGGTCGAGCGGCCGGTGCTGCCGGCAAAGCCGATGACGTCGCCGCGCTGCACCGTGTCGCCGGCGCGAACGACGAGCTGGCTCATATGCCCGTTCACCACGGTGGGGGCGCTGCCATCCGCCGGCTTGAGCGCCACGAAATTCCCCAGCCCGCCGTCGAACGCGGCGAACATCACGCGCCCGTCGGTCATGGCGTGAACGGGCGTGCCTTCCTTGACCGCGACGTCGATGCCTTCGTGGCGCTCGTTGCGGCCCGGCTCCAGCGGATCGTCGCGCCAGCCATAGAGGCTCGAGACATGGCAGGGCACGCCGGGTGCGAACAGCGAACCGAACACGCGGTCATCGCCCGACAGGGTCTCGCCGCCGATCGCGAAGTAGAAGCCGTCGCGCCGGTCGCTGCCGGTATAGTGCCGCCATCCCGCATGCGCCGCGATGGCGACGATCGCGAGCGACAGCGCGATGCCGCCGAGCGCGATGCGTTTTCGGACCACGGACGCGCGCCGCTTCACGCCGCTCTTGAACTGCTTGGCGAGGAGGAGAAGTCCGGCACTCCCGACCAGGACGGGTTCGAAATACGACACCAGCAGCGCGTTCGCCGCCGCGACCTGCGCCGTGGCGTCGCCGCCTGCCAGCGCCAGCACGGGCCGCAGCAGCCACGGCACGGCGTCCGCGTAGCCGAGCATGGTCTCGATCCACAGCCCGGCCGCGGCGAGCAGCAGCGCCAGCGCGTAGCCCAGGATGCGCGTCGCGACATGGGCCTTGCGATCGAACCAGGCATGCACCGCCTTGAGCGCTCCCGCCGCGAGCAGCGCCAGCGCGATAATCGGAAGGCCGTCATTCAGCACGCGATAGATGTAAGGCGCGACGCCGAGTGCCGCCGCGATCCGCATGCCGGGCGCCGTCATCGTCGTCGCCACGATCAGAAGGGCGGTGCCGGCCGCGAGATTGCCGATCGACAGCCAGGTCGACTCGAGGGCGAACCAGCGCCACAGCAAGCCGTGCGAGTGCGTCGCGCCCCGCGGCCGGCGCGACCGGATGCCGATCGCGGCCAGCGTGTCTTCGAGCGAGGGCAGCAGCGGCGCCGGTTGCCGGATCACAACGGTCTGCGCGCGCACGGGCCGCCTTTGCGGCGCGCGCAGGTCTCTGCGGGCGAACCGTGAACTCATACGCGACAGGATCCCAACGCCTGTTGTTGTTGAATGACAGCATTTTGCCCGACCGCGCGCCGGCGGCCAAGGCAGGGGCTGGGAACTTTCACGTTAACGTGGCTATGCTTAACGCGACACATTCTCGCGGGTCCTCGCATGCAGGCGCTCATTCCCCTGGCCGAACAGATCGCTGTGCGTCTCAAGGCGCGCAAGGAAACCGTCGCCATTGCGGAATCCTCGAGCGGCGGGCTGATCTCAGCGGCGCTGCTCGCAGTGCCGGGCGCCTCGGCCTATTTTCTCGGCGGCGCCGTGGTCTACACCGCCAAGGCGCGGGTGCTGCTGATGGATCTGCCGCGCGAATCCGTCGCCGGCATGCGCTCGGCAAGCGAGCCTTACGCCATGCTCCTCGCCCGCACGGCCCGGGACCGGTTCAGCGCCACCTGGGGCCTGTCCGAAACCGGCGCCGCCGGCCCCACCGGCAATCCCTATGGAGACGCCGCCGGCCACAGCTGCATCGCGCTCGCCGGACCGCTCAGCCACGCCATCACCGTCGAGACCGGAAGCGACGACCGCGCCGCCAATATGCGCGCCTTCGCGCAGCGCGCCCTCGAACTCCTGCGAGACGCGCTCGGATAGCGCGACCCCTTGACGCGTTATATTATCAACATCATATGAATGCGGAGGGAGACCGTGCACGATGCGCTATGCCCAAACGCACAAGGACGAGACTCGCCGCGCGCTGCTGAAAGCCGCCGGCCGGCAGCTGCGCGCGCAGGGCCCCGACCGGCTTTCCGTCGCCGGCGTCATGAAATCGGCCGGGCTCACCCATGGCGGCTTCTATGCCCATTTCAGGTCGAAGGACGCGCTGCTGGTCGAGACGCTGGCGGATGCCTTCGCCCGCTCCGCCCGCCGCGTCGAAAAACTGCTCGAGGGCCTTCCGCCCCGGCCTGCGCTGGCGACCTATATCGACTTCTATGTCGGCGAGGCGCATCGCGACGACGCCGCCAATGGCTGCGCCGTCACGGCGCTCAATTCCGACATGCCGCGCCAGTCGAAGAAATTCCGCGCCGCCTTCGAGGCCGGCGTGAAGGCGATGGCGGATGCGCTCGCGCGATGGCTGGCGGCGGCCGGAATCGCCGATGCGGAAAGGCTGGCACCGTCGCTGCTGGCGGCGATGGCCGGCGCGGTGGCGCTGTCGCGCACGATCTCCGACCGCGACCTCTCCAGCGAGATGCTCGCCTCCACCCGCGCCGGCATCAAGGCGCGGCTTGGTTTGTCGGAGCTGTAGTGGGTCAGTTTGAGTTCCCACATGGCTTCTGAACAACCGGTGCCTGACCCTTCGGAGCGTGGCATCGTATGGGCCACGTCACGATTTTTCCGTCGTCAGTCGACCCCAATTTGTCATAGCCCGTCGGACATAAGCGAAGTGCTTCTAGACGCATCGCTGGCGCAGGATCGTCACCGCCGCTCAGATGGTACGCCTGAACGCCCAAATAAGACCCGCAAAGGCTCGCGTAGCCCGTAACTTTCGATCCTGTCCGTTGGGTAGTAACAATAACCGTTTCTGCTCGGTAATCGGTGGAGGAGTGGCTGGAGGCAGCTGCGACCGAGACCAGCAGGCATGTCGAGAACAGGAGGCGTGCTATCTTCATGCCACGCGCGTTTCCATTTCCAATTCATCGGTCATCGCCACTATATCAGAGATTTTGGGGCAGCGGCGATCGACAGACCTCTGGCTCCCGTTGACACGCTAGGGCGTCGTCCTACACAGGCGCATGTATCGGCTCAAACCGATTCGCCGGCCCAGGCGGCCAAAGCCGCCGCGCGCGCTGATGCGCGCTGCCGATGCGGCCTTTTGCGCTCTGCTGGTGGTGGCGACAGTGATCGGCGGCAGCCACGCCGTCGCCGGCATTCCGGCCCTTCTCGCCATCGTCACGCCGCCCGGCATCGCGGCGGCGCAGGCGAGCAGCCCGCCGCCGGATCCCGTTGCGCGGCTCGATGTGAGCGGCCCCATTGCGCCGAGCGCCTTCGCGCCGCAGGTGCTGTCGCCGGTCGTGGCGCATGATTTCCCCGACTGGCTTCTCGCGCGCGTCGCGGCGCCGGCCCCGGCCGGTACGCCAAGGATCGCCATCGTGATCGACGATCTCGGCGCCGATCTGGCGCGCACCGACCGCGCGCTGAAACTGCCCAGGGCCGTGGCGCTCTCCTTCCTGCCCTACGCCGATGCGACGCCCTGGCTGTCGGCGGAGGCGCTGCGCGACGGTCACGAGGTCCTGCTCCACATGCCGATGGAGGCCGACGGCGAACAGAATCCCGGCCCGCTCGCGATCGCGCTCGGCCTTGCGCCCGACGACATTCGCCGCCGGCTCGTCGCCGCGCTGGCCCGCGTGCCCGGCGCCATCGGCATCAACAACCACATGGGAAGCCGCGTCACCGCCGACCGCGCCACGCTGATCCCCATCGCCGAAGAGCTCGCCGCGCGCCATCTCTTCTTCTTCGATTCCCGCACCACGCCGCAGACCCAGGTCGTGCCGGTGGCGCGCGCCTTCGGCGTGGCGAGCGCCGGCCGCGATGTCTTCCTCGACGACGAGCAGACCGCCGGCGCGGTGGACACCCAGCTCGCCGAGCTCGAATCCCGTGCCCGCGCCGCCGGCATCGCGATCGCCATCGGCCATCCCCACGACGTGACGCTGGCCGCGCTCGCCGCGTGGACGGCGCGGGCCGGCGCGCGCGGCTTGCTGCTCGTGCCGCTCTCCGAGGCGATCCGACTCAAGACCGAGCGCGACGCGCGTCAGTCCCTCGCGCAGCTGCGATAGCGCGCTCTCAAAATATTATTTTGGCGAAACAAAATATCGTTCGCCGCGTCGCAGCAGAAAAACTTATCCAACACCTGCGCTGAAAATCTCCGCGTTCTCCGCGCCTCCGCGTGAAATCGGTGTTGGATAAGGTCGGTGTTTGAAGGGTCGAAAATTATTTTCGACGCCCCCTTGAACCGAGTCGGTCTACGCACCAAATCACCCATATCCCCACAGCTATGGCCTGACCGCCCCGCGTCCGGTTTTCCGGCGCGCGCATCGAAAGGACTCCGTCTCACGAAGAACGCCCGCGACCCCAAAACTGAAATCGCGTCTCCGGTCCGCACCCGGACTCCGTCCGCCGCGCGAGAAATGGTTGTGTTTACTGCCCGCGCTTGGCGGCCGTCGCGAAGCGCACCGCTTCTTCCGCGGCGCGCATCAGGGCGGCGGCCTTGTTGACCGTCTCCTGGTACTCGGCCTCGGGCACGCTGTCGGCGACGACGCCGCCGCCGGCCTGGACATACATCGTGCCGTCCTTCACCAGCGCGGTGCGCAGCACGATGCAGGTGTCCATCGAGCCGTCCGCCGCGAAATAGCCGACGGCGCCGGCATAGACCGCGCCGCGTTTCTCTTTCTCGAATTCGTCGATCAGTTCCATGGCGCGGATTTTCGGCGCGCCCGACAACGTTCCGGCCGGCAGGCCCGCCGCCAGCGCGTCCACCGCGTCGAGCCCGTCGCGGATATTGCCTTCGACATTCGACACCAGGTGCATCACATGGCTGTAGCGTTCGATGAAGAAGCTGTCGGTGACCTTGACCTCGCCGGTCTTCGCCACGCGGCCGACATCGTTGCGCCCGAGATCGACGAGCATCAGGTGCTCCGCCCGCTCCTTGGGATCGTGCATCAGCTCTTCGGCGAGGGCTGTGTCCTCCGCCGGTGTCTTGCCGCGCGGCCGCGTGCCGGCGATGGGGCGGATCGTCACCACGCCGTCGCGCAGCCGGACCAGGATCTCCGGGCTCGAGCCCACGATCGAGAATCCGGGAAACGCCAGATTGTAGAGAAAGGGCGACGGGTTGAGCCTTCGCAGCGCGCGATAGAGCGAGAAGGGCGGCAGCGCGAAGGGCCGGCGGAAGCGCTGGCTGGGCACGACCTGGAACACGTCGCCGGCGCGGATGTATTCCTTCGCGCGCTCCACGATCTTCAGATAGTCCTCATGCGTCGTGTTGGAGTCGATCTGCGATACCGCCGGAAGATTGTCCGGCACCGGCGGCGCGGCCGGGGCAGGGCGTTCGAGATCGCCCACCGCGTCCTGCACCCGCTCGCAGGCCCGCGCATAGGCGGCGCGCGCGTCGAGTCCCGGCTGCGGCCACACCGGCGTGGTGATCAGGATCTCGTCGCGCACATTCTCGAAGATCGCGGTGATGGTCGGGCGCAGCAGGATCGCATCGGGCAGTCCGAGCGGATCGGGCGGCACGTCCGGGAGTTTCTCGATCAGCCGCACCATGTCGTAGCCGAGATAGCCGTACAGCCCCACCGCCATCGGCGGCACGCCGGCCGGCAATTCCATGCGGCTTTCCTGGATGAGGGCGCGCAGGGAGGCAATCGGCTTGTTCGCCTGCGCATCGGACTCGAACCTGTCCGGCGCCGCGCGCGCCGCGCGGTTGATCTCGCAGCGCCCGTCGCGGCAGCGCCAGATCAGATCGGGCTTCAGCCCGATGATGGAATAGCGTCCGCGCGCCTCGCCGCCCTGCACGCTTTCCAGCTGGAAGGTGTTGTCGCGCCCTTCGCCGAGCTTCAGGAACGCCGAGACCGGCGTTTCCAGGTCGGCGATCAGCCTGGTGTAGAGCGCCTGCGGCCGCCCAGCCTCATAGGCGCGCGCGAAGGCGGGAAAGTCCGGTTCGATCGCCATCGCGCGCTCACGGTCCCGATCCCGTATTGCCGATCGCGGTGTCGACCATCTTCTGGTTGATGCGGAGCTTTTCGTCCGTCTGGATCGCCTTGGCGAGCGTCACCGTGATGTCGGAGGCGACTTCGCCGCCGAGCTGCTGTTCGCCCTCGAGATAGGTCATGCTGCCTTCCGGCGGCGTGGGATGCACCACGCCGGTGACGCGCGCCACAATGAAGGTCTGCGGACCGGCCGGCGCCGCGATCGTGCCGCCGGCGGGGGCGCGGAAGATCGCCGCCGTGACCGGTGCCGGAAACAGTCCGACATTCGTGGTGCGGTCGAGCGACGGGCTCGTCTGCACCGGCGCGGCCAGCGCTTGCGCCACGCCGGCGAGCGAGTGTTCCTGGTTGGCGCGGGCGGCAAGCGCTTCGGCCTTCGCCTTCAGCAGCGCCAGTCGCTGCTCGGTCGTCCAGCGCGTCAGGGCCTGCTGGCGCACGGCGTCCAGCGGCTTGAGCTTGGGCGGGGTGACGCCGTCGACACGGAGTGCGAAGGTCGAGCCGTCCTGCGTCTGGAACGGCTCGCCGTCCTCGCCGACCTCGGCCTTGACGATCGCGGCGACGAGTTCGGGATTGGGCGGGTCGAGCGCCTTGCTGCCGTCGGGCGCCAGCCCCTGCGCGTCGATCGCGTTGATGTGGCTGTAGTGCAGGCCCGAACTCTGCGCCGCTTCCTGGATGGAGTCGCCGCGGTTGACCGCTTCGGTGAAGGCATTCGTCATGTCGGTGATCTTGTCGAGCGCGAGCTTCTTCTGGACGATCGCCTTGATGTCGTCATGGCTGGTGGCGCTTGCCGGCGTGATCTTGCCGACATGCATGAGCACCCAGCCGAAGGTGCTCTTCACCGGCGCGCTGACGCCGTTCGGGGGCAGGGCGAAGAACGGGGCGGCGCGGGCGGGATCGAGGTCGGCCTGCACGACGTCGCCGGTCTTCCAGTCGGAGTCCTTGAGTTTTCGGTCCGCCGCGAGCTGGGCGAACGTCTTGCCGTGGTCGATCTCGGCCCTGGCGGCGGCGGCCTCGGCCTGCGAGTTGAAGTGGATCTGCTCCAGCTCGCGCTTCTCGGGCTTGATATAGGTGGCGCGGTTGGCGGCGATCTCGTTCTGGATCTGCGCCTCGGTGGGTACCATGGTCGGCGCCAGCTCGGCGACCGTGATGCCGGCATAGCTCACCGAGCGGTATTCCGGCGTGCTGAAACTGGCGGGATGGGCTTTGACATAGGCGGCGAGCACCGCATCGCTCGGTGGCGGCACCGGGCCGACGGAATCGGCGGTGAGGGTGACAAATTCGGCGGCGCGACGCTCCTCGATATAGCCGAAGATGGCGCGCATGTAGTCCGGCGGCAGCTGGAAGCCGCCCTCGACGGCGCGGATGAGCTGCGTGCGCGCCGCGTCCTGGCGCGACCGCGCGACGAATCCCGCCTCGGTGTAGCCGTGCTGACTGATGACATTGACGAACTTGTCGTGATCGAAAGTGCCGGTCGGCCCGCTGAACGCGCCGATGGTCTGGATCTGCTGCTGCAGCCGGGCGTCGGTGATGGTGAGCCCGAGCTTGTCGGCCATGATGTCGAGCGCGGTGCGCAGAGCCATCGTGTCGAGCACCCGCTGGCCCATCGCCTTGGCCTGGTCGGGCGGCAGCACCACGCCGGCGCCGCGCGTTGCGTCCTGGTATTCCTGCCGGAACGCCTCCACCGGAACCGCCGTCGAGCCAAGCGTGAAAACGTTGGTGTCCGTCGTGCCGCGGAAGACGTCGGCGATGCCCCAGACCACGAAGCTGAGCGCGAGCCCGCCCAGGAAGATCGAGGACACCACACCCTGGGAGTATTTGCGCATTTTCTGAAGCATGGCGGGCCGGATTTCCTTGGGCAGCAAAAAGCGGCGGATGATAGGGAGGGGGGTGGCCAAGGGCAAGGCGCGGCCGGTGAGGGATTGGACTGCCGCCGCCGAGTTGCTACGGAATGACGGTCGAAGCCATCGCCGAGAACGACATGCGTCAACTGATTGCCGGCAATTGGAAGATGAACGGTCTCGGCGCCGCACTGGGCGAGATCGAGTCCCTGGTTCGCGCGCTCAGGGATGTGCCGCCAGCCTGCGATGTCCTTGTCTGTCCGCCGGCCACGCTGCTCTCCCGTGCGGTCGCGCTCCAATCCGGCATCGCCATCGGCGGCCAGGACTGTCATGCACAGGCCTCCGGCGCGTTCACCGGCGATGTCAGCGCCGAGATGCTCAAGGACGCCGGTGCGAGTGCGGTGATCGTCGGCCATTCCGAGCGCCGCCAATATCACGGCGAGACCGACGAAGGCGTCTGTGCCAAGGCCCGCGCCGCCTGGCGGGCCGGCCTGCAGGCGATCGTCTGCATCGGCGAGACCGAGGCCGAACGCGACGCCGGCCGCGCCTATGACATCTGCAGGCGCCAGCTCGCGGGCAGCGTTCCAGCCGGAGCGGTGCCCGAGAACACCGTCATCGCCTATGAACCGGTCTGGGCCATCGGTACCGGCAAGATGCCGACCATGCCGGACATCGTCCAGATGCATGCGCATATTCGCGCCTGTCTCGGCACGCCTTTGCGAATCCTCTACGGCGGATCGGTTAAACCGTCGAATGCCGCGCAGATCCTCGCGCTCGACGAAGTCGGCGGGGCGCTTGTAGGCGGTGCCAGCCTGAAGGCGACGGAGTTCGCGACAATTGTAAGAGCTTGTCGCGCCTCGTCTTAACCGCATCTTCCCACCGTTCCTTAACCGCCGGCGTGGCAATTATTACCCGTTTGAAACGGATTTGGCGGACCGGGCGCGCGGCATGAGCCGGCTTAGCTACGATACGACGGAAACGCTGATCTACGATCCGGTGGCTGCCAACCGCACGGCCACACGGGCGGCGATGTACACGCTCGGTTTCCGGCGCATCGAGACGGTCGCGACGCTCGATGCCTTCACCGATGCGATCCGCCGCCGGCCGCCCGACCTGGCCTTGTGCGAATGCCAGGGCGCCGACACCGACCTCTGCCGCGCGATCCAGGACCTGCGCCAGGGTGCCGCCGGCTTCAACCCGTTCATCGTCATCATTGTCACCGCCTGGGACAAATCCGCGACGCTGGTACGGCGCGCGGTGAATTCCGGCGCCGACGATCTGCTGCTGCGGCCGTTCTCGACGGCGCTGCTCGGCAGCCGCATCGACGTCCATGTCGAGCGGCGCAAGGGCTTCGTCGTCACCAGCGAGTATGTCGGTCCCGACCGACGCAAGGATCTGAGCCGC
>Ga0134126_10009676_pt1 | contig 12145 bp, 10 predicted proteins | sample KB31752_FD_96881 | JGI IMG/M metagenome (GOLD analysis project Ga0134126, IMG submission 96881) | Terrestrial soil microbial communities with excess Nitrogen fertilizer from Kellogg Biological Station, Michigan, USA - KB3-175-2 | ecosystem: Environmental > Terrestrial > Soil > Unclassified ...
GGCCCAGTGGGTGGGGGTCGCCGTGGCTTGGGTCTATCTTGTTGTCGCGGGCGGTCTCGAAGTCGTTTGGGCCTTCGCGATGAAGCAATCGGACGGCTTCAGCCGGATTGGGCCGACCAGCGTCACGATCGCAGCGATGCTCGGAAGCGTTGGCCTTCTCGCGCTCGCAATGCGAACGCTGCCTCTCGGTACGGCCTATACAATCTGGACAGGCATCGGCGCCATTGGCGCGTTCGCGACCGGAATTGTGGTGCTTGGCGAGGAAGCGACCACGACCCGGCTCATCGCAGCGACGCTCATCGTCGCCGGCCTGGCGATGATGAAACTCAGCAGTCCTCATTAGTTTGTTTGCGCGCGACCCCTCGCGCGCTCGCAGCCGCCCCGATCCCGCTAGCCGCTGATCCGCTCGACTTTGCTGACCACTGGCCGGTCGCGCAATTGCGCGATGACAGCGTTGAGATGTTGAATGTCCGACACCTCCAGATCAAACCGTATCTCGCGGAAATCCGGCCCGGTCGGGTTGAAGACGACGGAATCGATGTTGGCCCCGGTCTCGCCGATGGTGGTGGCGACGGCGCCCAGCGCGCCCGGCTCGTTGAGCGTCGTCACCAGGATCTGCGTCGGAAACAGCGACTTCTTCGCCTTGTCCAAATCCCAGCGCACATCGAGCCATTGCTCCGGCCGGTCGTCGAACTCGATGAGCGAGGGCGAGTGGATGGGATAGATGGTGATGCCCTCGCCCGGCGTGCGGATGCCGACGATGCGCTCGCCCGGCACCGCGCCGCCCTTCGGGGCGAAGCGCACCGGCGTATCGAAATCGAGCCCGCGCAGCGGCAACGTCGAATCCTGGCCGGGCGCGCGAAACACCAGTTGGTTCGCCTTGGCGAGGCCGAACCAGCCGCTCTCGTTGGGCGAAATCGCCGGCCCCGCTTTCCGCTCCTCCTGGAAATCGGGATACAGGGCGCGCACCACGTCGGCGGAATAGATCTCGCCGCGCCCGACGCCGATGAACACGTCGTCGATGGAATGGCGGGCCAGACGCGGCAGCGCCGACTTGAGCCTGGCGTCGGAAAACGTGCGTCCCGCCCGCTCGAAAGCGCGCTCGACGATCTGGCGTCCCAAGCCGCCGAACTGGGCTTTCGCCGCCTCGCGGGTGGCGCGCTTGACCGCCGCCCGCGCTCGGCCGGTGACGACGATGGAATCCCACGCCGCCGGCGGCGTGCGGCTGGCGGAGCGGGTAATCAGCACCTCGTCGCCGTTGTGCAACGTCGAGATCAAAGGCGCGATGCGGCCGTTGATCTTGGCCCCGACGGCGGAATTGCCGACGTCGGTGTGAACGGCGTAGGCGAAGTCGATCGCCGTGGCGCCGCGTGGCAGCGCAATGAGCCGGCCCTTCGGCGTGAAGCAGAACACCTGATCCTGGAACAGCTCCAGCTTGGTGTGTTCCAGGAACTTCTCGGAATCGTCGCTCGACAGCGCCTCGATGATCTGGCGCAGATTGCGGTAGGCGCCGCTCTCGCCCGTGTCGATGGCGCTGCGCCCGTCCTTGTAGAGCGCATGGGCGGCGATGCCGTATTCGGCGATCTCGTGCATGTCGAAAGTGCGGATCTGCAATTCGACGCGCTGCGAGCCGGGGCCGACGACGGTGGTGTGGATCGAGCGATAATCGTTCTGCTTCGGCGTCGAGATATAGTCCTTGAAGCGGCCCATGACGCTCGGCCACGTCGTATGCGCGACGCCCACCGCCTCGTAGCAGTCCTCGACTTTGTCGACCAGGATGCGGAAGCCGTAGACGTCGGAAAGCTGCTCGAATGAAATCTGGTTGCGCTCCATCTTGCGCCAGATCGAATAGGCCAGCTTCTGGCGGCCATGCACGTCGCATTTGATGCCGCGGCGGGCGAACTGGTCCTTCAGTTCGTCGGCGATGCGGGCGATGATCGGGCCGTTCTTGGCCTTCAACTCCTCCAGCCGCGACATGATGAGCGCGTGCGCCTCGGGCATCAGGTAGCGGAACGCCAGATCCTCCAATTCGCCGCGCAGGCCCTGCATGCCCATGCGGCCGGCCAGCGGCGCGTAAATCTCCAGCGTGTCCTGGGCGATGCGGGCGCGCTTGGCCGGCGGCACGAAATGCAGCGTGCGCATGTTGTGCAGACGGTCGGCGAGCTTGATCAGCAGCACGCGGGCGTCGTCGGCGATGGCGAGCAGCAGCTTGCGGAAGTTCTCCGCTTGCACCGCGTGTTTGGAAGCGAAATCGAGCTTGTTGAGCTTGGTGAGGCTGTCGACGAGGCCGCCGATCTCGACGCCGAACACGCGGTCGAGTTCCTCGCGCGTGACCTGCGTGTCCTCGATCGTGTCGTGCAGCATGGCGGCGGCGATGGTGGCGTCGTCGAGCTTGAACTCGGTCAGAATGGCGGCGACTTCGAGCGGATGCGAGAAATAGGGATCGCCGCTCGCCCGCTTCTGCGCGCCGTGCGCCTGCATGGCGAACACATAGGCGCGGTTGAGCAAATCCTCGTCCGCCTGCGGATTATAGCGCCGGACTCGTTCGACCAATTCGTACTGCCGCATCATGTTGAAAGTTCGCGCCTCGACGTTTTTTTAGGGGAGCCCAATCGACAGTATCGGGACGGGCTTCGGCGCGCGCAAGGGCTGTATGCGGCCGCCGGGGCGGCGGGCGCGCATTTTGGCGCCATGCGCGGCCAATATTGCGGCGGCGGCTCAGGCTCGGCGCGGCCAATCGTCGCTGGCGGCGATGCAAGCGGCTTGCGGGGATGGAAAAAAGCGGTCAAGATCGCGGCGAAATCCTGTTCGAGCGGGATGGGAAGCTATGGGAGGACAGGGCATGAATCATTCCCTTCACGGGGCAGGATTCGTTGCGGCGCTAGCGGTGGCGATGACGGCGGCGCCGGCTTTGGCCGACGAAGCGCCGATCAAGATCGGCGTCATTGCCGAGAATCAGGCGGTCGCCGGCTCCTCGATCCCGCAAGCCGCCCAACTCGCCGCTGACGAGATCAACGCCAAGGGCGGCGTCGGCGGCCGCAAGGTTGAGATCGTCTCCTACGACGACCATTCCTCCTCGGCTGAGGCGGTGCGCGCCTTCCAGCGCGCCGTCAGCGACGATCACGTCAACGCCGTCATCGCCAGCTACACCAGCGAGGTCGTGCTGTCGCTGGAGCCGTGGGCGGCGCGGCTGAAGACCGTGATGATTACGCCGGGCGCCGCCTCCGACGTCATCACGGAGAATATCGCCAAGAACTACAACGCCAACAAATATACGTTCCACGGCTATCTGACCTCGGGGTCTTTGGCGAAACTCGTCTGCGCTTCCGCCAAGGACATGCTGGTCGACGCCTATAAGATGAAGACCGCGGTGGTGATGAGCGAGGACGCCGCCTGGACCAAACCGCTCGACGCCGGCTACCTCAAATGCCTGCCCGAGATCGGCCTGAAAGTGCTCGACGAGATCCGCTTCTCGCCCGGCACCACCGATTTCACGCCGATCTTCAACAAGATCGAGGGGTTGAAGCCCGACGTCATCATCACCGGCATCAGTCATGTCGGCGTCCAGCCGACGGTGCAATGGAAGAGCCAGCAGGTGCCGTTCCCGATGTTCGGCATTTCCAGCCAGGCGACCAATTCGACGTTCTGGAAGGACACCAACGGCGCGGCCGACGGCGTGCTGTTTCAGGCGGTTTCCGGCCCGGGCGTCGCCGTCACCCCGAAGACGCTGCCGTTCGTCGCCGCCTTCGAGAAAAGGTTCGGCAATCTGCCGGCCTACGCCGGCTACACCGCCTATGACGAAGTCTACATGATCGCCGAGGCGGTGCAGCGCGCCGGCTCCACCAATAGCGACAAGCTGGTCGCCGCGATGGAGGCCACCGATTACGTCGGCACGATCGGCCGCATCGAGTTCCTGCCCAAGGGCGACCCCCACGTGCATGGACTGCGCATCGGCAAGGGCTTCATCACCGGGTTGTTCCTGCAATGGCAGAACGGCAAGCAGGTCAACCTGTGGCCGGCCAATCTCGCCAATGGCAAGATCAAGTTCCCGTCCTTCGTAAAGCTGGGCGCGGCGAAATAGGGCGGCTTTGAACGGGGGCGCCGGTGCGCGCGCGGCGAAAACACCAGACGCCGGCGCTGCGGCGCTGCGGCGTGAGTTGCAATCGCCCCGCGCGCCGGCGCGGCGCGGGCGTCAACCGAGCGGCGGGCTGATCCCTTGTTGCTCGGCTGGCAAATTCTCATCGACGGCTTCGCCATCTCCTCGCTCTACGCGCTGGGGGCGATAGGCTTCACGCTGATTTTCGGCGTCACCGGCGTGCTCAACCTCTCGCATGGCGGCCTCATGGTGGCGGCGGCGGTCGGGGCGTGGGCGGCAGGCGCCTACTGGGGCTTCGGCGCGCTGGCGAGCGCGGCGGTCGGCGTCGGCGTCTGTGTGGCGCTGGCGCTGGCGACCTACGCCCTGATCGTGCGCCGCCTGCAACTGACGACCAAGATCCGCGAGGAGGAGAAGGAGATTTTCATCCTCACCGCGACCCTGCTGTGGGGCATCATGATCCAGGAGGCGATCGCCTATTTCTTCACCGACAACGCCAAGACCGTGCTGCCGATCGTCGAGGGCGTGGTGAAACTGGTCGGCGTCCGGACGCCGAAAAACGAGCTGTTCACGGCGGCGGTGTGCTGGATCGCCATTCTGGCGCTATGGCTGGCGGTCAACCGCTCGCGCGCCGGCAAGATCCTGCTGGCGGCGTCGATGAACCCGCGCGGCGTGACGCTGCTCGGCGTCGAGTTGAGCCGGGTCTATCTCGCGGTGTGGGCGATCTACGGGCTGCTGGCGGGCGTGGCGGGCGTGCTGCTCGGCATGTTTCTCGGCGTCTCCTCCTATAGCGCCGGGCCGCTGACGGCGAGCGCGTTCTCGATCGTCGTGCTTGGCGGCCTCGGCTCGGTCTCGGGCTCGCTGATCGCGGCCTATGTCGTGGGCTATCTGGAGACCTTGACCGCCTATCTGATCTCGCCGGCCTATCGTGAGATTCCGGCGCTGCTGTTGCTGGTGATCGTCATGTATGTGCGGCCGCGCGGCCTATTGGGGCGGCGCTGAGATGGGGCGCGCCTTCGCTCCGGCGATCATCGCGCTGGCGGTGGCGTTTTGCCTGGCGTTCTTGCCGCTGTGGGTCTCCGGCTATGTTCTGGGACTACTGACGATCGCCTATTATTTCGGCGTTTTCTCGATGGCCTGGGATCTGTTGTTCGGCTTCGCCAACGAGGTCAATTTCGGCCCGACCTTTCTCATCGGCCTCGGCGCCTACACCGCCGGCATTCTCGACAGTCAATACCAGCCGCCGATCGCGATCTGCATCGCCGCCGGCGCGCTCGCCGCGGTGGTCGGCGGCGTGCTGCTGGCGCTTCCGGCGCTGAGGTTGCGCGGCCCCTACTTCGGCTTGACGACGCTGGTCGCGGTGCTGATCCTGCAAAATTTCGTCGTCGTGTTCGCCGATCTCACCGGCGGCGAGATCGGGCTCACGGTGCCCGACGTCATCAGCATCAACGCCAACGTCAACTATTGGATCGCGCTTGGCTTCATGAGCTTCAGCGGCCTGGTGCTCTACGGCCTGTCGCGCTCGCCGGTCGGGCTCATCCTGCAAGCGAGCGGGCAGGACCCGGTGCAGGCGGGGGCGCTCGGCTTCAACATTGTCAAGCACAAGCTGGCGAGCTTCGTCGTCTCGGCGTTCTTCTCCGGCCTCGCCGGCGCGCTGATGGTGTTCTATCTCGGCGTCGCCTCGGTCGGCACCTTCATCGACATCTCGGTCGGCGTGCAGGTGATCGTCGGCGCGGTGCTCGGCGGCCGGCGCACCATCCTGGGCGGCGCCATCGGCGCCATCTTCCTCATTGGCGCCGGCGAGTTGCTGCGCCCGCTCGGCGATCTCGCCACCTTCATCGTCTCCGCCATCGCGCTCGTCGTCGTGCTGGCGTTTCCCGGCGGTCTCATCGGCTTGGCGAGCCGCTCGCGGGGGGCGGCATGAAGGCGCTCGAAGTCGAGAGGCTGTCGAAGCATTACGGCGGCCTTGCCGCCGCGCGCGACATCAGCTTCTCCGTCGAGGGCGGCGAGATCCTCGCCCTCATCGGGCCGAACGGCTCCGGCAAGTCGACGGTGATGAAATCGATCCTCGGCGTCGAGCGGCCAAGCGCCGGCTCGGTGCGCGTCAACGGCGTCGAGGTCGCCGGCTGGCCGCCGCACAGAATCGCCCGCCTCGGCGTCGGCATGGTGTTCCAGCATTCGCGCCCGCTTCACCGCCAGACGGTGCTGGAGAACATCGCTTTGGCGCTGACGCCGGATTCGCTGCTGCGGCTGCTGCCCGATCCCGCCACCTACAGGAAAGCTGGAGCCATTGCCGAGCGGGTCGGCCTTTCCGGCGTGCTCGACCGCAAGCCGGCGACGCTGCCGTTCGCGGATCTGCGCCGCATCGAACTCGCCAAGGCGATCGCCCGCGATCCCGCCGTGGTCCTGGTCGATGAACCCTTCGCCGGCCTCACCTCGCGCGAGACCGCCGCCTTCGCCGAACTGATCGCCGAGATGCGGCGCGACGGCCGCGCGGTGTTGATCGTCGACCACAATGTCAGAAGCATATCCTCGCTCGCCGACCGCGTGTTCGCCATGTATGTCGGCGAGCGCATCGCCGAGGGGTCGCCCGAGGCGGTGATGAACGACGAGACAGTGCGGCGCGTCTATCTCGGCGGCGCCTTGACCACCGCCTCCCGGCCGGAGAGCGCCTTCAAGGATGCGGCGACGCCGTTCCTGGAGGTCGAGGATGTCGATGTATTCTACGACCGCGCGCAGGCTTTGGAGAAAGTGTCGCTGCATGTGCATCACGGCGAGTTCGTCGCCGTCGTCGGGCTCAACGGGGCCGGCAAGACGACACTGTTCAACGCCATATCCGGCCTGATCCCCTATCGCGGCGCCATCCGCCGCGAGGGACGTTCGCTCACCGGCGTTTCGGCGGCCTCGATCGCCGCCGGCGGCGTCGTTCAAGCGCCGGAGGGGCGCGACCTGTTCACCGAGATGACGGTGGCGGAGAATCTCGACATGGGGGCGCTGCGGCTCTCGGCCGGCGACAGGACGGAGCGGCTGGCTTGGCTGTTCGACCTGTTCCCCCGCCTCCAGGAGCGGCTGCGGCAGACGGCGGGCACGCTTTCCGGCGGCGAGCAACAGATGCTGACCATCGCACGCGCGCTGATGACCAAGCCTGACCTGCTCATCCTCGACGAACCGACCCTTGGCCTGGCGCCGATCGTCATGGAGCAGATCTCCAAGGCGTTGGAGCGGCTGCGCCAAACCACCGAAATCACCGTGCTGCTCGGCGAGCAGAATGTCACGTTCGCGCTGCCGCACGCCGATCGCGTCTATGTGCTGGAGCACGCGCGCATCGTGTGGGAAGGCCCGCCCAGCCGTTTCGCGGCGGAGGCCGGCGAACGCTACATTTGACCGCAGCGTCTAACGAAGGCTATTGCGTAACAAAAGCTGCCGCAATTTCGCTGCGAAAGCGCCGACCCGCTTTGCATTTATCGGGGGTGATCGGTTTATTGAAGAGAAGCGCTGAGCGAACGCCGACGCGCGTCGTGGCCGCCGATGCTGCGGGGATCGAGGACGCCGCAGCGATTTTGCGCGCCAGCGGTGTGGTCGGCATGCCGACCGAGACCGTCTATGGCCTGGCCGGGCTGGCGACTTCAGATGCCGCGGTCGCCGAGATCTATGCCGTCAAGGGCCGGCCGACCTTCAACCCGCTGATCGCGCATTTCGCCACCGCCGAGGCCGCGGCGCGCGAGGCGCGGTTCGACGCCTTCGCCCTGCGGCTGGCGGAGCGCTTCTGGCCGGGGCCGCTGACGCTGGTCGCTCCCGTCGCCGCCGATTGCCGCATTAGCCTGTTGGCCCGCGCCGGCCTCGATACGCAGGCGCTGCGCGTGCCGGGCGCTGAGGTCGCGCGCGCGCTCATCGCGGCGGCCGGCGCGCCGCTGGCCGCGCCCTCCGCCAACCGCTCCGGCGCCGTCAGCCCGACGCGCGCCGAGCACGTGCTGGCCGATCTCGACGGGCGCATCGCCCTCATCCTCGACGCCGGCCCCTGCCGTTGGGGCGTCGAATCGACGGTCGTCGCCTGTCTCGGCGGCGCGCCCCGCCTGCTCAGGCCCGGCGCGGTGGCGCGCGAGGAGATCGAGGCGACGCTCGGCGTCGCGCTCGCCGAGGCGGCGTCGGGGCCGGTCCCGATCGCTCCCGGCGGCCTCGCCTCGCATTACGCGCCACGGGCGCTGCTGCATCTGAACGCGGTCGGGGTTCCGGCCGGGGCGGCGGGGCTCGATTTCGGCGGCCGGCTCGGCCCGGGCGACGGACCCCGGCTCGATCTTTCGCCGGCCGGCGATCTGAAGCAGGCGGCGGCGAATCTGTTCGCCGCGCTCAGGAAGCTCGACGCTACCGGGGCGGCGGCGATCTTCGTCGCGCCAATCCCGGAAAGCGGGCTCGGCGCGGCGATCAACGATCGATTGCGCCGCGCCGCCGCGCCGCGCCCTCCTCCTCAAGCGGCGTGAGCGAAGATGACCGAGCCGCTCAACTGGGACGAGTTCCGCATCGTTAAGGCGATCGGCGAGGCGCAGTCGCTGAGCGGCGCGGCGGAGTTGCTGGGGCTCAACCATTCCACACTATTCCGCCGGCTTGCGGCGATGGAGGGCAGGTTCGGCCTGCGGCTGTTCGATCGCGAGCGTTCGGGCTATCGCCCGACCGTGGCGGGCGAGGACATGGTGGCGCTGGCGACGCTGATGGGCGACACCATCGCCGAGTTCGAGCGCCGCGTCAGCCGCAACGACCTCAAGCTGTCCGGCCGTGTGCGGGTGACGACCTTGGCCTCGCTCGGCGCGCTGGTGCTGCCGGCGATCTGCGCCGCGTTGGCGGTCGCCCATCCGGGGCTGCATGTCGAAATCATCCTGACGGAATCCTTGCTCGACCTCGAACGCGGCGAGGCCGATATCGCACTGCGCTGCCTCAAGCAGCCGCCACCGGAAAGCCTGACGGGAAAGCCAGTCGCGCCGCTGCTGTGGGCGATCTACGCCGTCCCGGCGCTGACCAGTGCGGAAGGCGAGCCGGCGGCGAACGCGTTGTGGGTAGCCCCGTCCGAGAGCTTCCTTTCGCCGCAAGCGCGGCGCTGGTTCGACCGCCATGTCGAGAGCTGGCGGCGTTCGGCGACCGCCGGCAGCGACCTGTTGATGGCGGAACTGGCGGCGCGCGGCCTCGGCGTCGCGCTGCTGCCGTGCTATGTCGGAGTGACGAAGCCGGCGCTGCACCGGGTCGGCAAAGCCGACGCCGAGATCGACGGCGACCTCTGGCTCATTGCGCACGAGCGGGCGTTGCGCGCGCCGCGCGTGCGTGCGGTCTATGATTTCCTCGTCGAGGAGATCGAGCGCCGGCGGCCCTGGTTCGAGGGCGAGGCGGTGGTGGGGGAATGAGCGGCCAGCGGTCGCGGCTTTCCGAGTTGCTGCTTTTCGTATAGCGGCTTGGCGGCGCTTTTGCGCTGCGGCGCGGGCGAACCCGCGCCGCCACGGCGGGAAGCGCGGCGATATGGCGGAGATGGATTTCGGCTACGAGGCGCGGCGGCTGCGCGTCGGCACGCTCGTCAGGCTGCGCTGGATCGCCGGCGGCGGCCAGATCGCGGCGCTGCTGGTGGCGCGGCTGGTGTTGCACATCGATTTTCCGACCGGCCCCACGATCCTCTGCGCCGGCGCGCTGCTCGCCTTCAACGCCCTGCTGCGGCTCTATTTCTCCCCGGCGACGCGGTTGCAGGAGAAGGCGACGACGCTGATCCTGGCCGTCGACATCGGTCAACTCGGGGTCATGCTGTTCCTCACCGGCGGCCTCGCCAATCCGTTCGCGGTGCTGCTGATCGCGCCGACGATGATCTCGGCGATGTCGCAGACCTGGATCGAAACCGGCAAGCTGCTGGCCTTCGCCATCCTTTGCGCCTGCGTGCTGGCGTTCTGGCGGCTGCCGCTGCAACTGGCCGACGGAACCCTCGTCAGCCCGCCGGCCTTCGAGACCGCGGGCTCGCTGGTCGCCATCGTCGTCAGCGCCATTTTCGTCGCCCTCTACGGCGGCCAGGTCGCCAAGGAGGCGCGCCAACTCGCCGAGGCGCTCGCCGCCACCGAGCTTATTCTCGCCCGCGCCCAGCACCTCACCCAACTCGACGGACTGGCGGCGGCCGCCGCGCACGAACTCGGCACGCCGCTGGCGACCCTCACCGTCGTCGTGCATGAACTCTCCAACCAGCCCGAGGTCGCGGCCCTATGCGGCGAGGATCTGGCGCTTGCCCGGCAGGAACTCGGGCGCTGCCGCAACATTCTCGGCCAGCTCTCCACCGCCAACCGCGTCGAGGGCGAAGCGTTCGACGAGGTCGATCTCGACGCGCTGCTCGAAGAGGCGGCCGGTCCGCATCGGCTGCAAGGCATCGACATCGAGGTCTCGGTCAACGGCCCGGAACCGCGCCCCACCTGCGCGCGCAACCCGGCGCTGATTTATGGCCTGCGCAACCTGGTGGAGAACGCCGTCGCCTTCGCCGACGCGCAGGTGCGCCTGGAGGCGTCGTGGAGCCGCGACAAGCTGGAAATCTCGATCGCCGACGATGGGCCGGGCTTTCCCGCCGCCGTGCTGCAACGGCTCGGCGAGCCCTATATCTCGGACCGCAGCGCCGCCCGCCGCGCCGACGCCGAGACGGGGCTCGGGCTCGGGCTGTTCATCGCCAAGGCGTTGCTGGAGCGCACCGGCGCGGAGCTCAGGATCGGCAATCTGGCGCCGCCGCGGACCGGCGCGCAGGCGATCGTGGTCTGGCCGCGACGGCTTTTCGGCTCGCAGCGGCGACTAAGGCTTGCAGGCGACGACGCAACGACTAAATCAATATGAGTCATGGATAGTCCCTTCGAAGCCGACCGTACGCTCCTCATCGTCGATGACGACAAGCCGTTCTGCGACCGCTTGGCGCGGGCGCTGGCGGCGCGGGGCTTTGCGCCGCGCACCGCCAACAGCATCGCCGAGGCCGCCGCCACGCTCGACGATGCGCCGCCAGCCTATGCCGTGTTCGACCTCAAGCTCGGCGACGGCAGCGGCCTCGACCTTATGCGGGCGCTGAAGGCCAAAAGGCCCGAGGCGCGCGCCGTAATCCTGACCGGCTATGGCGCGATCGCCACGGCGGTGACGGCGGTGAAACTCGGCGCCTTCGATTATCTCGCCAAGCCCGTCAACGCCGACGAAGTGGTCGCCGCGCTGTCGACCGAGAACGGCGAACGGCCAGAAAACGTCGAGCATCCGATGTCGGCTGACCGCGCCCGCTGGGAGCATATCCAGCGCGTCTACGAGAGTTGCGATCACAACGTCTCGGAGACGGCGCGGCAATTGAGCATGCACCGCCGCACGTTGCAGCGCATTTTGGCCAAACGCGCGCCAAAGTAGCGCCGGCGCCTAAGATTTGATCGAAAAGCCGGCGTTGACGCGAAATCGACGCGGCCGCCGCTGGCACACGCTTTGCGATCCGCAATCCGCACGGGCAGGAGCGCGACATTGCGCCCGCCCATCACGGGGTGCGCTTATGTCATTCACCAGACGTTTCATTGTCGGCGCGGCGGGAGCGCTCGCCTTCGGCGCGGCGGCGCTTTCGAGCGCGGCGGCGCGGGCCGAGGACACAATCAAGATCGGCGTTCTGCATTCTCTGTCCGGCACGATGGCGATCAGCGAGACAACGCTGAAGGACGTCATGCTGATGCTGATCGACGAGCAGAACAAGAAGGGCGGTCTGCTCGGCAAGAAGCTGGAGCCGGTGGTCGTCGATCCCGCCTCCAACTGGCCGCTGTTTGCCGAGAAGGCCAAGGAGTTGATCGTCAAGGACAAGGTCGCGGTCGTCTTCGGTTGCTGGACTTCGGTGTCGCGCAAGTCCGTGCTGCCAGTGTTCAAGGAATACAACTCGATCCTGTTCTACCCCGTACAATACGAGGGCGAGTAGAGCGAACGCAACGTGTTCTATACCGGCGCGGCGCCGAACCAGCAGGCCATTCCGGCCACCGAATACCTGATAAGCGCCGAAGGCGGCGGCGCGAAGCGCTTCTTCCTGCTCGGCACCGACTA
>Ga0134126_10009681_pt1 | contig 12142 bp, 14 predicted proteins | sample KB31752_FD_96881 | JGI IMG/M metagenome (GOLD analysis project Ga0134126, IMG submission 96881) | Terrestrial soil microbial communities with excess Nitrogen fertilizer from Kellogg Biological Station, Michigan, USA - KB3-175-2 | ecosystem: Environmental > Terrestrial > Soil > Unclassified ...
GTAATCACCTGGTCGAATTGCAGCGTCTCCATCAGGTGCGCCGCCAGTTGTCTGAATATGGTTCCTTTTACGCTCATCCTGGGTTTACTATTTTATAAATTTCCTGATCAAACATTTCAAATATCTCCTGCTCGAGCGTCCAGCTGTCATCAATGAACGGCCTGGCTTTTATCTCGATATGCGTTTTTTTGGTTAAGGCCAGGTTCATCCAAAACTGCGCGGCTTCGTTAAGCTTTGTCGCACGGGCGCTCTTGCCCTGAACCTTGCTGCCCCCGTTCTTATAATACATTGCCCAAAAGAAACGCCTCATTTTGTTGGTTACCGGTATCATCCCGCCGTTATTCTGTATCTCGGCATATTTAATGGATGGATCGACACCAACGACGGCCTGGGTAGGCGTTACCCTTTTTTTCATTACACCGCGCCTCAGAACGCCCCGGTTAATCTCTAACGGCTTATGGCTTGGCGATCCCGGAACGCGTTTATCCCATTGCTCTAACGATCTATCCAAAAAACCCTGCCGCCTGAAGTTCTCTTTAAAGAATGTCACAGCCATCGTAGCCGCCCGGCCCATCAGCGCTGGCCGCGCGTTCTTATAAGCGGTAAGCAGCTTATCGAATTCGTGGCTATGCTTGCTCTTTATCATTCCCCGATCATTATTTCAGCGTCAGCTGCTGCACCGGATAGTAACTCACTCACAATTCGTTTAAGCTCTATGCCGTCATGGCCCTTCAGGTTATTTACCGTTTGGTGAAAATCCTTGATCATGCTCTGAAAGGTGATGGTGATGTTTTTCACCGACCGGCCAGCAGCTGTAGACTCTCCTCCTTTTGTTCCCGATGTTCCAGCACCTTTTGGCATGGCCGCCTGTTTGCCTGGTTTTGCCGTCCCAACTTTCGCATGCTGCTCCCCAGGCGCACCTATATGGCCGGCGGCCTGTTTTATCCGCTCTTTTCTATCAGCGATCTCACTTGCTTTTATCGACGAGTCGTATCCTTTATTGAATATTCCGCTAAAGCCCTTATCCTTTATTTCAACAATAGCTTTGGCGCTCTGCGCAAAGCCCTCTTTGATAAGCTGCGGATTAAAAGTAAATGCACCTATGATAGCCTTACCAAGCCCGACGAATATGTCGATCAGCACACCGGCGACAGTTCCTATTCCGGACAATATAGCCCTGAACTTTTCCGAATGCTGATAGGCATAGATCAGGCCGCCGATCAAGGCCCCAACGGCTACGACCACCAGTCCGATCGGGTTAGCCGTCAGCGCCGCGTTAAGCAGCCATTGCGCAGCAGTCAGGGCACCTGTGACAACAGCAAGCGTACCGCCAATAACTGCGTCTGCCGCAAGAGAAACGCCGTAGGCTATAACTGTAGGGTTGGCTATTAAAAACGCTGCTGTCGACAAGCCTATCCCGATAGCCAGGTCTTTAAAAATGTCTGCGTTCCTTTTGATCCATTCGTACCCATTTTTAAACGCATCGGTAACGTCGCCAAAATGCCTAACCATATTTGTAAGCGCTACTACTCCTTTTGTTAACCAGGTTACCAGCGGCGTAATAGCTGTTTGGATCAGCGGCCCTATGGCCTCCTGTAATTTCTCATATGCCTCCTTCAGGTCGGCCTGTGGCCCCGCTGCTTTACGTGCTGCCTCTGCCGAGCCGCCGAATTCTTTATTCAGTTCCGCCAGGATCATCTTCTGCGCTTGCGCAAGGTGTCCATGCTGTACAAGGCCTTTTATCAATTCGGCCTGTGCAGCAGTAAAGTCCACGCCTGACCTTTGTAACCGCGCCAGGTTCCGCTCCGGGTCTTGCATAGCCTTGCTAACTTGCAGCAGCGCGCCCTTCAGGTCGGCCGGCCCGTTACCACCCATCCTGGTAGCCAGGCCCATCACGGCGGGTATAGCCTGGTCAAATATCACGCCCTTCAAATTCGTAAACGTAAGCATCTGCGCCTGGGCCATCATGATATCCGATTTTGAGAATAGCGTGGTGCCTTGCAGTTTTTCCGCCTGTTCCTGTAATTCTGCCAGCGTACGCCCGGCAGCACCGCCAGTCGTTTCTATACCCTGGGCAACCTGCGCCGAAGCCATACGTACAGATCTGGCTACCTCCAGGCTTTCCTTGCCGAAACCGATAATCTTTTCCACAGCAAACACACCGGCGATCACGCCGCCAAGCGTCCCGATCAGTTTCCCGAGACTGCGCGACCGGCTTTCAGCGCCCGCTATGGCGCTGTCAACCTGGCCGATCTTAGATTTCGCCTTATCTACGCCGCTTGAGCTGCCATCAAGCAGGTTGATTACATAATCCAGGCCTTTTGCCATTACTCGTCTCCTTTATATTTACGTTTGGGCGTTACGTCACTCACACATTTTAAAATATTTGTCCTGTCGGCCTTTGGCACATCCTGAAAGTAAGGGTGTGAATCAGGGAAGATCACACCGTTTTTTCCGACATTGTTATTGAACATCGGGGCCAGCTCAGGTAGGTCGGACAAGCTTACGTCTGATACTTCGTCGTCATTCTGCTCGGTGTCGCAGCTGCACCTAAAATGATTGGGTATGTAATACATATCCCAAAACGGGCTGTCGGCAGGGAACGTCAATCCGTCCAACGGTGCGCAGATCGGGCAAACATCACCGCCCGACGTCCTGTAGGTCAGGTTCGGTGATTGCTTGATATCCGCCATGATCTGTTGCCACTCGGCAATGGCCTGGGCGCTGCTTATCGCTGTATCATACTCCGCATCCAAATAAACCTCGTTATAGGTTGCGTCAACCGCTTTGACATCGCTTAGAAAGTCCTTAAAGGGTTTGATCTCGCCATCCTCATCTTTCAGCAAAAGGCTCGTTTCTTTTAATTGCTGGTAGTTTTTAAAGCCTGAAAAAACATAAACATTGCTTTCGATCTGCTTGAGCGCCTCATAGTCTTTATTGCTTAGGTGCTCGTTAAAGCTTTTGCCATAGCCTGTATAAGCCGCTTTCATCAGCTGTTCCGCAACCTTCCGCGTCATCTGCTTATCGATATCGCCAGGCTTAAGCTTTCCGCTCCTGATCAGTTTAGCTATACGCACCAGTTCAGGCTCCAGCCCGGCCACCTTAGTGGCCATTACGATATGATCCTTATTGCCGCACCTATTGCACATTGCTGTAAATCTTTGCTATCTCTGTATGCATGTCAATGATCTTCGATATTTGGTTGGTCGGCGTTTTATCCTGCACATCTTCCACGCTCACACCAGGGTCTTTCTTATCGGAGGTCTCCTGGTTAACGGGCGCTGGTGATACCGGCGCTTTCTTGCCGGTGATCTTCACGCCAAACGTGTTCGTGATATCCTCCTGATCGAGCTCAAAACCCATGTTGTTAACGGCCGTGTACAACTGTATTTTTTCGAGCGGTTTTAACTCGACGCTTAAATCCCATTCAAAGTCATCTGTTAACGGGTTAATATTTGCACCGAGCGACTGCATCAATGGCATCAGCTCATCGTTCACCAGGTAATATAGGAACCGGAGATCATCCTGCGTCAGCTCGTCCTGGGTGCTTTCCACAACCGTTTGCGCTTTTGCGCGGCTTCCGGATGCGCTGGCTGTTTCAAATTGGCCGTTAATGATCATAGCGATCTCCTGGTTACAGGCGAGCCGCTTTTGCTCGAACACCTGGAAGGCGTCGCTACGGAGGCTTTCCTTGATGTCGAAGGTCGTCCCTTCAGGGAACAGCGCGTAACTGGCCTGCCCCATATCTTGCAGCCACTTGGTTATTTGGGCCTGCACCTTTTTGTCGGTACTGGCCGTCTTGGCCCAGCGGATCGGAACGCCGAACATCTCCTCAAACTGATCCCACGACTGCCAGCTGTGTTTCTTAAGGATATACAGCGGCGCGATCTTTTCCAGGATACCCAGGTCGAAAGGCTTGCCGACAGGAATACACCATTTGTTTAATGGATCTTCCAGGTAGCTCGGCCCGCTCTGGTCGGATAGCTCATAAAGAACCTGGTTAAACTCCGGTACCACATGATCGCGCAGCACAACTTCAACCTGCTTGATCTCGTTACCGAGCAGCTGGCTTGTATAGATGAGGGAGTGCCCGTAAGTCTTACTCTCCATCGCATACCGAACGAAATCGAAGAACCAGGCCCGTTTGAACAAGGCTGTTTTAACAGGGTCTTCCTTGCGGCTATTTATATTGACAACTTTAAAGGGCTTATTGCAAATCCGGTTAAACCTGTTTTGGATATGCCCGGCTATAACAGGGTCGGTCATCACGTCCTGGTACAGCAAGTACAGCAGGTACCGGCGAGGGCGTATCACGCTGATGGCGGTTTGCCTGGCAACCAGGTAATCGCCTATATCTTTTTTATATAACGAATATTGCTGCTTAATGATAGACACCATAAAACCGGCCGGATCTTTCTTGAGCTCACGGTATAAAGCATTGTCGATTGGCTGTGCCGCTGTTTCAGTCCTTTTAAACGGGTTCAGGAAATGGCCGAAGTCTTTTATCATGTGTGTTAGATATTTTAGTTATAGCGTATTTTAAGCGGTTTCTAAGCGGGTATTACCACTCTTTGAATCGCTGCGTATTCGATCCGGCGCTTCCCAGGTAGTTTTCGTTCTCATCAGCATCGGCTGTTTCGGGCAGATCAGGGTTGAGCTTTCCACCATTTACCAGCTTCAGCCATTCCTTAGCGGCGGTGAAGCGATCTTCCCTGACCTTGGGCATTGCCCTGGTAGCTGTTTTTGAATGCAGGATATACAGCGTAAGGTCGATCATGTACATGATCACTATGATTGACCGGTCGTCACCGGTTGCGCTGAATATAGCCGCCGTATCGAAGCGCTTATTGATCGCTTCCGTGATCATGGCCTGGGCCATTAGCTCTGCCTTTTCCCGGCTGACGGTACTGGTAGCAATTACTGCAAGCAACTCCTGCCTGGACTGCACATCGTAATCATCATCTGTTAAAAACGGCATCTTACTTAATTGAATGTTGGTTGAAATTGAATTTTTGTAACTCCAGTCGCAGCTTATTCACTTCCAGGGAAAGCTTATTCTTTTCGTCAAGCTCCTTGTAGTATTTATCCCGCCACTCGCGCACATCGCGCTTTAGTTCCGCGATCTCGTCATTGTTCTCGTTAACATTCTTTTGCAGCTGCTGAACGAGCATGATCAATGCGGTGTACTGTTCATTTTTTGTCATACTGAAGCGGTCGATGAAAACCTTTAAAAGCCCTCCTGAGACTACCGCTCCTACGGCGCTGGCCCCTAATCCGAATAATGTCATACTACCATCCTTTATTATTTATAAATTTTCCTATTACAGGTTCAAAATCACGTCCGGGTATATGCTGATCGAGATAATACCAGGCCCCTTCGTCCGCATCCGGGCTGTCGTCCGGGCCATTGTAGCCAGGCTCGATCCCTTTCAGCTGGTTGTTCCCCTCGATCATGTCAGCGTCGTTATATTCGTCTATGCTATATATCACCTCGTTATTCGTATAAGCTGGCTCCATTCTAACGATACGTGTGTATTTATTTTCCTTCGTCCTGTCGTCCACGGTGATCACCAGCTGCCGTCGCCCATGCCTGATCCGGTTTTGATTGTGCAGGAACACCGCGTCCTGTATCGGCCGGTTAAAGAATTGCCGCTCTACATACCATATCACGGCAACACCTGCCGGTAGCGTGTCCTCAAATGCGCTCATGCCCTGGAACGCCGCCAGTAGCTCCGTGCGGCGCACAAACGACTTTAAACAATGCCTTTCCCAAGTTCCGTTCGGTGTGATATAGCCACCCCAAACACGCCACGCTTTAAAGTCCGACGTTGGCTTGTTCTCAAAGCTTGGATCGAAATACCCGATGATCACGACGTACTTTTTAAGCGGCGGGATCTTCCTGAACCGGATCAGCTCGTTCTTAAATATTTTACCCTGGATATTATGCTCATGGTAAAACTCTGCCGCTGTAATCGTCGGCCCCAGTTTTTTAAACCGGCGCTCCAGCTGCTCAATCGTATAGCGCTCCTTCCAGGCGGGTGTACCGCCTTCGCTGATATAAGCTTTTTTATGCTTCCGGCTTTCGGTGGCGAACACCTTGCTGTGATATAAACCCTCGCGCTTTGGCGTTTGGGGCGTGATATCGCCCACGATCTTGGCCAATATTCCTCGCGGGTGTATCCGGTTGTTTTCCACGATCAGCCTGCTGGCCTTAATGGCCAGGGCATTCAATAAAGCGCCCAGGATAACGTTAACCACCTGGTCGACCCGCTTTTCATTATTGACGATCTCGTAGTCGTCAAGATCTGAACATACTCCATAATTGGGCCGCTTCTCACCCTTACGCGCTCCCTGGGGAGCCTGGCCCCGGCCTAAAGCCAGGTAACGGATACCAGCGCGGTCGGTAAAATCTCCGTCCGTCCAATCGCCCAGGTTGAACTGCTCCCCCCAATCATGTATGAACAATTCGTTATATTGCAAATGGGCCTGTATATCTCCGAGCGCATTGGCGGCCATATCCCACGTCCTGCTCATCAGGATCATGCCGTCAAGCTGACCGTGAATTTTTAACCACATGGGAATGATCAGACAGATATGAACCGTCTTCGCGTGTTCCCTGGGCCATTCTGCGGCCGCGAATATGTTTGGATCAGCAAGTACCGCCTCAGCAAACTCGATTTGGAAATACCCGCAATCTGAATCGGCGTAAACCTTGAAGTAGGTTTTGGTAAAGAAGTTATAATCGGAAAGCGACTTTTTCTTGCGCTTATCCTGTTCGTCTTTCGTCTCCGATACCTTTACCGTAGTGCTTCGCTGGACAGTATCACACCATAGCTGCCAGTTCCTGTAATCTTCTTTTGATATCGCTTTACCTGCCATTGATCAGTTCATCTACCCAAACCTTCATGTGTTTGTTAAGCGATTTCGCCAATTCCGCATCACGCGTGAACAGCCAGTTGGTGAATTCCCTGAACACATTCATCACCTGGCTTATGGTGTACTTTTTATCGGAAATAACTTCTATCACTCTCGCCAGCTTTGCAAGGGCGTCGGCATTAAGCTTGCCCTCAACCAAAGTCATCTCATGCATCTTCTTGTACACGTTGGTTATAATGTTATTCGCAGTAATTGTAGTAGCGCCCTTCAGCTCTTCCCACAAGCCGTCCTGCTTCCATTTGGTTAAAGTTTTAGGGGCAACCCCAATGATATCGCAGATCTCGTTTTGAGATTTGTCGGTGTTCATATAGAGGTCGTAGGCCAGCGACTTTTTATCCTCGTTTGACAGTTTATCCTTTCCCATTCATCGGTTGATTTGCACCAAAGGTGCTACCGTGAAGCAAGTTTTTATAATGTATTTTTCTTAAATACGGCAATAGGTTCTATAATGGTAACTATCTGTACCATAGTGAGAAAAGCCATTTTGATTAGGTAAAAAACCGCTTCATATTTGGGCCTTTAAGGAATTAATCCGCTTAGGTATTTAATGAAAAAAGAATGGTACAGAATTGTTAATCAGGCCGGTATTCCGGAGATATATGTCTATGGAATATTAAGCCCTTATCCCGACGATGACACGGTTAGCTATGCCGACTTCCAGGCTGCGTTTCGTCAGCTGGAGCCCTACAATTCGGCCTGTAACATTCGGATAAATTGTATCGGCGGATCGATACTGGAGGGCCTGGCTATATATGACATGATCCGGGCCTCGGCCATGAAGGTCACTACCATCTGCGAAGGGGTTGCGGCCAGCATGGGCGCGATCCTGTTTGAAGCCGGTGACGAAAGGGATATGTATCCGAACTCGAGGCTGATGACGCACCGTGCCCAGGGCGCTATATGCGGCGATGCCGATAGCATCCGGGCGTATGCCGACCAGGTGCAAAGCTGCGAGGACAGCATAAAGGCCATTCTGAAGGAGCGCACCGGCTTAAGCGACGATAAGGTCGAGGCCCTGATGCAAACCAATGTCGACAACTGGATCACTGCCGAAGACGCGGTAAACAAATATCACCTGGCCGACCGCATAATACCGGCGACCAAAACTATCAATGTCACACCGCAAAACCTGGCGGGCAAGAAGCCCGAAGAGATTTATAACCTTTTTTATAATCAGTTAACCCAAAATAACGAAATGAATAAATTAAAAGCCAGCCTGGTCGTGCTATTAGCTATGAACGGCGTGAAGCTGTCGGCAGAAGACAGTGATGACAAGTTTTATGACGAGGTGGAAAAACTCCTCAAAGCAAAGGATGATTCGATAACAAATATCGCAAAGGCGAACGCTAAGGCGATAGTTGCCCAGGCGAAGCTTGACGGCAAGATCAAGGAAGGCGAAGAGGAGATGTTTGAGAACCTGGGTACCACCAGCCCGGCCACACTGATAACCATGTTATCAAAAATGGGCGCACCGGCAGCTCAACCCGCAACACCTGCGGCACCGGCAACTACCATCGTGAATATTAACCCGAATTTAAAACAAGGTGGCGACCAGGCTGCTGAAGGCGATGATCGCTCGAAGTGGACTTATATGGACTATGCCAAAAAGGACGCGACCGCCCTGGGGAAGATGGAAACCGATGAGCCGGAAAAGTTTAACAAACTGGTAGCCGCCGTTAGGGCCGACGCCCAGGCAAAGGGTTGGTTGTAATTAACTAAGTAAAAACTAAACGATTTATACAAAAAAAATGAAAAAGAGTTTAAATAAGATCACCCTGGTCGGCGTACTTCTCGCCATGGCCTTTAACTTTTTGGTTGGCGGCGTAGCCGGGCTTGTGCTCGGTTTCAACCCGGTTAGCTCAGGGATAGCATTTATAGTTGCTGGTATCGCGTTAGGCGAATGTCAGTATCGTTTCGCGGCCAAGGGCAAAAGCTTTTTACCAGGCAATATAGCCTTTGCCGGGTTGCTGAAGGAAATATGGATCAGCGCCCTGATGGAAGTGTATTATGCGAATTATACTTTCCTTACCAGGAGTCAGGATATGTCGATGTTCGTCGAGAACAATACGATCAACCTGGCCGACTGCGGTGTTGATCCGAACGTGTTGGTTAATAATACGGTTTACCCGGTTCCGGTGTCGGAAAGGGCAGATAGTCCGCTTGAATTGCCCCTGGATTATTTCGATAGCGAAAATACGGTTGTCAGGAATGCCGAGGCGGTTCAGTTAGCTTATCCTAAACTTGAGTCGGTAGTTAAGCAGCACAGGAACGCGATCCAGCTGAAGTGCGCTAAGAAAGCAAGTTATTCATTCGGGCCTGTTTCCGATTCTCAATTTACACCGGTATTGTCAACCAGCGGCGCTGATCGCGGCGACGGTAATAAGAAGCTTACCCTCCAGGATGTTTCGCAGTTACAGACAGACTTTGATAATATCAATGCGCCCGACACAGGCCGTATCCTTGTGCTGACCCCGAAACATCGCCAGGACTTGCTGAATGAGGATAAGGTGTTATTCAAGATGTTTGCCGACCTGAAGGCCGGTCAGGTACTGCCGTTATTCGGTTTCGACGTGTACTGGTCTCAGCTTACACCGACCTATAATAACACTACCGGCGTTAAAAATGCCTTCGGCGCGGCCGCTGCCGGTACGGACGCCATCAGTTCAATTGCTTATCTGGAGTCGGAAGTAATGCGGGCAGACGGCACGCTGGATATGTTCCAGTTCTTAAAAGACCCTTATCAGCGTGGTGATGTTGTCGGTTTCCAAAAGAGGTTCCTGGCAATGCCTATCCGTGGTAAGTATTTCGCTGCCATTTACGACAGCGCAGTAGCTTAATGATTACATGCCCCGCGCAGAGCGGGGCTATTATATAACCTAATTAATTAAACGATGAAAAAACTGTTCTCACTTTTATTTGCATGCGCCCTGGTGGCCGTTTGCTCATTCGCTTACAGCCAGCAAGGCGGCCAGGGTTACCTGAAGTCTTCTATCACGCATGTAGTGCCGGATACGGCCGCAAATTCAACGCCGCTCATTCAAATTTATACACTGCCCGGCTATTGGGATCAGGTTGTCGTTCAGTCAACCTTTACGAAGATATCCGGCACCATTACCGGCACGGTTGGGCTTTATGGCAGTACTGACAATTTTGGCTTTTCCCAGATCGACAGCGTCCGCAATCTAACCAATGTCGCGGTTAAGACGCATACCTGGTATATAACGCCGTCACTATTTAGGTACTATAAGTTGGTTATAACGCCGTCAGGAACCCTTGCAGTCAAGGTGCAAACCCCCATTATGTGGCGGTTAAAACCCGCTATTCGCTAACCTTAAAACAACAGCAATGACAGATTTAAAAGCTGCGGCAAAGGCCGCATTTGATCACAGCCCAAACCTTAAGCAGGTATATGTAACCTCGAACGGGGTTGCCTTTATCCAGGAGACCGATGCCAGGCTTCACGCCAAAGAGTTAAAGCTCGAGGATAAAACAGTAACGCCATTTACACGCGATCAGGCTAACAACCTGGAAACACCGGAAGATCCGGAAATCCTGATCGGCAAGATCGAAGGCGCTAAGACCATCGCCGAGCTGCATGCCCTGTTGCCGAATGAGGATACCAGGGCTGCGGTCAACGAGGCGGCCCGGACGAAAGCCGCCGAGCTGCATGCCCTGGAAGAGCAGGACGCAGAAAAGGCAAAAACTTATTGGTGGAATCACATACTGTAAAAAATGGACCCGGTACGCGAAGCATATATTGAAAGAGTTAAGGACGTCGCTATCAAAGGTACAGCAGGGACGGGTTTGTTTGCATCGTTGATGATCGCACAGGCTTGCCTGGAGAGTGCTAACGGCGTGTCTTTCCTTGCCAGGGTTCATAATAATCATTTTGGGATAAAGAGCAATCCGGCCTGGAAAGGCGCGACGGTTTCTTTGCCTACAACTGAAGATGTCAAGGGAAAGACTATTGCCACAACCGCCGTCTTCAGGTCTTATGCTACACTGGAGGACGGCTTTGCCGACCGCAACCATTTCCTCCAGGTGAATCACGAATACAGGGAAGCTGGTGTGTTTACAGCGGCCACGCCCGAAGACCAGGCTAAAGCCCTGGTACGTGCCGGATATGCGACTGATCCGGAGTATGCGGTGAAGTTGTCGCAACTGATCATGCAGTTTAATTTAAAGCAATACGATCTATGCAAATCTTAGTAAAACGCGAGTGGCTTAGTGACGAGTGTTCAGTTGGTGAGCTTTATATCAACAATGTATTTGAATGTTTTACGCTCGAGGATAAGGATCGGGGGTTAACGCAGTCTATGCCGCTGGCCGAAATTCAAAAGCTGAAGCAGTATGGAAAAACGGCGATCCCTAAAGGCCGGTATCCTGTCGTGATCCAGTATAGCGAAGCGCATGGCAAGGATTTACCCACACTGCGAAATGTGCCTGACTATGGCGGCGTCGAGATACATTGCGGGAATACAGCGGTAGATACCCTGGGCTGTATTCTTTTGGGGCAAATGCGAACCAGGACAAGTGTGTTAAGCTCAGTAAAGGCTTTCGAGGTATTCTTTCCGAAGCTTCAGGCGGCATTTAAAAACAACGAACCAATTTTTATCACGATACAATGATCAAATTAGAAAATTATTGGACGGAAACGTCCACCTCCGTTAAAAAGCTCCTTTTATGGCTAAAGGGAGTTATAGCGCTCGCTTCAGGATGCGCGTTCATCCAGGGCGAACCGAAGATATGTTTTTATGTGCTGATCGGTGGCGCTGCCCTCGACGGCTTATTACAGTTATTGCCGGCTGACGCCAATGCAGAGGTTAAGCCCGGCGCTAAGGCACTTTTGTTGATTGCGCTTTTGTTTGCTGTTGGTTCCGCTTTAACCGGGTGCTGGTCTCAGCGCCCGGTGGTGGAGCATAGTGTGACAGACACGACTACCACCACTTATAAGCCGGTTGATTACCAATACAAAGGTGCAAAGGTAAACGCCGGGTTGAATATCGATAGCCTGGTAAAAGCGTCCTTAATTGCCAGGGATCAGTACCGCGAGGATTCATTGACCAACGCAAAGATAATTGCGAAGTACAAAGCAGACTCTGCAGCAGCTGCGGTCGCAGGTAAACCACTACCGCAAGCGCCCGTACTGATCACGCCGCAACCGGTTATCAAATATGTGACAGACCCACAGACAAAGGCCCAGCTA
>Ga0134126_10009682_pt1 | contig 12141 bp, 9 predicted proteins | sample KB31752_FD_96881 | JGI IMG/M metagenome (GOLD analysis project Ga0134126, IMG submission 96881) | Terrestrial soil microbial communities with excess Nitrogen fertilizer from Kellogg Biological Station, Michigan, USA - KB3-175-2 | ecosystem: Environmental > Terrestrial > Soil > Unclassified ...
ATTGCCGCCGAAGGTCGAAAAAAATCCGTACCTTGCCTGCAAGGCCTCGATCAGTGAACGATTCGCGACCACGACTCCCATCGGATAGCCATTGGCGACCGGCTTGCCCAGGGTCACGATGTCAGGCCGGATACCGCGCCGCTCGAATCCCCAGAAATGCGAGCCGGACCGGCCCAGCCCATACTGCACTTCGTCGGCAACGATGAGACCGCCGGCGGCGCGCACCCGCGCGCTCACCGCCGCCGCCCAGGCGGCCGGCGGGTCGAAAATGCCGCTGCTGGTGATGGCCGTGTCGAGGTAGAACGCGGCGGGGGCGAGTCCCCGCTGCGCGAGCGTTGCGACGGCTTGATCGACGTTCTGGGCGGCCTGCACCCACAGTGCCGCATCTGCCGAATCGTCCGCCGTGCAGCCCTCGGGAGGAGGGGCGATGGTGACCACACGTGCATCATGCGGACGGCCCACGCTGGGCGTGAGCGCCGCCACCGCATCGGTAATGCCGTGGTAGGCATGCTCCATGACCAGGCCGCCGCGCTGCCCCGTCGCCAGCTGGGCGATGCGCCAGGCCACATCGTTGGCCTCGCTGCCGGAGTTCACGAAAATGCAGGTATCAAGATGCGCCGGCAATCGCGCGGTAAGCCGCTCGGCGTAGTCGAGAATGCCCTGGTGCAAATAGCGGGTATGGGTGGCGAGAATGGCCGTCTGGCGTTGAATGGCGGCGACGACCGCCGGATGGGCATGGCCCACGTGCGGGACATTGTTATACACATCGAGGTAGGCCTGCCCCCTCGGGTCGTACAGCCACACCCCGGCGCCGCGCACGAGATGCAGGGGCTTTTCGTAGAACAATTCGGCCCCCGCTCCCATCAGCCGATGGCGCCTGGCCAGATCAACCGGCGGCAACGGGTCAGCCGGGCGTGACGGCCCCGCCGGCGCGGACTGCGCGGCCGCAGCCAAGGTCCCTGCCGCCTCGTGCCAGGTCCGCGTGAGCGCGTGAGCATCGAGGGCGAGCAGGCGCTGCAGCGAGCGAGCGCCATGTGCCGCGGAGTCCTGCAATGCCAACGCACCCCGTGAATCGTGCCGGCCGCGCCAGGCGTGCACCAGCACCGTGGTCGCGTGGCGCGCGGCGATGATGTCGTAGAGCAGTTCAACTTCCTCGGTCTCGAGGGGGCGTTCCTGCGCGTAGCCGCGCAGTACCGCCGCCACGGCGTCCAAGGGGGCCACTGCTTCGGTCAGCAGCTCCGACATCGCAACCGCGGGCTCGAAGATCAACGGCGCATGGATCATGTCGCCGAAATCGAGGATTCCGCACACCGATCGGCCGGCGGAATCCATCAGCAGATTGCCGGCATGGCAGTCGCCATGAATGGCCTGACTGCGCAAGCCACGCAGCCCGGGCAGGCGGTCGCGAAAACGGTGGGTCACCGCGTCGATTGCACCGCGCAATGCCGCATCGTCGATATAGCCGCTGAACTCGGCCAATTCGGGCAGGCGCCTGACATCCCACGCCAGCGGCCGGCTCAGGGAGGGATGGAAAAAGCCCTGCAGCGCGCGATCCAGCCGCGCCAAGGTGGCGCCCACGCCCTCGAGCTGCCCCACGCTCGGCGGCAATTCACCCAGCAGCCGCCCGGGCATGAAACTCAGCAGGCAGGTGGCGTAGTCGATACCATCCCGGCTCAAACAGCCCGCCGCCTCTCCCTGCTCCGTGGGAAGGAGCCGCGGCACCGGCAATGTGGAATCCTGCTCGGCCAGATGCTCGAGCACGCGCACCAGACAGTCGGTGCCATGCGCATCGTCGGCGACCGCCAGTATCTTGAGTACGAACTCGCGGCCATCGGCGCTGCGCAGGCGAAAATTACAGTCCCGCTCGCCGGACAGCGCGCTGGCCGAGACGGCCAGCCCGTAGAGCTCGCGCGCCGCGCGTTCGCCTTCCGCGATGCCGAAAGACGGCGGCGAGGTCCGCAGAGCTAGCAAGACTTCGCGGATTAAAGCTGCTTCAGAACGTATTCGGCCGCGGAGACCTTGAATTCGCCCGGACCCTCGATGTTCACCTGGGTGGCGACTCCGTTCTTGACGATGATGGCGAACCGTTGCCCGCGCACACCCATGCCGAATTTCGTTCCGTCGAGCTCGAGCCCCAGGGCCTTGGCATACGTGGCGTTGCCGTCGGCCAGCATGAGGATCTTATCGCCCACGCCGCCGTGCTTACCCCAGGCATTCATCACGAATACGTCGTTCACGGCGGTGCAGGCAATGGTGTCGACGCCCTTGGCCTTGATCTGATCCGCCAGTTCAACAAAACCCGGTAAGTGCTTGGCGTCACAGGTCGGAGTGAATGCACCCGGCACCGAGAACAGCACCACCGTCTTACCGGCAAAAAGCTGTTCGGTGGTGAGTTTCTGGGGCCCGTCGGAGGTCATGCGCGTGAACGAACCTTCGGGCATCTTGTCGCCGGCTTTGATGGTCATAAATACTCCTGAGCTCCTATCGACCGACCGTCTCGCCGTACAGCGACCACAGTTTCAGAACCCGCGGGCTGATATTCGGAACGGTCTTGAGAGCGGCAAACGCCTTCTTGGCTTCCGCGGTGTTCTTCAAGGCAACCTGGGAACGGCCGAGATAGACATAGGCTTCGTCCAGATGCTTGATCTGGCCCTTTTGAAGACCTCGATTGATGGAGTTCACGGCGTTCTGATAGTCGCCGGAACCGTAATAAACCTCGCCGAGCTTCACGTCCAGTTCGCCCGCCGGGTTCTTGGTGGCCTCCACTTCGAACTGCGCCTGGCCCTTCTTGTCGGCCTCGGCGCGGGTCTTGAACGAATTCAGCAGCCGCGTCGTCCGTTCCTTTTGTGCGTCGGTGATGAGTCCGCCCGCGAAGGCCTTCTCGAGCACGGTCTGGGCTTCGCCCGGCAGTGCCGCATCGCCCAGCAATTGGGCCATTTCGATATAGTCGCTGCCCGCGGTCATCGACGCCGTGTCGTACATGATGCGGTAGATCATCAATAGATTGTGATCGTCACGCTCGTCCTGGCGCTCGATGCGCAGCAGCGTGTTCCAATAAGTGGACTTGTTGGTCAAACGGATCAGATCGTTGAGGGAGGCAGCCATCGCCGGCGTGTCGCCGGCATCGGAGGCGCACTGCAGCTTGAACAGGTACAGGTTTTCCTTGGGCGCCTCGCCGGCCTTGCGGCTGGCGCTCACCGCCTTGTCGACCCACACTCCCGAGTTCTTGCAGTCTTTCAGCTGGTAGTAGCTTTGCGCAATGATGGCCAGGTCGTTGGGAGTCGCCGTACCGGCGTCAGCCATGGTCTTGCCATATTCGATGGTCTTCTGAAATTGATTGGTGCTTGCCGCAATGCCAAAAAGGGTGCGGGTAATGCTGGTCTTGTCCTCGGCGGACGCCGCGCCGGTGGCCAGAGACTGCTTGAAGGCCGCCTGGGCTTCCTTCAACTTGCCGAGTTTGATATTGGCGAAACCCTTGAAATAATAGATGGTTTTCTTGTCGAAAGCCGTCAATCCGGACTTGGTCTCCGCCGCATCCAAATCCTTGAGCGCCTCGGCCCACTGGCTGGCTTGCAGCGCCTTTTGCGCCCCCGTCATCTCCTTGGCGATGACCCGGCTGATTTGCTGGCCCTTTTCCTTCTCGGCCGAGATTGCCGCCCGCGGACTCACCGCCAGAGAAATCACCGCGAGCATCACGCCCGCGCTCACATAGCCGACCCAGGATTTTGCAAGCCGGCTTCCACCATCGTGTATCGAATGAGTCATTGGCAAACCTCGTTACATAATTCTTGAAATTACCCGGCAAAATTCACGGTGAATTTGCCCGGCATCCACCCTGCGGTCAAACAAACGGCGCCCAGCCCCAAATCGGGGGCTGAAGCGCCGTAATACCACCTAAGGGATGCCAAATCAGAAAAAGTCGTTGTTGACGAATCCTATCTTCTTAAGGCCGCGATGCTGCAAATCCGCCAGGGTTTGCGCCACGATTTCATACTTGGCGAACTTATCGACCGTGATGTGCACTTCCGGTTGCGGCGACTTGGTCGCCTCCTGCGAGATATATCCCTGCAGGGTCGGCCGGTTCACCGGAGTGCTGTTCCACAGCAAGGTGCCGTCGAAGTCGATGGACAGATTGATCACCTCGGGCGGCGGCGGCGGCGGCGTGCCCGGCGGCGGGGGCAGCGGATTGTCGATCTTCACCGCGTGGGTCATGCTGGGGATCGTGATGATGAAAATGATCAGAAGCACCAGCATCACGTCGATCAGCGGCGTCATGTTGATTTCGCCGTACGACTGGCCTTCGCCGCTCCCACCTACACTCATGGACATGCGCGTTCTCTCCTAGGTTCCGGGACCGAAGTGATCGGGGGTGGTTATGAATGCCACCTTGCGTATTCCGATCTGCTGCGTGGCCACGAGCACCTGACCGACATACTGATAGCGAGCGTTGGCATCGCCGCGAATGTGGATTTCGGGTTGCGGTTCCTCCTTCACAACCACCCGCAGCCGCGCCTTCAGATCATTCTGATCCGCCAGGCGCGTGGTGTTCCAATAAATACCTCCCTGCTTATCCACGGCAATCGTGATGTTCTCCGGCTTGGTCGTCGTCGGCAGATTCGTCGCCTTCGGCAGCTGCACGGGCACCTGCTGAATGATGACCCGGATGGTAATGATGAAAATGATCAGAAGCACCAACATCACGTCCACGAGGGGCGTGACGTTGATGTCCGCCATCGCCTGGGCTTCTTCATCACCGACTGTTATCGCCATGAGCGTGCTCTTCCTAGCGGGTGGCGGCGGGCGCGGGTTTGCCGATTGCAGCGGCCGGCTTGTCCATCCCCAGGCCCATCTTGGCGCCCGAGATCAAGTAGGCATGCAATTCATGGGCGAAGTGGGCCACCATCTCCTGCACACTTTTATTGCGGCGCAGCAGAACGTTGTAACCCAACACCGCCGGCACCGCGACGGCCAGACCGATGGCGGTCATGATCAATGCCTCGCCGACAGGTCCCGCCACCTTGTCGATGGAGGCTTGTCCGGCCACGCCAATGGCGATCAGTGCGTGATAAATACCGATGACGGTGCCCAGCAATCCCACGAAGGGCGCCGTGGCGCCGACCGACGCCAGCACCGGCAAGCCCGACTGCATGTGGCTGACCACGGTGTCCGCGGTACGCTGCAGCGATTCGGTGATCCATTCGCTGGTGCCGATGGCTCCGGACAAGCGCGTCTTGTTGGCTTCATGATATTCGTAGGCCTGCTTGCCCGTTTCGGCGAGCGCGCGAAACGGATTCGCGTTTCCCTTCAGCTTGCCCAGGGCATCGGTCAGACTCGAGGAACTCCAAAATTCCTTCTCGGCCTGGATTCCCTGGCGGCGCTGGCGGATCTGGTCGAAGAACTTCGTGATCATGATGAACCATGTCCACAGCGACATGATCAACAGGATGATGAGGAGGGACCTGGCAATAATATCGCCGTTCGCGATCAGGGCCCCAAGACCATATGGGTTATCAACAGCTGTCTCTTGCATTGACCGATTCCCTCTACTTAGAAAAGCTTGAGTATGTAATAGTTGGAAAAATAATCGTTCTAGTTCAGCGTGCTACTTGCCGGTGAGCTTCCAGACAATCGGAATCGATACTGTTTTCTCCACTGGCTTACCATCTTCGGTTGCCGGCAACATGCGTTGGCCGTGCACTCCCTTCAAACAGGCTTCATCCAAGCGCGGGAAACCCGAACTCGTTTGAATGGATTCTTTGGTGATTTTTCCGTCCGCGGCCACCGTCATCAGCACCACGCAGCGACCTTCTTCGTTGGCGCGCTTCGAGGCGTCCGGATAATAGTCCTCGCCGATTTTCAGCGGATGCCGCGGGTCCATCCTGATCGGCGTGCCCGGCCTGGGGGCAGCCACCGGCGCCGGCGGCGGCGGCGCGTTGGTGCGGGTCACCTGGGTGATCGCCGTGGTCTCCTGTTGCGGCGCCTGAATATCGACAAACTCCGGCGGCGGCACATAGGGTTTGATTTCTTCGAGCTTGGGCGGCGGCGGCGGCGGCTTGTCGACGTCTTTCGGCTTGTCGATCTGCGCGATCTCCACCGGCGGAACTATCTTTTGGACCAGTTTGCCGGCCAACCCCGTATAAAACGCCCAGACGATACCGATGTGGAGAATGATGACGGCAATGAAGGCCGCACCCCTTCTGCCGGAAAATAACGATGGCTCTTCGTATTTATACATAAGTCTTTTTGCGACCGTACCCCTGAATCGAGTCTTGTCCTGAATCGAGTCTTAAAAATGGCGTCATGCTCGCCTTTCGTGTCGCGCTGCCAACGCACGAGTCCTAATCACGCTTCATTCAAAGCGTCCCTTCTTTCCGTCCGGCGTGTAAAGAGCGTGACACATATCCCGCCCGCACTGCAAGCGCGACTTTGCGCCGTGAACCACCGGCATCGCGCGCCGGCATCATGATTTCTTCGCGCCACGCGATGCCGCGTGCGTAAGATCGGTGACCGCGCCCAAGGATGCGCTGCTCACCTGTGCCGCATATTTCGCCAGCGCACCACGCCGCGCATAGGGTTTCGGCGGCTGCCAGGATTTGCGGCGGCGCGTGAGCTCGGCCGCGGGCACATGCAAGCTGATTTCACGACGCTCTGCATCAATCGTGATGGCGTCGCCGCTGCGAACCAAGGCCAGTGGGCCGCCGAGCGCGGCTTCCGGTGAAATATGTCCGACCACGAAACCATGGCTGCCGCCGGAAAACCGCCCATCGGTGATCAACGCCACCTGCTGTCCCAGACCCTTGCCCATGATGGCGCCCGTCGGACTGAGCATTTCGCGCATGCCGGGGCCGCCCCTGGGGCCCTCATAACGAATGACCACCACGTCGCCCGCCTTCACGGCGCCGCCCAAGATTCCCTCGAGTGCGCTCTCCTCGGAATCGAATACGCGCGCGGCGCCCTTGAACAACAGCCCTTCCTTGCCGGTAATTTTTGCAACCGCTCCATCGGGCGCCAGATTTCCGTACAGAACCACCAAGTGGCTGTTCTTTTTGATGGGATCGCGCAGCGGCCGCACGATGGTCTGACCCGGCGCATAGGGGGCGACACCCTCGAGGTTCTCGGCCAGAGTGGCGCCCGTCACCGTGAGACAATCGCCATGCAGCAATTTGGCATCCAACAGCGTCTTCATCAGCGGCTGGATTCCCCCGATGGCCACCAGCTCCGACATGGAGTAGCGGCCGCTCGGCCGCAAATCCGCCAATACCGGTACACGCTTGCCGATGCGCGTGAAATCACCGAGTTCCAGCCTGACCTCGGCGGAGGACGCCACCGCCATCAAGTGCAGGACGGCATTCGTCGATCCGCCCAAGGCTATGACCACGGTGACGGCATTCTCGAAGGCGCGGCGCGTCATGATCTGCCGCGGCGTGATCCCCGCCCTGATCAGGCTGACGACGGCGGCCCCGGCCCGCTCGCAATCGTTGCGTTTCTGTTCGGACACCGCCTCCTGGGCGGAGCTGTTCGGCAGGCTCATGCCCAGTGCCTCGATGGCGGACGCCATGGTATTGGCCGTGTACATGCCGGAGCAGGACCCCGGACCCGGAATCGCCGTGCGCTCGACGAACTTGAGCTGCTGTTCGGACACCGTGCCCTGCGCAAACCCGCCCACCGCCTCGAATACCGACACGATGTCGCGCTTGTCGGCTCCGGGACGGATCGTGCCGCCGTAGACGAACACCGCCGGCCGGTTCAAGCGCGCCAACGCCATCATGCAGCCCGGCATGTTCTTGTCGCAGCCGCCGATGGCCACCACGCCGTCGAAACCCTGCGCGCCGACCACGGTTTCTATGGAGTCGGCGATGACCTCGCGCGACACCAGGGAGTAGCGCATGCCGGGGGTGCCCATGGAAATGCCGTCGGAAACGGTGATGGTGCCGAAGGTGATCGCCTTGGCACCGGCCGCCTCTGCACCGCCCGCCGCCAGGCGCGCGAGTTCATCGATGTGCATGTTGCAGGGGGTGAGATTGCTCCAGGTCGATGCGATGCCGACCTGCGGCTTGTCGAAATCGGCGTCGGCGAACCCGACGGCGCGCAGCATCGCCCGGCTGGGCGTCTGCTTCACGCCATCGACCACCAATCGGGAGTAGCGGCGCGTATCGATATTGGATTTTTTCGGCATGACCTTGTGCTTGCAGTGAGATGGAAGCGACGATGCTAAGCGACGCCGTAGCGTTGCACCAGATAGCGGAAGACCCCGCGTACGCCTTGGGCCTCCGCGCCGACGCTGCGGCCGGGCCGATCCTTCGAGTTCCAGGCATACAGATCGATGTGCATCCAGGGCGTCGCTTCGGCGACGAAGCGCTTCAGGAACAGCGCGCCGAATATGGCTCCCGCGAAGGTGGATGCCGCGACATTGTTCAAATCCGCGATCTTGCCGGCGAGTTCGTCCTCATAACCCGCCCACAGCGGCATGGGCCACAGAGGATCGTGTTCGGCGGCGGCGGTGCGCGCCAGATCGCGCACCATGGCATCGTCGTTGCCGAACAGGGCCGGCAATTCCGGGCCCAGCGCGACGCGCGCCGCACCGGTCAGGGTGGCGAAATCGATGATCAGATCGGGCAGTTCGGCATCGGCGAGCGCCAGGGCGTCGCAGAGCACCAGCCTGCCCTCCGCGTCGGTGTTGCCGACCTCGACGGTGAGCCCCTTGTGCGTGGCGAGCACGTCGCCGGGGCGGTAGGCATTGCCGGCGACGGAGTTTTCCACGGCCGGCACCAGCACGCGCAGCTGCGCACGCAAACCTGAGCTCATGAGCATGTGAGCGAGCGCCAGCGCGACGGCCGCGCCGCCCATGTCTTTTTTCATCAGGGCCATGCCGGAACCCGATTTGATATCCAGGCCGCCGCTGTCGAAGCAGACGCCCTTGCCCACCAAGGTGAGGCGCGGCAAATCCGCACCGCCGGGCGGCGACCAGCGCAGCTCGAGCAGCCGCGGCGCCTCGCTGCTGGCGCGTCCCACCGCGTGAATGGCCGGCAGATTCGCCGCGAGCAGGCCCTCGCCCAGCCACTCCCGAAATGCGGCCTGATGGCGCTCGGCGAGCCGGCGCGCGGCCGCGGCGAGCTGCGCGGGACCTAAGTCCGCCGCCGGCGTATTGATCCAATCGCGCGCCATGGTGAGCGCCTCGGCCGCGAGCGCGACGAAGCGCACGTCGGCGTTCGGCGGCGCCTCGATGCTTGCGGCCCCGCCCCGGGCGGTCCGGTATCGATCGAAGCGATAGGCGCCGTAGGCAAATCCCAAGCACAGCTGCGTGGCCTCCTCGGGCGAAAAATTCTGGGCCAGGCGAAAACGGCACGCCGGCAAGCGTTCGGCAAGGCCCGCCGAATGCCACAGGGACAAGGCGCCCTGCCGCTTGCCGAGGCCTGCGACCGCAGCCGCGATGCCGCCGGCCGAATCGGGCAGCAGCACGACGCGGTGTCTTTCGCCTTTGAAGTTCTGCCCGATCAGCCAGCGCGCGCAGGGCGCCGCCTGCGCGGCGCTCCACGCCTCGACTTCATGTTCGTGCAACAACCACAAAGGAACCGGAACACTGCCGACGGCATTCATGAATTGGCGTCCTGACGAAGGCAAGGCCCCCTGGGAGGTCTTGCATCATAAGAGATTCTGTGGTGCTATTTACGGCTAGTTTACTAGGCGCGAGCGCTGCAGGCGCTGCTTTGAAAGGACCCCGCTCAGGCGCAAGCGTCTCAATGCGGGGTCTTGCATTTTGCAGGGTTGAATTTCGGTTACAGGAGAATTGCATGCGTTTGTATTCGCAGAAAGACGTCGACAAGAAAGCGCTGCGCGGCGCGCGCATCGCGGTGCTGGGCTACGGCAGCCAGGGCCGTGCCCACGCACTGAACTTGCGCGACAGCGGCTACGACGTGGTGGTCGGCGTGCGCAAGGGCGACAGCTGGACCCGGGCCAAGAAAGACGGCCTGAAAGTCCTCGAGCCGGCGGCGGCCGTCAAGGGCGCGCAGCTGGTCGCGATGCTGGTGCCCGATCTGACCCAGAAACCCCTGTATGCCGAGATCAAGAACGTCATCGACAAGGGCGCGACGCTGCTGTTCGCTCACGGTTTCAATATTCACTTCAACCAGATCAAGCCGCGCAAGGATTTGGACGTGGTGCTGATCGCCCCCAAGGGGCCGGGAGATCTGGTGCGCCGCCAGTACCAGCAGGGGCGCGGCGTGCCCTGCCTGATCGCCGTGGCGCAAAACCCCTCCAAGCGGGCCAAGGCCAAAGCGCTGGCCTATGCGGACGGCATCGGCGGCACGCGCGGCGGTGTACTCGAGACCACTTTCGCGGAGGAGACCGAGACGGATCTGTTCGGTGAGCAGGCCGTGCTGTGCGGCGGCGCCACCGAGCTCGTGGTCAAAGGCTACGAGACCTTGGTGGAGGCCGGCTATCAGCCCGCCGTCGCCTACTACGAATGTCTGCACGAACTCAAGCTGATCGTCGATCTGCTGCACGAGGGCGGCATCACGAAAATGCACCGCTTCATCAGCGAGACCGCCAAGTACGGCGATCTGACGCGCGGCCCGCGCATCGTGAACAAGGCCACCAAGAAGGAAATGCGCAAGATTCTGACGGAAATCCAGCAAGGCAAGTTCGCGCGCCAGTGGATCGCCGAGAACAAGAACGGCCGGCGCAAGTACTCGAAGCTGCTGAAGGCGGATCTGACCCACTCCATCGAAAAGATCGGCGCCCAGCTGCGCGCCCGCATGCCCTGGTTGGAATCCGGCAAGGCTTGACACTCATGGCCGCGCGCACCCTGTTCGACAAGGTTTGGGCGGCGCACGAGGTCGTTGCAGAATCGCCGGACACTCCGGCGGTGCTGTACATCGATCTGCACCTCATCCACGAGGTCACCTCGCCGCAGGCGTTCAGCGTGCTGCGCGGCCTGGGACTGCCCGTGCGCCGTCCCGACCGCACCCTGGCGACCATGGATCATTCGACGCCGACCAGCACCGACCAGGTATTCGGCGCCGTGCCCATCAAGGTCGATGCCGCGGCCAGGCAGGTGCGCACGCTCGAGCAGAACGCCGCCGAATTCGGCGTCGAATTGTTCGCCATGCGCGATGCGCGGCGCGGCATCGTCCATGTCATCAGTCCCGAGCTCGGCACCACCCAGCCTGGAATGACCATCGTCTGCGGCGACAGCCATACCAGCACCCACGGTGCGTTCGGCGCCCTCGCCTTCGGCATCGGCACCACGGAGGTGGGGCATGTGTTCGCCACCCAGGCGCTTTTGCAGCGCAAACCGAAGACCTTTGCCGTCAACATCGAAGGGCCGCTGCGTCCCGGGGTCACCGCCAAGGATTTGATTCTCGCCGTCATCGGCAAGATCGGCGTGTCCGGCGGCACCGGACACGTGCTCGAATACCGCGGCTCGACCATTCGGTCCCTGTCCATGGATGAGCGCATGACCGTGTGCAATATGTCCATCGAGGCCGGCGCGCGCGCCGGGATGATCGCTCCGGATGAGACCACCTTCGCCTACTTGAAGGACAGGCCGCGCGCCCCGCGCGGCGCCCTGTGGGACGCGGCCGTGGCGCGCTGGCGGGAACTCGTCAGCGACCCGCAAGCGCATTTCGACCGGTCGGTGGACATCGATGCCGCTGCGCTCGAGCCCATGATCACCTACGGCACGAACCCGGGCATGGTGCTGCCCATCGGCGGCGCCATTCCCGACGGCGCCGGCGACGAAATTCTCGGCAAGGCGCTCGCCTACATGGGTTTTCACGGCGGCGACGCCATGCTCGGCAAGCGGGTGGACGTGGTGTTCATCGGCAGCTGCACCAACGGCAGACTTGGCGATTTGCAGGCGGCCGCGAGCATATTGAAGGGCCGCAAGGTCGCTCCCGGCGTGCGCCTGCTCATCGTTCCGGGTTCGCAGGAAGTCAAGCGCGCGGCGGAGGCCGCCGGCTACGCCGACATTTTCAAGGCCGCGGGCGCCGATTGGCGCGAATCCGGGTGTTCGATGTGCCTGGGGATGAACGGCGACACGGTGGGCGCCGGGCAGTATTCGATCAGCACCAGTAATCGCAATTTCGAGGGCCGCCAGGGCGTGGGCGCGCGCACCCTGCTGGCCAGCCCCTACACCGCCGC
>Ga0134126_10009684_pt1 | contig 12141 bp, 5 predicted proteins | sample KB31752_FD_96881 | JGI IMG/M metagenome (GOLD analysis project Ga0134126, IMG submission 96881) | Terrestrial soil microbial communities with excess Nitrogen fertilizer from Kellogg Biological Station, Michigan, USA - KB3-175-2 | ecosystem: Environmental > Terrestrial > Soil > Unclassified ...
GGACCCCGGGAACCAGTCGATGGGTATCATGCGCGTCGACGCCAGCGGCGTGGATTTCAGCGGCGCCGACTTCACCGGCGCGAACCTGTTCAAGGCGTTGCTGGTCCGGGCCGACCTCACGGGGGCCGATCTCACGGACGCCCTGGTGGCGGGCGCCGATCTGGCCGGGGCGATCCTCAAGGGCATCCGGGGGCGCGACCGCATCCGCGGGCTCGACAAGGCGCTGCACGTCGACCAGGCGATCTTCAACGACTGACCGGGACGTTCAATTGACTCAGACCACTCGCTGGCGGCTCGCCGCCGTCCTGGTTGCACTCCTCGTGGCCGCAAGCGCGTTCGGCGCGAGCTCACGCGAGCCGCTCCTCTACGTCACCAATGAAATCCCCAACACCATCTCCGTCGTCTCGCCACGCACCAACGCCGTCGTCGCGACCATCCCGGTGGGCAAGCGCCCGCGCGGCATGGCGCTGAGCCCCGACAAGAGGACGGTGTACGTCGCCCTCGGGCAGGACGACGCCCTTGGGGTCGTGGACGTGGCGAGCGGCCAGATGACGCGTACGATCCCTGCGAACCGCGACCCCGAGCTCGTGGTGCTCAGCCCCGACGGGAGAACGGCCTACGTATCGAATGAAGAGATCGCGCACGCGTCAGCGATCGACATCAAGAGCGGCAAGACGCTGTTCTCGACCGCCGTGGGCGTAGAGCCCGAGGGCGTGGGGATCACGCGCGACGGCACGAAGCTGTACGTCACCGCGGAAACGAACAACACCGTCTCCGTGCTCGACGCGAAGACCGGCCGCCTGCTGCACACCCTGCACGTGGGCGACAACCCCCGCACCGTTGCTCTTACCCCCGACGGCACGCGCGCCTGGGTGTCGGCCGAGGCGGGTGGGAATGTCTCGGTCATCGATGTCGCCACCGACAGCGTGGTCGCACAGTTCCCGATCCGCGACGGCAAGACCAAGCCGGTGCGCATCGCGTTCAGTCCGGACGGCCGGCTCGCCTACCTCACGGAAGGCGCCGCTGCGAGCGTGAGCGTCGTCGACGTCGCTCGCCAGACGGTGATCGATTCCATTGTGGTGGGGCGGCGGCCCTGGGGGATCGCGCTGTCGCCCGACGGCCGATGGCTCTACACCGCCGATGGACGCTCCAACACCGTCTCGGTGATCGACACCGCAATTCGCAAGGTGATCGCGGCCATCCCGGTGGGCGAGCGACCGAACGACCTGCTGTACATCCCCTGATTCGAACGTCAGCGAGTTGCTGCTAGCTGCTCGGTTGACAATGTGGGCCGCTGGACGTCTCTTACCCGTTCCAATCTGAACGCGCATACCTCCAGTAGAGCGCGATGCGAATCGCCAAGCTGCGTCTTCGCGACCACCGCCGCGAACGTCCCATTCGGGTCTTGATCGCGGACGACCACCGGATTCTCCTCGACGCGCTGGAATCCGTACTCGTGGAGCGCGGCTGCCACGTGGTGGGCGTGGCAGAGAACGGTCGGCGCGCGGTCCTGCTCGCCCGCGAACGGCATCCTGACGTTGCCGTCCTCGACGCCTCCATGCCCGTTATGAGCGGCCTCGACGCTGCCAAGGACATACTCCACACAATGCCGGCCCTGGGGGTACTCCTCGTGACTGGTTATGGCGAGGACCGAGTCGTTTACGAAGCGTTGCGACTCGGCGTGCGCGGTGTGGTGATGAAAGCTCAAGGGATCCAGGACTTGCTCCAGGCCATTCGCGACGTAAGCCGCGGCGCCATCTACATCAGTCCGTGCTACTCTCGGACCGTCCTGGACGCTTTGGCTAGGGGTAAACGACCCGACGCAGGAAGTCTCACGGCTCGCGAGACGCAAATGCTGCGGCTGATCGCAGACGGGAGGACCATGAAGCAAGCTGCGGTCCACCTGGCGATCTCCGTCCGAACCGCAGAGTGCCACCGGGCGAGTGTGATGGACAAGCTCCACATCCACGATACTGCAGGCCTCGTGCGTTACGCGATTCGGCAGGGGCTCGTCGTCGCGTAGGTCCCGCCGGGCGCCGTAAGACCCTCCGAAAAACTACGGATAGCGAGCATCCGCAAGACTGCGGATAACGCTCCTGCCTTCAGGCTCTGATTCTCAGCTCAACCGAATCAGCCCTGACCGGAGCACGTCTATGCTTCCCAAGCCGCAAGCTCCTTCACGCTTATCGTCACGTCTTCAGTCCCGCGGCGCGAGCCACATCGCCGTTCCCACGGCGCTCGTGGTCGCGATAGCCGCCACCGTCCGCCTCACATCAGGATCGAGCTCGCCTCGAGGGGAACCGGCAAACGCCAGCCACGCCATGGCAGCGGGTGACACGGTGACCGTGTGGGGTCCCCAGGTCTTCGTGGCTCCAGACACCGAGAGCGTGATCTATTACTGGAACCGATTCACAGTGAGCCTTCTCCCCCAAAAGCAATACGTCGTCCACGTCGTGAACGGTAATCCAGACGGCGCGGGCAAGGTCACCAATGGCAGCGTCGCTGTAAACCGGACGACCGTCATCTCGTTCCAGGGCGGATCCGGTGGGTCGGACATCAGTCGGGCGGTGGACCTCCTCCCAACCGATTCGATCACGGTCATCGTAGGACCACAAGGGTCGGGAGCAGGGCCGGGATCAATGACGGTAGAGATCCTACAGATCAATGACTGGAGCTTTCTGGTCTACGGGTTCGAGCAGTTGTCGCGCAGCAATGGTGGTTCCGCCGTGACGTACAATCGAACATTCACACTCCCCTCCAACCTGGGTGCGCCCTTTCGCCTGTGGATCGTCAATGGTAATGCGAACGGAACCCAACGCCTTTCGGGAGTGACGGCCAAGATCAACGGCGTACAAGTCGTGAATTCGGGGGACATCACGACTCAGACGGTCCTGCTCAAGCGCACTATCACTTTAGTCCAAGGCCAAAACCAGCTGCAAGTCACGCTGCCGGGGCAGGCCGCAGGGTTCGTCAACGTCGGAATCACGGCGACCGATGTGACGAAACCCGTCCTCACCATCACGGCCCCGGCCCCGGGCTTCATCACCCGGGACACGCTCGTGGCCGTAAGCGGAACGGTGACGGATCAGACCGCGACCACGGTCACGGTGAATGGCATCGTGGCAACCCGCTCGGGTAACAACTACTCGGCGAGCGTCCGCCTCACCAGCGAGGGGAACAATGTCCTGACCGTGTCAGCGGTGGACGCAGTGGGAAACCGGACGGACTCGACGCGCACGGTGATTCGGGACACCCAGCGGCCGGTGTTGACCGTCAACAATCCCGTCAACAACAGTTTCACGAAACAGACGAGCATCACGGTGAGTGGCACCGTGACCGATGCGACGCCGGTGACCGTGAACGCCAACGGGGTGCCCCTGCCGGTGGACGGGTCGGGGGTTTTCACCGGCTCCGTGCCGCTGAACGAAGGGGCGAACCTTGTTACGGTCACGGCCACCGACGGGGCGGGAAACCAGACGGTGGTGGTGCGGTCGGTCACGCGCGATACCCAAGCGCCCGTCCTGACCGTGACCGCCCCGGTGGACGGCGCGGTGATCAACGCCGACCACGTGACGGTTACCGGAACCGTCACCGATGCGAACGCGGTCACGGTGACCGCCAACGGGACACCGCTGTCGGTCGCCCCAGACCACAGCTTCAGCGGGGACGTTGCGCTCACCAACGGGCCGAACACGATCGCCGTGGTGGCTACCGATGCGGCCACGAACAGCACGACGGTATCGCGGTCGGTGACCCGCCAGTCGCAGAACTTGCCGCCCGACCCCGCGACGGTGGCGACCCCGATCGACCCGACGATCGCGACCACCGTGTTCGCATCGACGGCGTTCCTCTATTCCGGCACGAATCCCATTCAGACCGGCGTGGCGCCGAGCACGATCAACGCGCTGCGCGCCGCCGTGGTGCGCGGCCGTGCGCTCGCGCGTGACGGGAGTCCCCTGTCGGGCGTCGCGGTCAACATTCTCGGCAAGCCTCAGTTCGGACAGACGCTCACCCGCGCCGACGGCCGCTTCGATCTGGCCGTGAACGGCGGAGGACAGCTCACCGTCGCGTTCGCCAAGACGGGATTCCTGTCGGCTCAGCGGCCGGTCGACGTTCCCTGGCAGGACTACGTTGGCGTGGACGACGTCGTGATGATCCCGATCGATGGCTCGGTCACGACCATAGCCTTCGCAAACCCCACGGAAGTCGCCCGGGGGTCGGTGCTGACCGACACCGACGGGACGCGGCAGGGCACATTGTTGTTCAAGCAGGGAACACAAGCCACGATGGTCCTGCCGGACGGGTCACAGCAACCGCTCACGTCGTTGCACGTGCGCGTAACCGAGTACACCGTGGGCCCGAACGGTCTCCGCACCATGCCGGCGCCGCTGCCGCCGGCGAGCGCGTACACCTACGCGGCGGAGTTGAGCGCGGACGAAGTGATCGCCGCGGGCGCGACAGACCTCCGCTTCAGTCAGGCCGTGCCCTTCTACCTCGAGAACTTCTTGGGCTTCCCGGTCGGGCTCGCGGTGCCGATGGCGTCCTACGATCGTGCTCGGGGCGCGTGGATTCCCTCGCGGAACGGGCGGGTCGTGCAGATCGTGTCGGTGACTGGCGGTCTCGCGAACTTGGACATCACCGGCGATGGCGCCGCCGACGACGCCACACCCCTCGGCGTGGATAACGCCGAGCGGCAGCGCCTGGCCGTGCTTTACAGCTCCGGCCAGAAGCTGTGGCGGATTCCGGTCACGCATTTCTCTCCGTGGGACGCGAATTACCCGAAGTGGCTCCCCGACGGGGCCACGCCGCCGGATGTTCCGCCTGCCTCTGGAGGCGGTGGCGGTGGCGGCGGGGCTCCCGGCGACAAGCAGAACAAAGACAAGCCCAAGGATGACCCGTGTGAGCGGCCGGGCGGTTCCATTGTCGAGTGCGAGAATCAGACCTTGGGCGAGACCGTCCGCGTCACGGGAACGCCGTTCACGCTCAACTATCGCAGCGACCGGGTACCTGGACGTGTCGCGTCGAAGGAGCTGGTGATCCCGCTCATCGGGGATACCGTGCCATCGGGCCTGGACCGCATCAAGCTAGACGTGCGGTTCGCCGGTCGAGTGTTCGAAGATTCGTTCCCGCCGACTCCAAATCAGCAGACGCGCTTCGTCTGGGACGGGAAGGACGCGTACGGGCGCACGCTCGTGGGGGTCCATCCTGTAACGATCCGCATCGGCTACGTCTATGCGGGTGTCTATCGCCAACCGGCCGCTGGGGATACGAGCTTCGGCGCGCCGGGTGGCTCACCGCTACCGGCGGTCAGCACCCGCCTGGAGAACACCCTCAGTCGCACTCAGGTTACGACACTCGGCACCTGGGACGCGCGGGCGCAAGGTCTCGGCGGCTGGACGCTCGGCGTCCACCATGCGTACGACCCGTTCGGAGGCGTCCTGTACCTCGGGGATGGGTCGAGGCGCAGCGCCCTCACGCTGGGCGCGACGATTTCAACGGTTGCGGGCAGTGGCTCGGGTGGATTCGCGGGCGACGGGGGCCCAGCTACGAGAGCATTCCTGCAGTCGCCTAATACGGTTCTCGCCGCGCCCGACGGCAGCTTCTATATCGGGGATACTTTCAATGCGCGCGTGCGGAAGGTCAGTCCGGACGGCGTCATCAGCACAGTGGCAGGAACCGGCGAGTTTGCCTCTGGCGGTGACGGGGGGTTGGCGGTCCAGACGGCGATCAACCTTCCTCTCGGGTTGGCGCTCGGCCCTGACGGGGCCTTGTACATCGCCGAGTGGAACGCGAGCAAGGTCCGGCGCGTCGGTCTCGATGGCATCATCTCCACCGTCGCGGGCACGGGCGTGTTCGGGTACTCGGGCGACCACGGGCCGGCCACCCAGGCGGCGCTCAACGCGCCGAACGGACTGGCCTTCGGTCCCGACGGGAGTCTGTACATCGGTGACGCTCAAAACAACCGGATTCGGCGTATCGGGCCTGATGGGATCATCACGACGGTCGCGGGAACCGGCGTGGCCGGCTACGGCGGCGACGGTGGACCCGCCGTGGGCGCGTTGCTTAACCACCCGGCTGGCGTCGCGGTTTCCGCTCAGGGCGACCTGTACATCGCCGACCTGGACAACGACCGTGTCCGCCGGGTCTCGGCCGAGGGGATCATCACGACGGTGGCCGGGAACGGGTCTAACGGATTCAACGGTGACGGAGGACCTGCGACACAGGCGATGTTGAACTCCGCGCGGTGGGTCGGCCTCGATGCCGCGGGAGTGCTCCATATAGCGGACGACCCTCGCGTCCGAATCGTCACACCAGACGGGACCATTCGGACGATTATAGGAAATGGTGTCTTCAACAGTGCAACAGGGGATGGAGGGCCTCCGCTCGCCGCGGCTATCGATGCCGGGGGGATCTCGCTCGGCGCTAACGGCGTCTTATACGTAGCGGACGTGGGCAATAACCGCGTCCGTGCCGTCAACCCTACTCTGCCCGGGTTGGGCGTACGCGAGATGCTCGTCGCGTCCGCGGACGGGGGTGAGTTCTATCGCTTCAATCCTGACGGGCGCCACCTGAGCACGATCGACGCTCTGACTGGATCGACGTCTTACACGTTCTCCTACTCTGCGGCGGGACTGCTCACAGGGATCACAGACGCAGATAACAACGTGACCGTCGTCGAGCGCGACGCCGGGGGAGTGCCGCTCGCGGTCACGAGTCCGTTCGGTGCACGCTCGACCGTGAACGTGAACCCGGATGGATTTCTCTCCCGGGTTACGGACCCCGCGGGCCAGGTCGTTGGATTGCATTACACGACCACGGGCTTGCTCGACACGCTCACGACTCCTCGGGGCTTCAAGAGTCGCTTCACCTATGACTCGGTGGGACGTTTGACTCGGGACCAGGGTCCCACGGGCGAGGACCTGACGCTCGTGCGCAGCGAGCTCACGACTGCGACGGAGGTGAGGATGACGACGGCGGAGGGACGCTCGACGGTGTATCGGCTCGAGACGCTGTCGACCGGAGCGCTGTTGCGCAAGACCACCGATCCTGCCAGCACGGTCTCCCAGGTGCTCGTGGCGCGTTCCGACTCATTCGTCTCCACGGCGGCGAACGGCACGGTGTCCACGATGAACGTGGCGCCGGATCCGCGCGCGGGTATGGTGGCTTCGACGTTGCGCAAGCTGACCACCCAGACGCCTGGCGGGCGGGTGATAGTCGTCACCGGTCGCCGCGTGACCACACGGCCCGATAGCACGAACCCCTTGAGCCTCACGAGCCAGCTCGACTCCGTGAGCTTGAACGGCCAGTGGGCGGTGACCTCTTACACCGCCGCGATGCGCCGCTTCGTCGCGACGAGTCCCGAGGGCCGGCAACGCTTCGCCACCCTGGACGCCAAGGGCCGGGTGATCGCGACGCAGACCGCGGGGCTCGACTCGGCTCGGTTTACCTACGACAATCTTGGCCGGCTGAGCCAGCAGCAGGTGGGCGGCCGGATCGTCACGTACAGCTATGACACGCGCGGACGTCTGCTCAGCTCGTTGGACCCGCTGGGCCGGCGGGACAGCATGTTCTACGACCAAGCCGACCGGCTCGTCCGGCGTGTCCTCCCGAACGGCCGGGCGGTGCTATTCGGCTACGACGCGAACGGGAACCTCACGAGCCTGACGCCACCGAGCCGTCCGGCGCACGGCTTCCAGTACACGGCCACCGATCTCACGCAGCAGTACGATCCCCCGGGCATCCCGGGTCCCAAGCCGACCCGCTACTTCTACAACCGAGACAAGCAGGTGGACAGTATCGTACGGCCCGATTCGATCAAGGTCGCGTTTGGGTACGACGCAGGGGGGCGGCCGAGCAGCGTGACGTTCGATCGCGGTGCGATCACGTTCCGGTATGCGCCGACTACCGGGAACCTCGTCGGGGTGCGCGCGCCTACGGGCGACAGTCTGACGTTCAGTTACGACGGAGCACTGCCGACGCAGGTGCGCTGGGTTGGGACCGTGGCCGGGACGGTCGGGGTGACCTACAACAACGACTTCCGGGTCGCCACGCAGACGGTGAACGGCGCCAACGCGCTGAATTTTGCGTACGACCGCGACGGGCTGCTCACCGGCGCCGGGGCGATACGCCTGGGCCGGAGCGTCACGAACGGACTGCTCCTCGCCGATACGCTGGGGCCGGTGCGCAGCAGCTATCAATACACCTCGCGCGGGGAACTCAAGGGCTATCGCGTGGTCCGGAGCGGGACGACGCTGTTCGGCACGGGCTACTCAAGGGACAGCCTGGGACGGATCACCCAACTGTTCGACACCACGCAGGGCGCGCCCAAGCGGTGGAGCTTCGTCTATGACAGCGTGGGTCATCTCGCGGCCGACAGCGTGAATGGGGCGGTCTTCCATGTCTTCACCTACGACGCGAACGGCAACCGGTTGAGTTTCACGTCGACCAACGGGACGGTTAACTACACCTATGACGCCCAGGACCGGCAGCTGTCGGCCGGAACAACGACTTACACGTACGGCTCGAACGGGGAACTGAGGACCAAGACGGTCCCTGGTGTCGGGACGACGACCTACACGTATGACGCACTCGGCAACTTGGTGACGGTCGTGCTGCCGAGTGGGACCCGCATCGATTACGTGATTGACGCGCAGAACCGGCGGGTCGGGCGGAAGGTGAACGGGGTGCTGGTCCAGGGGTGGCTGTATCAGGACCAACTGACCCCCGTGGCCGAGCTCGATGGGAGCGGGAATGTGGTGAGCCGGTTCGTGTACGGCACCCGGACGAACGTGCCGGACTACCTCACCAGGAACGGGGTCACGTACCGGCTCATCGGTGATCATCTCGGCAGCGTGCGGTTGGTGGTGGACACGACGACCGGCGCCGTGGCGCAGCGCCTGGATTACGATGAGTGGGGGAACGTCAGCCAGAACACGAACGCGGGGTTCCAGCCATTCGGGTTCGCGGGGGCGCTGTACGACGCGTCGACGGGACTCGCGCGGTTCGGGGCGCGGGACTACGACCCCGTCGGCGGCCGCTGGACAGCGAAGGACCCTATCCTGTTTGCCGGTGGAGACGAGAACCTGTATGGTTACGTCGTCGCCGACCCCGTCAACCTTGTCGACCCTTCGGGGAACGTCCTTCCTCTCTGGGCAGCCATCGTTGCGGCAGGGGGCATCATCAACGGGGTCTTCGATGCAATTCAGGCCGCTCATGGATGCGATGCGAGCTTGGGGAGCGTCGCAGGCGCGTTCTTCAAAGGCTTCGTCGCGGGTGCCGTCGGGACGGGCGTATCGTTGGCCGGGGGGGGAGGACTAGTCGCGAACGCCCTTGGAGGTGCGGTGGGTACCGCCTTAGAGGGACAGACGAGTCTCGGTGACCTGGCCCTTGGTGCAGCGTCCGGCGCCGTCTTTGGTCACATAGGCCGCCGCTTGTTCCCGACGGTTGGTCGTCAACCAGGCCTTGCCACGCCGCGAACCCTACGCGACTTCGGGGCGAACTCCCTTCGCATGATCGGCCAGGAAGGGGCAGCCGATGTCGCCGCGGGTACGGCCAACGTTGCCAGCCGCTTCAACGCCGTGGAGATGCCATGTTCATGCCGTCAGTAACACCCCCGCGGTCGTTTCGCGACTTGCTTGCCCTCGGTGGCCCCATTTTTGTCGGGGTGGCCTGTGCGCGCATCCTGTACGGCGCCCACATAACGCGCGAAGCGCCTCTGCTAGTTGTTGGAATGCTGGCAATTGTGGGATTTGGCAGACGTCACTTGTATATACCTCTCTCGTTGTTCGGCCTCGCTGTATTTGGTGTGGCCGGAGACATAACCGGTGTTCGCAGATTGCTCCTAGAAGGTGGGCGGGCAAATTGGATCAGGTTGTCTGTCTCCATTGTAGCAACTGCGATTGCGCTGATCGTCGTGCAAAGGCGTCGGGTCGTCGCTTCGAGCGCTGGCACTGCTCGACCTGGCGGGTAGGCGAGCGGTCGACGGCCTGTGATCCCTAGTGACGCGCGGCGCGTGGTGCCCCAGCGAGGTGCAGGTTGGCTACGACTCGGGTGGGAACCTCACCAGCCTGACCCCGCCGGGCCGTCCGGTGCACAGCTTTTCAGGGCACGGCGACCGATCTCACGCAGCACTACAATCGTTCGGGCGACGGCCGAGTTCCTGGGGTGCCACGCCGCTCTAGTGAGCCACTTTCGCCGCGAGCCCCGGAGACGAATCGAGATAGGTGGCGAGCTTTCGGATGACAAGGATCAAGCTCCTGGTCGCCCGTCGTCGGAGATGGCTCCTGTTCGCCACGGGCTTATCGCGATGCTGCGGGCATGGAGGCCCCGGTCTCCCGCGCTGGCTTCACCCTCATCGTGATCCTCGTGGTCATCGCAGTGCTGGCGAGCCTCGTCGCCCCCAGCATTTTCACACACGTGGGCGAGGCGAAGAACGGTACCGCCCGCTCCCAAATGGAGATGCTCGGCCCGCGCTGAGCCGGATTGACACAGTCGGCGACCCTGAGGCCGACCGTGTAGCGGTCATCTTGGTCCGTAGAACTACGGAGCCGCGGGTTCCGTAACACTTCGGATTTCCGGGACGTGGACGCCACGCCACTCTTCTGGGTAGCCACCTGGAAGGACGATGAAACGCGCTGGCTTCACGCTCATCGAAATCCTCGTCGTCATCGTCGTCATCGCGGTGCTGGCGAGCCTGGTGGCGCCCAACGTCTTCACCCACGTCGGCGAGGCGAAGAACGTCACCGCGCGCTCCCAGATCGAGATGCTCGGCGCCGCGCTCGATGGGTACCGCCTCGACAACGGGCGCTATCCGACGACGGCTCAAGGACTCGGCGCCCTGTGGCAGACGCCTACGCAGGATCCCCGACCCTCGAGCTGGAAGGGCCCCTACCTCCGCAAGGAAGTCCCGGTCGATCCGTGGGGCCGGGCGTACGCCTACAAGTGCCCCGGAGACCACAACCCCGCCGGCTATGACCTCGTATCGTTGGGTGGAGATGGGCAGCCGGGCGGGGAGGGTGAAGCCGGCGACGTCGTGAGCTGGAAGTAAAGGTTGATTATGCCCGCGTTCGCCTATCAGGCCGTGGACCACTCCGGGCGACGCATTCGGGGGAATGAAGAGGCCGCAAGCTCCGCCGCCCTGACCCGCGGGCTCGAGACCCGCGGACTTGTCGTCATCGACGTACAGGAGGGCGCCGATGGCGAGCAGGCTAGCTCAGGTGTGCATTTCGGCCGCCGCTCAGAGGTGCTCGAGATCACACGCGCCCTCGCCGCGCTGCTGCAGGCGGGACTCCCACTGCCTCGTGCCCTCGGCGCCGCCGCCCACTTGACCACGGGCGAGGTCAGAGTCGCGGTCGACGGAGTGCGAGCGCGCGTCGAGCGCGGCGATTCGCTCGCCGCCGCCCTCGCTGGGTACCCGACCCTGTTCCCTCCGCTATATGGCGGCCTGGTCCGCGCCGGCGAGCGGAGCGGTGACCTGAGCGGCGCGTTCACCCGGCTCGCCGAGCAGCTCGAGCGGGAAGAGCGGCTGCGCTCCCGACTGTTGTCGCTCTCCATCTACCCGCTGATTCTCGCCGCGGCGGGCACGGTCGCGCTGTGCGTGCTCGCCTTCTTCGTCCTGCCGCGCTTCGCCGAGCTACTGCGGGGCACGGGTGCCGCCCTCCCACGCTCCACCGCCCTCGTGCTCGCCGTGGCAACAACGCTCCGGAGCGCCTGGCCGCTGCTGCTGGCGCTCGCGCTGGGCCTGCCGCTCCTCCTTACGTGGGCGCGCCGTACCGACGACGGTCGCCGCGCGGGCGCTCGGCTGCTGCTCCGACTGCCGGTCGTGCAAGGGCTCCGCCGCCAGGTGCTCGCCGCACGCACCGCGCGGCTGCTCGGCGTCCTGCTGGGCGGCGGCGCGCCGCTCCTGGCGGCGCTCGATGAGGCGGTGGATTGCCTGTCCGACCCGCTCGCGCGCGACGAGGCGATCCGCGTGCGGAGCCGGGTGCGCGAGGGCGTATCGCTCAATCGGGCGATCGCCGAGGGTGGCTTCTTCCATCCGCTGTTCGCCCAACTCGTGGCGGTGGGAGAGGAGTCGGGGCGGATGCAGGAGTTCCTGCTCAAGGCCGCGGAGATCTTCGAGGAGCGGACCGAACGGGGCGCGCA
>Ga0134126_10009685_pt1 | contig 12140 bp, 14 predicted proteins | sample KB31752_FD_96881 | JGI IMG/M metagenome (GOLD analysis project Ga0134126, IMG submission 96881) | Terrestrial soil microbial communities with excess Nitrogen fertilizer from Kellogg Biological Station, Michigan, USA - KB3-175-2 | ecosystem: Environmental > Terrestrial > Soil > Unclassified ...
TCCGGACGCGCCGAAATCGGTGCGGGTCTGTAACGCTCCGGCAGGCGGTTTGCCCCCCGCGCTTCCGGCGCCTTCCGGCAGCTCGGTCACGTTTGGCGGAATGTTGACGATCAGCCAGTGCCAGAAACCCGAGCCGGTCGGTGCATCGGGGTCGTAGCAGGTGATGGCGTAACTTTTTGCGCCGGCAGGCGCGCCCGACCATTTCAGATGCGGCGACCGGTTTCCGCCCGCGCAGCCAAAGCCGAAATCCGCGGACAGGATGAAATCCTTCGGAAGGTAGTCGCCGTCCTTGAAACTATTGCTCACGACCGTAAACGCCATATACCGTCTCCCTGTACCGAGTCCCGCAGCTCCTTGAATTTGCAAAGCGTAGTCTGCTCCGGACAAATCACAATGACATCGTTTTTTTCCACCAATCCGTTCGATCTCGCCATTTACGTGTGCCTGTTCGTCGCCGTGGTCATGGGTTTCATGACAGGCCTCCTGCGGAGCCTGGCCACGATTTTTGGCTATGTCTGCGGGATGGGCGTGGCGGTCGCCGCGGCGCCGCATGTGACGCCGTTGCTCACCTCATACCTGAAAATGCCGACCCCGCAGACCTGGCTGGTAGTCGTGGCGATTTTTATCGCTGCCGGCGTGGTGCTGAGTGCATTGCTGCGGCTCGCGATCAGCGAAATGGTCGGCCCCAATATCAGCATTCCGGATCGCATCGCCGGTGCGGCGCTGGGCGCGTTCCGGATCGCATTGCTGGCGGTGCTGCTGGTTCTGATTTTCGACCGCATCATTCCTCCCGGCCTGGAACCGGCCTTCCTGAAGGGATCGCAATGGCGGCCCGTTCTCTCCACGGCCGCGCAGCACGGGCTGCGGTCCTTGCCGCCCGAGGTCGAGGCCTATATCGACCGCCTCAAGCGCCAGCGCGGCCTTTAAAAATCGGCCGCGGTGTGCCGATACCGCGCGCGCTTTGCCGCATTGAACCCCGCGACCCGGTCCGGCGACGTATTTATGCCGGGCGCGCCGTCGCGCGCAGGCCGGGAAAGGCGGCGCGCATGTCGTCCTCACAATCGTCGGGCCGGACATCCAGAGGCTTTGCGCTGATCCTGCGCGCCGCCCGCGCGGCCGGGCTCACGGGCCGCCGAAGCCCGCGGATACCCTATGCCGGAAACGACGAGCCTGTGTTTGTGACGCTCGACGATCCCGCGATGGCGGCGGCGATCGACAAAGCACGCAGGACGCTGCCGTGGTTCCTCGACCTCGCGAAACATCCGGCCCGCAAGATGGACGAATTCGCGCTGAGGATCATAATCGCAGCCGGCACCGCCCAACTCATCTGGATTTATCCGTTCGCGCATGTTGGCGAAAGGTTCATTGGCCAGGTGAGCAACATGCCGCTTTGGGTCCCCAATCTGGCCATCGGTTTCACGATTGCTTTTGACAGAACGGAGATCGTGGACTGGATGTTCAGGGAGGCAGGGCTGATTAATGGCAACTTCACCGCGCGCGCCACCCTCAGCGCTGGACGTCCGCGCGACCGGGAGAAGTTCAAGGGCCAGTTTGGCTTGGACTTCGATTTCTGACGGTCCAACGGTAACCTTTTCTCCCGTGACATGTGACTGGCGCAACCCTCTCGGAAGGCGGTACGTTATTCGGACACCATCTGAGTTCGGAGGCTCGCCCATGGCGGAAGTCACCTACGAGATTGTCGAACATGACGGCGGCTGGGCCTACAAGGTTGACGGCGTTTTTTCCGAGCCCTACCCGACCCACGCCGACGCACTCGCCGCGGCGCAGGCAGCCGCTGAAGAACAGAGAGTGCCCGGCCACACGGAAACCATCGAATATGAAGATGATAAAGGCCGGTGGCACACGGAGACGGCGCGCGGTTCCGACCGTCCACGCACCAACATCAAAGACCGAGACTAGGGCAAGCGACATTCGTCGCTTTCGGGGGAGTTGATCATGCTTCGGTTATGTGTCCCTGTGCTCGTACTGTTGCTTCTAAACGTCATTCCCGCCCGTGCGCAGTTTCTGCTGCCCTCCTCGAAGCCGACGATGCAGGATGTTGATCCGGGCGTAGACCACACCGCCCGCGATGCGGATCTGCCGCCGGAACTGCGGCGCCAATCGGTCTACTACCGCACCGAACAGCCGCCAGGCACGATCATCGTCAATACGGCCGACCGTTATCTCTTTCTGATCATGGGCAATGGCGTTGCGATGCGTTACGGCATCGGCGTCGGTCGCGACGGTTTCCAATGGGGCGGTACGCAGAAGATTACGCTCAAGCGCGAATGGCCGGACTGGGTGCCGCCACCGGAGATGATCGAGCGGCAGCCTTATCTGCCGCGCTGGATGGCCGGCGGCCCGGGCAACCCGCTCGGCGCTCGCGCGATGAATCTCGGCGCTACCGTCTACCGGATTCACGGCACCAATGCGCCGGAAACAATCGGCCAGGCCGTATCGTCCGGTTGCTTCCGACTAGTCAATGACGACGTAATTGATCTTTATTCGCGCGTGCCTGTCGGCACGAAGGTCATGGTGCAGCACCAATAGCCGCGCTGGCGTCGCTCACTGCCATAAGCCGAACGACGCCCATTTTGCTTCCGGGATTTCCGCGCCTACCGTGTAATGAAACGCAACGACGGTCAGGTGATCCGGCGTCGCCGTGCAACGATAGGACAGAGCAAACCATTTTTTGCGGCTGCGAAACGCACCACCGCTGACCTCGAGCGTATCGCCTGCAGCTTTTGGTTCCGCCATCGCATTTGCAACTGCGCGGTCCGGACGAAATTGCTTCGCCTCGCTGCGGATGCGCATCATCGCCGTGTAATCGCAGAGCTGCTCGAGTCTTTCGGCGGGGGCGAGCATTTTAAGGCTGCGTTCGAACCGGTCATCAGCGGCCACGGCCGTCGCTACTGTGATGGTCGCGGCGACAACCGCCAGTCCTAACGCACGCATACGACAAACTCCCGTCTCTGCTGCCCGAGGCACCATGCCATTAAGGCGCGCGCATGGCACAAGGGCAACCTATTGACATCGGCTTTTCTGCCGGAGCGGCCGACTCAGGAGCTATTGTAATGCGGCAATCAGCCGCTCACAGCGCCTTTTTATAGATGTTGGTCGCGCGCCCACGGCCACCGGCCACATTTGGATTAGTATTGATGAACTGGTCTTCAGTCAGTTTGTCGATGGTCCTTTCCTGCGATTCCCCGGCAAAGTTCGGATAGGTACTCGACACGATGTTGAAGGTGACTGTCTTCTTAGCTTCGTCAATCTTGTAAGTGCCGAAAAGCGATATGCTGCGGCGCATGATGGTTGCGTACTCTTCCGGAGTTCCGGTCAGCCGGTTATTGCTGGCGATTTTCGGCACATCGCTGGCGACATGAATCTGCGCAAACTGCCCACCAGCCGTGAAGACCAGAATGCCTTTCGGAGATTCTCCGAAAGGAAAAGATTTTTTCCCATCGGGCGCCACAACCTCTGCGATGACGAATTGCCAGGTGCCGATTAATTGGTCGCGCAGGCTTTTCTGCTGCGCCACGGCCGGCCCGGTTGCCAATAACAGCGAAAGCGCGCTGAAAATTCGAATGAACCTCATGTAGTCCCCCATCGTGTTGCGCGGCGGAGCGCCGCATCAGGTGTATTGTGGATTGCGGTCGAGCAGTTCGATCGAGATTCCTTCCGGACCGCGAAGGAAGCAGATCTTTATGCCGGGCCGGGGCGAATGCGGTTCCTTGGTGAACTCAACACCTTTTTTCTTCAGATCGGCTGCAATGGCGTCGATCCCTGATACCGCAAAGCCGAAATGGTCGAGGCCCTGATAAGGCGTCGCCGGCGCAGGATTTACTCCATCGCCAGGATTGACTTTAGCAATAAAGATCTTCGCTCCGCCGAGCTTGAGATCGATACGCGGCTTGCCCTGTTGCGTCGAGCGGATCACTTCGGCCCCGAACATGCGTTCGAACCAATGCGCCGTCGCCTCCGGATCCGGCGTGCGCAGGTGGATGTGGTCCCAGGTGAAATTCGCCATTCGTTTCTCTCCCGATTTTTCGTCGCAAGACTAGGACAGTTGGCAGACGTCTATGCAACGGCCTTGTTGCCAAACCATCGATAAAACTTCCGGTTGATCCAGGTCAATGACACGCCCCGGTGGCGACCTAACCTGCACAAATGAAGAGGAGGATGCCATGGGATGGGATTATTGGCCGATGCCATTTTTCTTCGGGCCGTGGCTGATCGTGCTGATGGCTGTCGTGTGCATGGGCTTCATGATGATAATGATGCGTGGACATCGACGCGGCAACAGCAGTGCTCTCGACGTTCTGGACCAACGCTTCGCGCACGGCGAAATCAATCAGGCCGAATACGAGGAGCGGCGGCGCGTGTTGCGCTTATGAGATGATCAGCAATCCCCAGTCTGCAAGGATCTATGTTTGTCCGATGCACCGCGCCGTGCGCCAACCCACATCCGGCTTGTGTCCGACGTGCGGCATGGCGCTTGTCCCCGAAGGGGCACGATTCGCAATCCTGCGGCACATGTTCTCAAGCCCGTTGCACCTTGCGGTGATGGCTGTCGCTATGGTTGCCGTCATGGCGGCGCTCATGATGATGCTCGAATGACCCTGTTCCGCAAATTTCTGTAAGGCCACCACGGCGGCGGGCGGAGCGGATCAAACGACAGATTTGTGACAATCGCTCGGACTGCCCGACGATAGTTGCCCACAGGCAAGATTGAGAATGCGCATTTCACTGCATGCGCGATTGCAATTTTGCTAAACGAGACGACTGGGCGGGGTCGAGCGGGAATGGCAGGCAAGACCATACATGCGGCGGGTGGCATTGTGGTGCGTAACGGAACGCGCCCTCGGATCGCCGTCGTGCAGCGCGCGAAAGACGAACTCTGGGTATTGCCGCGGGGAAAGCTCAAACGCGATGAAAGCCCCATTGCGGGCGCGCGCCGCGAGGTCACGGAAGAGACCGGCCATCGCGTGCGCGTGTGCGAATTCCTCGGTGCAATCACCTATCGAGCACGCGGACGGCCAAAGATTGTGCAGTTCTGGCGCATGCAGGCAGAATACAATCCAAGCCGTGATGTCATGGAAGACATTGTTGCAGTCGACTGGCTGCCGCTGTCCGAGGCGGTCAGGCGGCTAAGTTACCCTCTCGAGAAATTGTTTCTGCTCAATGTGGGTCGAACCACGCTGCGGAGAACGAAGCATCGATCGCGGCGAAAGCCGCGAAAGCAAGTCTCGAAATCCAAGTTGCGGCGCGGCACCAAAGGTCGCCTTCACAAATTCCGCATGCGCCGTGCGGCAGCGTCCGGCGTGAGAGGCCGCAAGCATTCCGCTGGTGCTGCCACACGTCCACGGGCAAACATGCTTCAACGCGTGCTGGGGCGGCTATCGCAATAGGCGATTCTGGCGACTGCCCCGATATTGCCGCAAGCCTTGCAAAAATTTAATCCGCTGAAACAAGCCGTAAGCTCAATTCGAAAGAGCCCATTCATGCGCCGTTCACGGGAAAAACGGGAACCTCCCATCAACGCTTACTGTTGACGCTGAGAGAGTACGCAGGAAACGGCCGTAATAACCGTTGAATGCATACGACCTCAGCGAACCAAAGGAAGGTGCGCCATGACGAAAACCAAGACACTAACTGCTCTGGCGGCTGCCGCGACCCTTGGAATCGCAGCCGTCGCCGCGCCGGTACCGGCCGAGGCGGGGCATGGCGGCGCGATTGCCGCCGGCATCATCGGCGGCCTCGCGGCGGGTGCGATTATCGGCTCCGCCGCCGCGCACGGCCCCTATTATGCGTATGGCCCCGGTTACTATTACGGACCTGGCCCGGCTTACTACGGCGGCTGTTACTGGACCCACCAGCGAGTCTGGGACGGCTGGGGATGGCGCATGCGGCGCGTAAGAGTCTGTGATTAAGGTACTAGCCGAGCGCAGAAACTCAGGCGATAAACTAGGAAAAACCCGGATTCGCAAAACTTCCGGGTTTTTCCAAACGAGGGGCGGGCCGGCGCTCAACAAATTTCCGACATATTGGAACTGTCTCTATGATCGGCACGGGGACAGGATTAGCTTAAACTTCACTATTCGTGGTCGGTACTTACCCGACCTGACCCTGGAGGAAGCACCTATGAAGAAGACGATCCTAGCGCTCGCAACGGCTGTCACGCTCGCCGCTGGCACCTTGGGCGCCCCGACTGCGGCCGATGCTCGTTGCTATGGTTGTGGCGTTGGTGCGGGCGTGGCCGCCGGCGTCATCGGCGGAGCCATAATTGGCGGCGCAATCGCCAATAGCGGCCCACGCTATTACGCGCCGGCTCCGGGCTATGTCGTGTATGAGGGCTACGGCGCGCCCTATCCGGCCGCCTGCCCCGGTGGTTATTGGGCCCGCCGGCCATTGCATGACGGTTACGGTAACTTCGTCGGCTGGAGCCGTCCGCGCTTCATCTGTCCTTAAAGATCGCGTAACGACTTTGGGTGGATGATCGGCCAAAAGATTTGGCTCGAGAGGACACCCATGAAACAGACGATCATCGCGTTCGCCGCGGCCGCTACGCTGGCCGCGGCGTTGCCGTCTTCGGCACAGGCGCATTGCCGGGGTTGCGGAGTCGCTGCCGGCGTAGTCGGCGGACTTGCTGCCGGCGCCATCATCGGCTCGGCCATCGCCAATAGCGGACCGACCTATGTCGAGCCGGCCCCGGTTTACGCGCCGCCCCCGCCCGCCTATGTCGAACCGTCGGACGTCGTGGAGGGGGGAGTTTGCCACGTCGAACGACGCCGAATTTGGGTTGAAGGCTACGGCTGGCAACCACGCCGCGTCGAAGTCTGCGAGTAACGTTTCCGTCTACCGCCGCATGTGCTCAAGCACTGCGGCCGTCGGCCAGCAATCGACCTTGAGGCCGTTTTTTCTCTGATACGCGCCAAGCGCAGCGCGCGTGAGCATTCCCGCCTTGCCGTCGATCTTGTCCTTGTAAAGGCCGAGCGCGGTGAGTCTCTGTTGCATTATTTCGACCTCTGCCGTCTTGAGTTGCGTGTTCTTGCTCCACGGCGTCTCGAAGGGCTTTCCGCCCGCAATGCGGTCGCTGAGATGGCCCACGAACAGGACATAGAGATCCGAATAGTTGTAGTCCTTGAGCACGAAATAATTCTTTGGTGCCAGAAAAGAAGGGCCGTAATTTCCTTCCGGCTGTAACAGCGAGGCTTCGAGCGCCATTTCCCTGCGGTCAACCTTCCGGCCATACGCGGGTATAAAACCAAGTGCGTGCCACTCGGCGACCGTTTTGGTGACCTCGGGCACGCCGATGCTGCAATCGGCATTTGCCGGCGCATGCACCTCGATCGCCCACGGTTCGCCCGCACGCCAGCCTTTAGCGGCGAGCTGTTTTGCTGCCGAAGCGAGCGCGTCGGGAACCGACCGCCAGATGTCAGCGCGCCCGTCACCGTCGAAATCAACTGCGTATTTGTAGAATTCCGACGGCAAAAATTGCGTAAGACCCACCGCCCCACCCCAGGACGAACGCATGTCGGCGCGCGGCACGCCATCCTGCAGCATCTTTAAGGCATGCAGGAATTCATTTCGGAAGAAGTCTTTTCGCTTGCCGACATAGGCCTGCGTCGCCAGCGTGCGGACAGCATCGAGCGGCAATTGATATCCGCCATAATCGGTTTCGCGTGCCCAGATCGCGAGTACGATATTGCCTGGCACGCCGAATTCCTTCTCGATGCGTGCGAGTGGCTCTCGATATTGCGCAGCCAACTGATGCCCACGCGCAGTAAGACGTTCGAAGCTCGCCTCGCGAAGATATTGACCCGGTGTTTGTACGAATTCCGGTTGCTGCGGTTGTTTCTCCGGACGTCCCGGGATCGCAAGATCGGGGAGCGAAAGATCGGGTTCCAGTCCACGCGTTGCTGCATCAAAGATGGCGCGCGAAACGCCCAATTCGCGCGCGGCGGGCCACTGAACTGCGAGCCATTGCTGGAACGCCGCATTGGCCTGCGCGGCAACGATCGAGAAAGACAGCCACGCGGCAACAATAACGGCGCGTAGAAACATAATGCTGGCTAGTCCAAATGAGTGCGTTGTTCTATCGGAAGCGCCCGAACGCGGGCGGCGGAATACGGCGCCGAGACGCGGTTTCATAAGCTGACGCAACATGAAGCAGCACGTCTTCCTTGCCCGGTTCGGCACGGAACACCAGCGAAAACGGCAGGCCAGGCTCGGCAAGCGTGGTCGGCGTATGCGAAGGCATATGCAGATAACGCATGCCGTCGGCACTTAGTTGATAGACGGGGTCATAAACCGTGGTCACGAAACCCGCGGGAATAAGCACTTCGGTCAAGCCGGCATTGGGCCCGCTCAGCGACTCCATCGTCAGGTTATTGCGCAGTCCCTGCCCCGCACCGCCAATTTTACCTGGCGGCCACGGCGTATGCAGCCGCACCAGCACGTCGAGGGCGTTTTCCAGCATCACCATCATGTCGGCGCGCCGCAAAAGCTCGCGCAGCATAATCCGTTCAGCGGTGCATTGCCGCTCGCCCAGCGGGTTGCGCAGACTTGCGACTTCGTCCCAGTTCAGCCAGCTTGCGCGCTGGTCATCGCCCCAGAATTTCGAGCGAGCATTGAGCGCCGTGAAGTCAGTGAGCGTCTCCGTAAAGCCCTTTGCTTTCCAGTCTGCAGCACGGCGCAACAGGTATTGATTGATGTGAAAGCGAAACGCCATTTGCGGCGCCTGATGCTGGATGGTGCCAAGGTCCAGGTTGGAGGGTGACGGGATACGCCCTTCGGCCATTTCGAGCATGTAGTCGATCGGCTTCATCGTGCCGGCGCCGAAGATTTTGCCGGGCTCAAATTCGGTCGGTCGGATCGCAGCGGCGAATTCCTTGAATAAAGGCTGCCCATCGGCCGTCAGCCTGAACAAAATATCCGGCATGAATACGGGCACCAATCGCGCGAGCGCCATGCGATAGTCGACTTTCATTTGCTCGATATCGAAGTCCGGCTTCCAAAGCGGATCGGACGACTCGACCAGCGTCGCGCCAAGTTTTTCGCCGAGTATTGCTTTTATCTCTTTCGCCGCAGCGGTCGTTATGGGCACCTCGGTCTTGTTGCCCGGCCGCACTGTCATCGACTCGCGGATCACCCCGATTCGCACGCCCTTAAGAGACTCAGACGGTCTCGTATGCCGCGCATAATTGTCCAGCACCGATGAGCGCGGGACGGCGGTGAATGGATCGCGCGAATCATAGTAACCTTTCGTCGGATCCTTGAGCGCATCGAGCACCTTGGCGGCATCCGCGATGGTGCGGGCTAGAATTCCGGAACGATCGACGTGGATGTCAGCGCCAATGGCGCCACCATCGAATCCGAGCAAGGCTTTGTGCGGCAAGATGAGCGCCACTGCATTGTGATTGGCCGGGCCGCGGCACGACGCGCGCGTCTCCTCACCCAAACTGCACATGACCATGTTAGTCGAGACCGAGACGCCGGAGCCAGAACTTGATCCGAGGGATGCTGCGCGGGTCGTGTCATAGGGATTTGACGGGTTTCCGCCCCAGGTGCTGCGCTGATAGCCGAGCGTCGACGACAGCACTTTGCCGGGTTTATGTGGCCCACCCGGATCGTCAGGGCGGCCGTTGTATTCCGTGTTCACCGCCTTGGCGAAAATAATCGCGCCCTTGTCGCGCAGCTGTTCAACCAAGATATGGTCGCGGGCCGGAAAATCGATGTCATAGCGAGCGTCGCCGCCGCCGGTCGAGCGCATATCCTTCGTGTCGAACGGATCCTTGAACGAGAATACAACGCCGTACATAGGCATTTTTTCGAGGTCCGGATTACGGCCGTAAGTCGCGTCGAGCTCCGCCGCGCGCTCGAGCGCGTCGGGCATATGGCGGAAATATTCGCACACTGGCGGCGCACCTTTCGGCAGTGGGCCTTTTGCGGGATGCAAATCGAAGTCGCCTCGGCAGGTCACCGACCGCTCGCCACGAATGTTGAGCGTGGCCAGCGCATTGACCTGGCCCGCATCGGGCTTGCCGACAATCATCCCGAATTGCTGCTGTACCGAAGGGTCAGAAGCGGTGGCTTCCATGCGGCCAAATTCCAGCGGCGGTCCTTTGTACTTATCGAGATCTGGCAACAGCTCGGCTGCTTTCACCGTCTGCGTCGGAAACTTGACCGGCGCGCCGCCACGAACAGTGCCCTGCGAGTCAGCGACAGCCGCTCCGTCTTTTGTCACCAGCAGGTTCGACGTGCCGTTGAATGCGCGCACGCGCGCCAGATAATGCCGGACGACATCAACGCAAGTGGTATCGCCTGCCCTGATCGCCGCATGCAACTCGTCGATCGTCGCCTCTTCAAGGACAAATGGTTTTTTCGGTGCGCGGATCGGCCTGTTCATGGCAGCGCTTCCTCGTCCCGCGAGGTTAAAGGGTCCGCTTTGCTGGTGGAAGCGGCCTATCGCGAGAACTTTTTGTATTTGAGCCGGTGTGGAATCACCGAATCCGTGCCCAAACGCCGCATCTTGTCGGTTTCATAGTCTTGAAAGTTGCCCTCGAACCATTCCACGTGGCTGTCGCCCTCAAAAGACAAAATATGCGTGGCAATGCGGTCAAGAAACCAGCGGTCGTGGCTGATGATAACCGCGCAACCGGCGAAATCTTCCAGCGCCTCTTCCAACGCGCGCAGCGTTTCGACGTCCAGGTCGTTTGTGGGCTCGTCGAGCAGCAGCAGGTTCGCACCGGATCGAAGCATCTTTGCTAGATGAACGCGATTGCGCTCCCCGCCCGACAGTGTGCCGACCTTTTTCTGCTGGTCCGCGCCCTTGAAATTGAAAGACGCGCAATAAGCGCGGGAATTCATTTCCTTCTTGCCAAGCAGGATCATGTCGTTGCCTTCGGAGATTTCCTCCCACACGGTCTTTTTGCCATCGAGGCTATCGCGTGATTGGTCGACATAACCGAGACGGACCGAGTCACCGACCTTTATCGTCCCCTTGTCCGGTTTCTCCTGACCCGTAATCATCCGAAACAGCGTCGTTTTGCCCGCGCCGTTCGGACCTATCACACCAACAATGCCACCAGGCGGCAGCTTGAAGGTAAGATCGTCGATAAGGAGGTTGTCGCCGAAACCTTTGGTCAGGTGATCAAAATCAACGACGTTCTGGCCGAGTCGCTCGGTGACGGGAATGGTAATTTGCGCGACAGTATTCTGCTTGGCATTGGCGATCTTGAGCAGTTCCTCATAGCGCTGGTAGCGCGCCTTGGATTTGGCTTGCCGCGCTTTCGGCGATGACGAAATCCATTCGCTCTCCCGCTGCAACGTGCGCTGCCGCGCCTCATCCTCTCGCGATTCCTGCTCCAGCCGCTTCTGTTTCTGCGAGAGCCAGGATGTGTAATTGCCCTGATAGGGAATGCCGCGGCCATGGTCGAGTTCGAGTATCCAGCCGGTCACGTTGTCGAGGAAGTACCGATCATGGGTCACGATCAGGATAGCACCGGGATAGTTGCGCAGGTGCCCTTCCAGCCAGTTCACGCTCTCGGCGTCGAGGTGGTTGGTCGGCTCGTCGAGCAGCAGCAGGTCAGGCTGATCAAGCAGCAGCCGGCAAAGTGCTATGCGGCGCTTCTCGCCGCCGGAAAGTTGGGCAACTTCAGCATCATCGGGCGGGCAGCGCAAAGCGTCCATGGCCAGATCAACCTGGCTATCGAGGTCCCACAGATTTTTGGAATCGATCTCGTCCTGCAGCTTCGCCATTTCCTCGGCCGTTTCATCCGAGTAATTGGAGGCAATTTCGTTGTAACGGTCGAGAAGCGCCTTCTTGGCCGCGACGCCCTCCATAACATTCTCGCGAACGGTTTTCTTCGGATCGAGCTGAGGTTCCTGCTCCAGATAGCCGACGCGGGCACCTTCCGCGACCCAACCGTCTCCGGTGAAGTCCTTGTCGATACCGGCCATAATGCGCAGCAGGGTGGATTTGCCAGAGCCGTTGACGCCGAGGACGCCAATCTTGGCGTCGGGATAGAAGGAAAGATGAATGTCATCCAGGACCTTCTTCGCCGGCGGGTAGGTCTTGGTCAGACCCTGCATATGATAGATGAATTGACGTCCGTTCATTGATCTCTGATCTCTCGAAA
>Ga0134126_10009687_pt1 | contig 12137 bp, 9 predicted proteins | sample KB31752_FD_96881 | JGI IMG/M metagenome (GOLD analysis project Ga0134126, IMG submission 96881) | Terrestrial soil microbial communities with excess Nitrogen fertilizer from Kellogg Biological Station, Michigan, USA - KB3-175-2 | ecosystem: Environmental > Terrestrial > Soil > Unclassified ...
AAGCGCGCAGATGTTCTGCCGGGCCTACGCCGGAGAGCATGAGCAGTTGCGGCGAGCCAATCGCGCCGCCGCACAGGATAATTTCGCGCTCAGCCCGTTCCTGCGTGCTTCCACCGCCTTGCTGAAAGCTAACAATAGCTGCGCGCTTGCCTTCAAAATAAATTCCGAAAACGTGCGCGTCAGTGCGCACGGTGAGGTTGGGTCGCGACATGACCGGATGCAGGAAGGCCGCAGCCGCGCTATGGCGCTTGCCATTAAACTGCGTAACCTGGTAAAAGCCGAAGCCATCCTGCGATTCGCCATTGAAATCATGATTGCGTTTGAATCCGGCTTCTTGCCCGGCGGCAACAAAGGCTTCAGAGAGTGGGTTGATAGTGCGGAGATCGCTTACATGTAGCGATCCTGCGGCCCCGTGATAGGCAGACGCGCCGTGCTGCTGGTTCTCAGACTTTTTGAAGTAGGGAAGCACATCTTCATAGCCCCAGCCGGGATTGCCCAGGTCGCGCCAGCCGTCATAGTCGGCGCGGTTGCCGCGGATATAGATCATCGCATTGATTGAGCTGCTGCCCCCCAGCACCTTGCCGCGCGGCCAGTACAAACTGCGATTGGAGAGTTGCGCTTCAGGATCGGTGTAATAAGCCCAGTCGCAGGGAGTTTTAAAGAGCTTGGAAAATGCAACAGGGATCTGAATTTCTTTGCGGGTATCGCGGCCGCCGGCTTCTAGCAACAGCACTTTTATTTTGGGATCTTCACTCAGGCGGTTGGCCAGCACGCATCCGGCAGAACCGGCGCCGATGATGATGTAGTCATACATGGGCTTACTCCCGGGGACAAACTAGAAACGGGCAACCTGCAAAGAAACGAGTGCAAGAATTGTAGCGCGAAAACTGTTGCGGCTACGCGACTGTAATTGCGAGCTTGCGATGCGTTTCGTCCCGGCGATTTACCCGCGTGAGCTTATGGCCGCAAACGTCATCTCTGCCGCTTTACTCTTGGCTTTACGTTTCCAGGCGAGGAACAGCTCCGCGTAAGAAGCCGTGATGTACTGATCATGGGCGATCTCTAGCCGCTCGGCTGTCGAGTCAATCCACTCCGGCGGGCCCTCGATCTCCCCGTAGTTCCCGATGGGCGTCTGGTCGATCACCACGTGGCCTTTGCCGTCGCTCCACTCACTGCGGAACTTTTCATAGCGGAAGCTTGGCTTGAACCCCAGCGATTCAAAGACCCGGGCTGCGGCTTCGCCGTTTTCGACTGGGGTTTCAATCTCCCGGCGCGACTTGTGCTGACCTCCGCTGGGACCGCTTTTGTCCTTATAGGTAAGGGTCCATTTTTCACCGAATTTCCTGAGCCGCAACAGAGCACCGCGTCGGCGAAGCTTGGCCCCAGGCTGGTCATAGAGGGTATTGAATTCGTGGGTTCGGGGGGTAATCAGGCTGAAGCCAGCCTCCGTCAGGCGGCCAATCAAGGCGATCATATCGTCAATCAGGAACTTAATTTCGACTTCGTGGTCAGATGGCACGGCCAATTTAGTATAAAGAAGCGGCTATGGATTGAGAATCAAGCAGCAGCAAATTTCACTTGCACTTGGCGGCATGCAAGGCTTTTCAGAGCGGTAACCGTCTAAGCTATCGGCGAGAAACAGAAAACCCCCACGGATTTCTTTTTAAGTAATTGATAAATAAGCGATTATTTTGCAAACCAATAGTAATCCAGAAACAACAGGTTTCTGTTGGTGAGCATCTAAGATCGGGTACAATGATTAAGGTAAGAAGCTTAGACCAAGCAGCTTGAACAGTGGTAAAAAAGACACGCTCGGAGTTTCGGAGAAGATAAGGCGATTGCTATTTTGTCTTTGCAATCCATAGAATTACCGGCGGCGTCACTTGAGGAACCCAGATTCTGTATGTCAAGGAGTTTGCATGAACCGAGTACTGTCCATTCTGGCGGCGGCCTTATTTTTGGCTGCCAACGTGGGGGCGGCTCCAGTTCCAAACCACCAACAGCCCAGAGCCAAAAACAGCGCCATCCCCGTGGCCTCAAACACAGCCAAGAAAGCTAAGGCTGAACCCAAACCCTACCAGGTTGGAAATGCATCTTGGTATGGCAAACAGTTTCATGGCAAGACCACAGCCAGCGGTGAGGATTTCGACATGTTCGAGTTCACAGCCGCTCACCGTACGCTGCCATTGGGAACCTTTGTAAAGGTGACCAACCTCAAGAATGGCAAGTGGATCATCGTCCGGGTCAATGATCGTGGCCCCTATGTGGGCAATCGCATCATGGACCTGAGCTACAGCGCCGCCCGAATGCTCAACTTCCGCGACGGCGTGGAGCGGGTCCGGCTTGACCTGATTCAGCCTCAGCACGTAGCGGTAAACCAAGCTTACAGCGGACAATAAGCGACAACTATATACTGGGAAGTATGGCTTCCAAGCTTTCCAGCACTCTTGCCTCGCCCGCATCCTCCGGGATGCGGGAACGGCTTATTGTTGCCCTGGATGTTTCCAGCGCCAGCGCTGCTCAGGCGCTTGTTCAGCAGATTGGCGATGCGGCAGGAATCTATAAAGTGGGATTGCAGCTTTTCACGGCTGAAGGTCCTAGCTTTGTGCGCGATCTGGTGCGTTCAGGAAAGCGTGTTTTTCTCGACCTAAAGCTGCACGACATCCCGAACACCGTTAGCCATGCGGTAAAAAGCGCGGTAGATCTCGGGGTGCACATGCTGACCGTCCATGCCAGTGGCGGAGCTGCCATGCTGCGCGCAGCCACGGAAGCAGCAGGCGGCAAGCTGAACGTTTTGGCAGTAACTGTCCTTACCAGCCTTAGCGATGAAGACCTGGAAGAGACTGGGATCGCCGGCCGGGTTACTGACCAGGCTCTGCGAATGGCAGCGCTGGCCCAGAACGCCGGATGCCAGGGAATTATCAGCTCGCCGCGAGAAGCTTTGCTGATCAGAAAATCCCTGGGTGAAGGCTTTGCCATTGTAACGCCCGGTATACGGCCTGCCGGTGCAGAGAGTAACGATCAGCAGAGAATTGCCACGCCAGCCCAGGCCATTGTGAATGGAGCAAGCCATATCGTGGTTGGTCGCCCTATTACCCACGCCGCAGATCCGGCTGAGGCTGCCCGGGCCATTATTTCTGAAATGGAGCAAGCAAGAATCAGCAGGTGACTTCGTTCCAGGAGAGCACTACAATCTACCCGAAAGAGGTGCTCTCATGCGAGGCTTGCTCTGTGTTGTGCTTCTGTCGTCCATTGTCGCTGTGGCGCAAAATGCTCCGGAACAACCCGCTGCTCCAGCGCAGGCTGCTCCTGCCGCTCAAAGCTCATTGAAACAGGTAACCGTACCCGCCGGCACTGAGGTTCCGCTCACGCTTAAAAGCGCCATCGATACAAAGAACACGCGAGTTGGAGATGGTGTCTACTGCCAAACGGCTTTCCCAGTGGTGGTCGATAACGTGATTGTGATTCCTGCCGGAACTTATGTAAAAGGCGAGGTGGTAAAAGCGGAGCGTGCCGGCAGGATAAAAGGGCGCGCACAGATTCTCTTTCGTTTTAACACGCTGATTTTTCCCAACGGCTACACCGTTGATATGCCTGGCACAGTTCATCATGACTCAGGAACTACCAAAGCCAGCGTGGACGATGAGGGCGTAATCAAAGCTGACAGCCAAAAAGGCAAGGATGCCAAGACGATCGGCGAAGGCGCTGGGATAGGCGCTGTCGGCGGCAGTGTTCTCACGGGCAGTAGGACGGGGGCGCTCAGCGGTGCAGGCATCGGTGGCTTAGCTGGGTTGGCAACGGTGTTAATGACTCGCGGCCAGGATGTTCGTATTGAGCCGGGCACATCCATCAAAATGCTGTTACAACAACCGCTGACTGTGGACGTTGTGCCGTTGGATCGCCGTCGTGCGGCGACAGAAGTTGTGCCGCGCGCTACTAATGCCGTTCGACTGCCGACGCCGAATGCTCCGGTAAATCCGAAATAAGAAGCCAAAACACCCATCAAGTAGATTTATGCAAAGCTTTTTGCGCGTGGAAGAAGGACGTAAAGTTTTTTGTTTCAATCCCAAATTCAGTAACTTGAAATTCAGGCACTTACAAGAATTGGAATTTCTAATAATCTTCGTCTAGGTAAGTGCTTCAATATCAAACTCTTAAGTTCTATTAAGAATGGTACTTGGAATGCACAAAACAAAATAAGCTCTACTGAACTAATCGATTGAATACTGTTAGGTTAAAGCGCAATTTAAATTGGTTTTATAGAGTTTTAGAGCTCGTTCTCTGTGCATACCATTGCCATTTCCTTAGGAGGGAGATGAGATGTTAAGAAAGAGAGCCTTTTCCCTATGGCTGCTGTCGCTGCTTTTGTTGGCATTTACAACAGCGACATTTGCCCAAACCACCGCGAAAATATTAGGAACTGTAACCGATCAAAGTGGAGCTGCCGTTGTCGGCGCCAAGGTTACCGTCAAGAGCACAGACGCTGGAATTGAAAGAAGCACCCAGACCGGCGCCAGCGGCTATTACGAAGTCGCTGCCTTGCCGCCGGGAAAATACAGCGTTCAAATCCAAATGAACGGCTTTGAAACAGAGCAAGCCCCCAACGTGGTTTTGGAGGTTAGCAATAACGCAACGCAGAATTTTGCTCTGAAAGTGGCAAGCACCAATGAAGTTGTCACAGTTGAAGCGACCGCGCCGATTGTTGAAACCACAACCATGACGGTTGGATCAACGATCAACCAGCGTACGGTTCAGGAACTTCCGTTGAACGGGCGGCATTTCGTAGATCTGGCCTTGCTGATCCCCGGAACCGTAACAGCTCCGCAAAATGGTTTTCTTACCGCGCCGCTGCGCGGCCAGGGCGCTTTCGCCGTCAACACTGCCGGTATGCGCGAAGACGCCGTTAACTGGATGGTCAATGGCATCAACCTGAATGACATGGTCCAGAACCAGGTAACCTTCCAGCCCACTATCAATACGGTTTCAGAATTCAAAGTTGATAACTCAACTTACAGCGCAGAGTACGGTCGCAACGCTGGAGCCATCGTCACCATTGCATCCCGCTCAGGCACAAACCAGTTCCATGGCGAGGTGTATGACTATCTGCGTAACAACGTCTTCGATGCGCGCAACGCTTTCAATCCAAGAACCAATTCAATTACAGGAGCGCCGATTGCGCAAAGCCCATTTAAGCGCAACCAGTTTGGCGGAGCTTTTGGCGGTCCGATCTTTAAAGATAAGACGTTCTTTTATGGCACGTATGAAGGCGAGCGTCATCGTCAAGGCCTGACCACAAGCGCACCGGTCTTTAGCGCAGCGCAGTTAGCTCAGATCGCAGCCAGTCCGAATTCGACGGTAAAGTCAATTGCAGCGTTGATTCCGGGTGCTAACGGAACCGTCAATGGAGGCCCTGGCTTCCTGGGTTCGGCTACTGCCCCAGTCAATATCGATCAGGAAACTCTCGATATTCAACACAATTTCAGCGATAGAGACCGCCTGCACGGATATTACGTGTACCAGCACGATCTACGTAAAGAAGCCACTGCAGGCTCGACCCTCCCCGGTTTTGGCGATACGCGTGAAGGCCACCGCCAGGTATTCACGTTGGGCGAGACCCACGTTTTCACGTCATCGCTAGTCAATGAGTTGAACCTCGGGATCAATCGCATTCTGATCACTTTTACACCCAATAACACCACCGATCCTAACAGCCTGGGACTCAGCACCACTCTAGGACCGAACGAAGCCTTTATGCCTACGATCGCCATCAACGGCGGTCCAACGTTTGGTGATGAGCGCGGATTTCCCCAGGGCCGTGGCGATACAACCGGTGTTATTGCCGACAATTTGAGCTATATCATGGGACGGCATTCGCTTAAGTTTGGCACGGAATTTCGTGACTTCCGCAACGCCAACTTCAACGGCGATCCCGGCCAGCTGGTGTTCAACAGCGTGACTGATTTCATCAATGGCCAAATTGACTCCTCAGCCAGAAGCATTGGCAATGTGGCCAACCGAATCAACGTGGGAGCGCTGGATTTCTATGGCATGGACAGCTTCAAGTTCAGGCCATACCTGACGTTGGAACTGGGCCTTCGCTGGGGGTGGAACATGACGCCTTCAGAGGCAAGCGGCCGCTTCTTTAATTTTGTTCCCGGCGGAGCCACTGGAAGCATGATTGTTCCCACCAGCGAGCCATATGGCCAGAGCAGGACTTTCCAGCCGCGCGTGGGCTTTGCCTGGGACGTCTTCCATACCGGCAAGACCGTATTGCGTGCAGGTTATGCTTTCCAGGTTGATCAGCCGATTACTGGAGTTGTGACCGGCTTGGTTAATAACAACCCGAGTTTCGTGGTGCCGTTGAGCATTGCAACGGCGCAGACATTTGCGAGCACCTCGACGCTGTACAACAGTCCAACACCAGCTAGCATTGCTCCAACATTTGTCGATCCGAACTTCCAGGATGCGAATGTGCAATCCTGGAACCTCAACATTCAGCAAGAGCTCAACCGCAACACGTCAATCATGGTGGGATACTTTGGAAACAAGGGTACACACCTTGAAGACGATATCAATGCCAATCAGACAGCAGTTCTTGGCTCCGTAGCCACCGGGGCTACCAATATCAGCCTGCCGTTCCAGCGTCTGTCGCCTAACAGTCCGGCGTTTCCGAACTCTCCGCTGGCTGCAAGCATCACTGAACGCCAGAGTGGCAGCAATTCCATCTACAACGCCCTGTGGGTAACGGCTACGGAGAAGGTATCTCACGGACTACAGTTCAACGGTTCCTATACTTATTCTCACTCGATTGATGATGTTTCGCGAAACAACGCTGGTATTCAGGTGCAGGACAGCACTAACATCTTTCTTAGCCGTGGCAGCTCCGACTTTGATGCTCGTCATCGTTTCGTAGCCAACGCGATCTATGATCTGCCCTTCAAGGGCAACCGCGTGGTCAGTGGCTGGGAAATCGCACCTATATTCAGCTGGCAGACCGGCAACCCGTTTAATCTGGTAGCTTTCAATTCATCCAGCTTCAATGGTGTTGGCAACACGATAACCCTCAATGCCAGTTCTCCAATCCAGACCAGTGGCAACCCGTTCGGACAGTGGATATCTAATCCCAATGTGTTGTCAGTTCCTTGTACCTTAACCACGACGAGCACTACAAAAGCACCAACTTGTACTGCCGGCACTCTGACATTTGGGAATGTGGGTCGCAATAGCGTATACGGACCCGGATTCACGAACATGGATTTGAGTCTAGTTAAAAACACGAAGATCACTGAGAGGCTGAATCTGCAGCTCCGTGCCGACGCATTCGATGTGCTCAACCACCCGAACTACGGTCAACCTGGAGTGTCCGGAGGCTTTCTGGCCGCGTCTCTGCAGCCAGTCGTTCCGGTCACGTCCAATCCGGCAACGAACAACCCAGGCAATCAATTCACAAGCTTTTCCACTATCTCCAGCACGCGTTTCCCAAATGGCGACTCCGGATCATCTCGCCAGTTGCAGTTCGCGTTGAAGCTGCAGTTCTAGCCTAGTTCGATTCTTCAAGAGCACCGGCTTCGGCCGGTGCTCTTTTCTTGAGTACAATTACTCAATAGGGGACCATTTCGGTGTCTGTTGTTTGTATTGCTTGCCGTCAAACCGGCATAGGATTGTATGAATCTCGTCTGCCGTCATGGAGATAAGTTCTATTTCCCGGTGCTTGTTCCAGAATGTGGTTTTCACCTCTAGATTGTGGGCAGGCCCCGTCAGCACCAGCCGATGTCCTCTCGGGGTTGAAAGGAAAACCCAAAACGTGCCCACATTAGCCCCCATTAGAGGCCACTCACCCTTCACAATAAGGTCTGTCTGGCGAGGGTTGCTGGTGAGATGAATTCTGGACGCGGAAAACCAGGACACGGGAGCTGTTTTCCTGGGCGGCTCCTCGCTTTCCAGGTGGGAGCGAACGTATTCGTCTGCGCTCAGGATGGCCAAAACATCGGGTGGTATTGCTGCCGGTTTTTCCATTTCTCCTTCCACGCTGAACTGCATCTGTTCAGCGCGGAGGGGGGCTTTGCCTGCCATTCTGGCTGCGTTGAATACAAGTAGAAATGCAAGCAGGGCAATGCTGAAACGTTTACCTTTCACTATGACCGATCTCCGAATGTTCTTTCTCATAATCTTGGCGCGAGGTCAGATACAGCTCGGGCAGTATAGTAGCCATGCGGTGGGTGGCTTCCCTCTGATTGCTGACTTTTACTTGCTGGCCGCACGAGTGTAGTACTCGGTATCCGTTTTTGGATTGATCTGTGACATCTCCTTGTCCGGCCAGAGGCTCAGGACTGTTGATCCATCAAGCGTCTGCTGAAGATTGACGAAGCGGTAACGCCGGACATGTTTGCGTCCTTTGAAGGTGAAAAACCCGCCACCCAACTCGATGATACCCGTATCGTCGTCGTTTACGACGCGGTTGCTCTGTAAGCCACCATAACTGTAGGAATAACTTCCGTCAGCGGAAATGTTGTACTTGGCGCTCCCGGTCGTAACTGAGTTGCCCGTGAACTGGCCTGCGCCGTTGTAGTAACTCCGGATACTGCCAACGCCATACACCCACAGACCAGCCAGATCGGCCGTGGTGATGGTCTGTTTGACCGGCGATGCCTTCAGCGGCGCCTGGCGCACGCTCCCGATCACCGCCAATTCCATGTAATTCAAGCTGTCCATCATCTCGCGGCTTCCACTGAGGCTCAACACGGGGATGAAGCTCTTGCCTGTCTCGAGCACGTAAACGCGCGCGTATTGCGTTTTATCAACACTGGCATCATCGTTGAACCGGCCCGAATAGCCCGCCGTCTTGGGCATCTCATACGTGCTATACGTGCCCCAGCCGGGATAGTCCTTGTATTTCCCCGTGTTAAGGATAATGCGTTTCCATGCGGCCTTGAAGTCGGCTACCGGATCGCCACTGGCAGGCATCGGCGCGTACACAGCGAAAAACCAGAAGCCGGTGCCTTCTTTGTACGCCATTCCGCCGAAGTCGGGGGCTGCCTGATAAGCCCAGCCGTCCGGAACTGCGAAACTGACATCGCCAATAGTTTGCACCCGGCCCGTTTGGGCATGAGCGCCGATCGCAAGAGTTACCAGGCCCAGAAGAACTGCGTGGAAAATCCGACGCATGTACCCTCCCATGGAATCAAAGGCCCCAAATTTTTCGTGTGTCAAGAAATTTAGCATTGATTGGTGCGGGAGGCTAAACAAAAATGGCCCCCGCATTTTCTGCGGGGGCCGAATTTAAGAAGCTAACAGCTTGTGAAATTACATTCCCGGGTAGCCGCCACCGTGCTCGCCGCCACCGACCGGAGCTTTCTTCTCTTCCGGCACGTCTGAAACCAGGGCTTCAGTGGTCAGCATGAGCGCCGCGATAGAAGCAGCGTTCTGCAGAGCAGTGCGGGTTACCTTGGTAGGATCAATCACGCCGGCCTTCACCAGATCTTCAAACTTGTCGGTCTGGGCGTTGTAGCCGAAGTTATTTTCCTTGGAGTCGCGGATCTTGCCCACCACGATTGCGCCTTCTTCGCCAGAGTTGGAGACGATCTGGCGCAGCGGCTCTTCCAATGCGCGCTTTACGATCTCTGCGCCGGTTTCCTCATCGTCATTCTTAAATTTGAGGTCATCGAGCGCAGCCGCGCAGCGGACCAGAGCAACGCCACCGCCGGGGACAATGCCTTCTTCCACAGCAGCGCGGGTCGCGTGCATGGCGTCTTCAACGCGGGCTTTCTTTTCCTTCATTTCCGTTTCAGTAGCAGCGCCGACTTTGATCACGGCAACGCCACCCACCAGTTTTGCCAACCGCTCTTGCAGCTTCTCGCGGTCATAGTCGCTGGTGGCCTTTTCGGACTGAGCGCGGATCTCTTTCACGCGGCCTTCAATCTCAGCGCCCTTGCCCTTGCCTTCAACGATCGTGGTATTGTCTTTGTCCACCGTGATCTTCTTGGCCCGGCCCAGATCAGTCAGTTCGATGTTCTCCAGCTTAATGCCCAGATCTTCCGTAATCGCCTTGCCGCCGGTCAGGATTGCGATGTCCTGCAGCATAGCTTTGCGGCGGTCGCCGAAGCCAGGCGCTTTCACTGCGCAAACCTGCAGCGTGCCGCGCAGCTTGTTCACCACCAGAGTTGCCAGCGCTTCGCCATCAACGTCTTCTGCGATGATGAGCAGCGGGCGTCCCTGCTTGGCTACCTGTTCCAGGATCGGGAGCAGGTCTTTCATGGTGCTGATTTTCTTTTCGTTGATGAGGATGAGGCAGTCATCCAGGATGGCTTCCATGCGCTCGGGATCGGTCACGAAGTAAGGTGAGAGATAGCCGCGGTCAAACTGCATACCTTCGACCACTTCCAGGCTGGTTTCCATGGTGCGGGACTCTTCCACGGTGATTACGCCATCTTTGCCGACCTTCTTCATGGCTTCAGCAATGATGCGGCCGATGGTTTCATCGTTGTTGGCGGAGATGGTGCCAACCTGGGCGATCATGTCGCCGCTGACCGGCTTGGAAAGAGAATCCAGGAAGCCCTTGGTGCGCTCGCCTTCCTTGTTGATGGTGCCGCAAATCGTGTTGACTGCGCGCTCAATGCCGCGCTTCAGGGCCATCGGGTTGGCGCCGGCTGCGACAGTCTTTACGCCATCGCGATAGATGGCCTGAGCCAGAACGGTAGCGGTGGTGGTGCCGTCACCGGCCACGTCGCTGGTCTTGCTGGCGACTTCACGCACCATCTGCGCGCCCATGTTCTCCAGGTTGTCACCCAGCTCAATCTCTTTGGCCACGGTCACGCCGTCCTTGGTGATGACCGGGGAACCGAATTTCTTATTGATAACGACGTTGCGGCCCCGCGGGCCCAGCGTCACCTTCACTGCATCTGCCAGTACGTTGACTCCGCGCAGGATCGCCTGCCGGGATTCCGCACCGTGAACGATTAATTTTGCCATTTGCTTCTGTCTCCTATCAAAATTCTTTCCGCTATTGCGGTAGTTGATGTGTTTTGAATTTACTTTCCGGCTGGCTGCAATCAGCAGTGGCAATTAGTTTTATGTTGGCTGGTGCTAATTGCTGTTACTGACTGCCGGTGTTCAATTACCGCCTTGCAGCTCCGGCCTTCTCCGGCTTCTCTAAACCTTTGGCTGCGCCAGTGAGGATTCCAAGGATCTCGTCTTCTTTCATGATTAGCAGTTCTTCGCCGTCAATTTTGATTTCTGATCCGGAATATTTGCCGAACAGCACCCGGTCGCCTTCTTTTACGGCGAGGGGAACGGTCTGGCCTTTGTCAAACTTGCCGGTTCCAACGGCAACAACAATGCCTTCCTGGGGTTTTTCTTTTGCGGTGTCGGGGATGATAATGCCACCGCGAATCGTTTCCGTCTCCTGAACTCGACGAATAACAACGCGATCATGCAACGGGGTCAACTTCTGTGCCATGCGACTGCTCCTTTCAAAGCTGGTCTTTAAGAATGTGGGATTTACTAAGGCTCTATATATCCGAGGTTGAGAGGAATGTAGCTGCTAGCACTCATTCCTTCTGAGTGCTAATTATAGGAACAAAGCCTTACTCTTGTCAAGAGTAAAAGTTGAGTGCTTCTCGCTCAAGTAGTTTGAATTCCGATTGAGAAACGGCCACATTTTTTCTTTGTAACTAATTGAAAGCAATTGGTTACTTGCCGGGCGGGGGGTCCAATAATACGTGTTCTTGCCAAAAGCATCCAGATTAAATGCTTCGGGATCGAGTGAGCCGCCGGCACGTGGCTGCCAGGGCCCATTGAGCTTCATTACTGTTTGACCGCCGTTCGCATACCAGCCGCGAATGACATACCAGCCATACCAAGTCGGGCCATTCTTATTATTGAGGGACATCTTGATCACCGCAGGACCGGCGACCGTGATCACGCCGGTGTCGTGGCTGGTCACGGAAGCCATGGTGTTTCCCAACGCAACGTGCGTCGCCTCCTTACGAAACGCACCGCTGGCCGAGATGTGATATGTCGCACTGGATAGAATTGCAGAGGCGCCGAGAAACGTACCAGTCTGCGCGCTATACCAGTTCGTGATACCGGAACCGGCGTCTTTCCAATCTCCAGCGAGATCGTCTACGGTGATAGGCCGG
>Ga0134126_10009688_pt1 | contig 12137 bp, 11 predicted proteins | sample KB31752_FD_96881 | JGI IMG/M metagenome (GOLD analysis project Ga0134126, IMG submission 96881) | Terrestrial soil microbial communities with excess Nitrogen fertilizer from Kellogg Biological Station, Michigan, USA - KB3-175-2 | ecosystem: Environmental > Terrestrial > Soil > Unclassified ...
GGCATTTACAGTTCGGGATCGAGCCTTGGCGGATTCAGCGGGCGATTGGTGACCGGCTTTCTTGCCGACCTGATCGGTTGGCGCGCGGGATTCACGGCGCTTGCGATGATCGCCTTCGTCGGTGCGGTGGCGGTCGCGTTTCTGCTGCCGCGCGAGCGCAAATTCGTGCGCTCCGAAGGATTCGGAGCATCCGGAAAGCAAATGCTCGCGCATTTCCGCAACGGCCAACTGATCGCGATTTACGCGGTCGGCTTCGGCGTACTGTTTAATTTCATCTGCACCTTCACCTATGTCAGCTTTTATCTCGCCGGCGAGCCCTACAATCTTTCGGCCAGCTGGCTCGGCGCAATTTTCGTGGTCTATCTCACCGGCTCCGTGCTCACGCCGTGGGCTGGCTGGGCGGTCGGGCGATTCGGGCGGCGACGCTTCATGGTGCGGGTGATCGCGCTGTGGATTGCGGGTATTGTCCTGACGCTCTCGCCTTCGCTGCCGTTGATCGTTTTGGGCCTGGCTATTGGCGCCGGCTGCGGGCTGATCTGCCAGGCGGTGTCGACGGGCTATGTAACGATTACCGCCAAAGCCGGCCGTTCCTCGGCGGTCGGGCTCTATGTCACCAGCTTCTATGTCGGCGGCAGCTTCGGCGCGGCGATCGGCGCTCTCGCCTGGACCTATGGCGGATGGCCGGCCTGCGTCGCGCTGATCGCGGCGATGCTCGCGGTCATGGCGGCAATCGTACAGTTCGCCTGGACCCGCCGCGTGCCGGCCGCCCCTTCAACGACGCCGATTGAGCCGCCGTGAGACACGGCTGGCACCGTTGTTGACCGGGGCCCGTGACAGCCGTTAGCGTCACAGACGTTTCAGCAGCGCGGTCGCCGCCTTATGTCACTCAGCAAAATCCAAGCCGAATTCCTGCGGTCGATCGACACGCCGACGGTCTGCAATCTGCTGGAAATCGTGGCGCCGGAACGGCGCGGCTTCGGCTATACCGTGCGGCATTTGCATTGCCCCTTCCCCGATTTGCCGCCAATGGTCGGCTTCGCCAAGACCGTCACTATGCGCGCGCAGGACAAGGTGCCGCTGGGCGAAGCCGGCTATATGAACAAGCGGCTCGACTATCTCGATTACGTCGCCGCCGCGCCGCAGCCGAGCATCGCCGTCATCCAGGATCTCGACGACATCGTCGGCTACGGCGCCTTCTGGGGCGAAGTGCAGTCGAACGTGCACAAGGCGCTGGGCTGCCTCGGGACGGTGACCAACGGTTCGGTGCGCGACATCCCGATGATCCCGCCGGGCTTCCAGATATTGGCGGGCTCGATCTCACCCTCGCACGCCTATGTGCACGTCGTCGATTACGGCGTCAGCGTGAATATCCACGGCATGGCGGTGAACAGCGGCGATCTCATTCACGCCGACCGCCACGGCGCCGTTGTGGTCCCGCTCGACACGATCGACGCCATGTTGGCCGCGGCCGGCAAGCTCGCGGCGAAAGAAGCTGTCATCATCGAGGCGGCGAAATCGAATGCCGGTCTTGCCGCGATCAAGGCGGCGATGAAGGGCTAAGTCTCCGCGCTCGTATGCCAGAGCGGCATGTAACCCGCCGCTAGCACAGCAACGATCGACGGCGGTGTCAGAACGTCTACGTCGTCACCGCGCGGCCGCATCACCGGCGTCCCATAGCCCGATGGCGTCCAGGGCAACAGGGTGTTGCCGCGCACCGCCAAGGCCTCGCCGCCACGCACGATTATCGCGCCATCCGGCAGCGTGTCGAGCTTGTGCCGATGCACCCTCTTGGCTTTGCCGTCGAGACGCTCGGCGTGCAGCACCTTGTCCATCGTCGGCGCCGACGCGCGCTTCTTCTTGCCGGAGAACAGCGCCGCAAAGGCTTCCGCGTCCTGGCGCCGGCATTCGAAGCAAGGCCGGTGGCCGGCGGCGAACGCTGTCACCTCGTCGAGAAAGAACAGCTCGGTGTAATAGCGGCCCCAGACGTCGCGCTGGCGGTTGTTGAATTCGAGTACGCAGCAGATCCATTGCCGCGATACCCAGCGGCGTCGCGCCAACGTTTGATTGTCGAGATGAAATTTGCCGCCGCGATTGCCCATCAACGTCCCGCGCGCTGGATCGGCGAACAAGTTACCAAAGGGATCGACGCGATTTGATAGGGGCATGCGGCAATATTGCTGTCGTGCCAGCCAGGCGCCAGCGGGACCATACATCGTGACCCAAAACTAAGGGCATGGGTCTCCGCCTTCGCGGGGACGACGATGGATGGACTTAGCCCTGCGGCTGCGGCGCGACTTCGCCGCTGGGCGGCGGCGCCGAACGCGGCTTGCCGGCCGGTGGCACCGCCGAGGAACGCGGCGTGGTCGGCTCAATCACGGATTCGCGCACCGGACGTTTGCCGTTGATCAGGTCCTTGATCTCGTCACCGGTCAGCGTCTCAAATTCGAGCAGGCCGCGCGCCAGCACTTCGAGATCGGCGCGCTTGTCGTTGAGGATTTGCGTGGCCTCGGCATTGCCGGCCTCGACAAGCTTGCGCACTTCCGCGTCGATCGTCTGCGCGGTCGCTTCTGAGATATTCTGCTGGCGCGATACTTGATAACCAAGGAACACTTCGTCCTGGTTCTCGCCATAGGCGACGGTGCCGAGCTTATCGGACAGCCCCCAGCGCGTGACCATCAGGCGGGCGAGCTTGGTCGCCTGCTCGATGTCTGAGGCAGCGCCCGAGGTTACTTTTTCGTGGCCGAAAACCATTTCCTCGGCGACGCGCCCGCCCATCATGATGGCGAGCCGCGATGTCATCTGCTCACGGCTCATCGATAGCTTGTCGCGTTCGGGCAATTGCATGACCATGCCGAGCGCGCGGCCGCGCGGAATGATGGTGGCCTTGTGCACCGGATCGGTCGCCTTGACGTTGAGTGCGACGATAGCATGGCCGCCTTCGTGATAGGCGGTCAGCATCTTCTCTTCGTCGGTCATCACCAGCGACTTACGCTCGGCGCCCATCATCACTTTGTCCTTGGCGTCTTCGAACTCGGCCTGCATGACCATGCGCTTGTTGCGGCGCGCCGCCATCAGGGCTGCTTCGTTGACCAGATTCATCAAGTCGGCGCCCGAAAAGCCGGGCGTGCCGCGCGCGATGGTCTTCAGGTTGACGTCGGGCGCCAGCGGCACCTTGCGCACGTGCACCTTCAAGATATTTTCGCGGCCGACCACATCGGGGTTCGGCACCACCACCTGGCGGTCGAAGCGGCCGGGGCGCAGCAGCGCCGGATCGAGCACGTCGGGCCGGTTGGTGGCGGCGATCAGGATGATGCCTTCATTGGCTTCGAAGCCGTCCATCTCGACCAGCAATTGATTGAGCGTCTGTTCGCGTTCGTCATTGCCGCCGCCGAGGCCTGCGCCGCGATGGCGGCCGACCGCGTCGATTTCGTCGATAAAGATGATGCAGGGCGCATTCTTCTTGGCCTGCTCGAACATGTCGCGCACACGGCTGGCGCCGACGCCGACGAACATTTCGACGAAATCGGAGCCGGAAATGGTGAAGAAGGGAACGTTGGCCTCGCCGGCGACCGCGCGCGCGATCAACGTCTTACCGGTGCCCGGAGGACCGACGAGCAGCACGCCGCGCGGAATCCGTCCGCCGAGTCTTTGGAATTTTCCAGGATCGCGCAGGAATTCGACGATCTCCTGCAAATCCTGCTTGGCTTCATCGACGCCGGCGACGTCGTCAAACGTAACGCGACCATGCGCTTCGGCCAATAACCTCGCGCGCGACTTGCCGAAGCCGAGCGCCTTACCGCCCGCGCCTTGCATCTGGCGCGACAGGAATATCCACACGCCGATCAGCGCGACGAATGGCAACCACGAGACCAGCAGCGAGACGAACCAAGGCACATTATCTTGCTGCGGCCGCGCCGTGATCGAAACACCCTTGGCATAAAGCTTCTGCACCAGGCCCGGATCGTTCGGCGCGTAAGTTTGGAAACTGGTGCCGTTGGCGAAGGTACCGTGAATTTCCGGCCCCTGAATCACCACATCGCGCACGCGGCCCTGGTCGACCTCGCTCAAGAGCTGCGAGAACGAGATGTCCTGCGCGGTCGTACGCTGTCCCGGGTTTTGGAAGAGCGTGAACAGTGCGAGCAGCAGCAGGACGATAATCACCCAGAGGGCGAAATTGCGCAGGTTGGCGTTCATCAGGCGTCCTTACCGCCGCGTTGGGCGCTGCGGCCATCGTTAATGGCCAAATTTCGTGGCGACTTCACGTCGCCGATCTATGTGAATGTAGGCACCGTAGACCGGCATGGAAAGGGTACGAATCTTACTATTCTAGCGCGATTTCTTGGGCTTGGCTCGGCCCGATCCGGGTTTGGTTAAGGTCCTGTCACGCCGTAACGGAGCCCGTTCTACGGCGATTTGGTCGCCCGACAGCGTGACCATGGCCCCCGCCAGGCTGCGCCGAAACCTCGCATTGGCAGTCTTTTGGGCGGCATCGAGCGCTACTTTGAGCGCCTCCAGCTTGGCCAGTTCGACCGGCCCTTCATCGCCGGCGCGCCCCACTGCGCGGCCGATCAGGCGCAACGCGATTTCGGCCGGCAGCCGGGCATAGCCCGCCGCGTCGAAGGTACCCGGCGCCAGCGTCAGCTCGGTCTCGGCCCGATCGACTGCGGCCTCGATCGCCATGTCAGCCCGCTTGAGCCGCCGCGCCAGTAGCGCCAGCCGGCCGGCGTCGAGACCCTCGCGCGCGAGCTCCGGCATCAGCCTGCGCAGCCGCGCCCGGGTGAAGCGCGGGTCGCGGTTCGAGGGATCGTCGGCGAACGGAATTTTTGCCGCCTTCAGCGTGGCGACAAGCCGTGATTTCGGGATGTCGAGCAACGGACGGACGAGCTTAAGCTGCCCTGCCCCGTCTCCCGGCAAATTGGCAACCCGCATCATCGCGCCAAGCCCGGTAACGCCGCTGCCGCGGCTCATGCGGATCAGCACGGTCTCAGCCTGATCGTCGAGCGTATGGGCAGTGAGAATGTGCGTGGCGTTCGCTCTGCGCGCAGCCTCGGCTAATAATCTGTAGCGCGCCACGCGCGCCGCCTGCTGCAAGCCGGTCTTCGGCTTGATCCCGCTCCAGCGCAAGGTGCGGTGCGCAAGCCCCAGCTTGCGCGCCAGGCGCCCAGCCATCGCCGCTTCACGTTTGGCTTGCGCACGCAAGCCGTGATCGATCGTGATAGCGGTCAATGCCGGCTTGTGTTTAAGCGATTGGCGCCAGCGCGCCGCCAGCACCATCAACGCGGTGGAATCCGGTCCGCCGGAAACCGCGAGCACCAGCGCCGGAAATTGTTCGAAATCGGAGAAAAGTAACTTGAGTTCCGCCGCCGAAACGAGCGCGGTCTCAGCAGTGCGCACGCTTTTGTTCCTGCGTAACGCCGCGCCTGACGCTTGCCGAGGCGCGCGGGAATTTGCGTCCGACTTCGGCCAGGGTGGCGCAAGCCGCTTCCTTCTGATTCATCGCAGCGAGCGACTGGCCGAGCCGCAGCAATGAATCAGGCGCCTTGCCGGAGTGCTCGTATTTGGTCGAGACCGCGAGGAAGGATTCTGCCGCGTCGCGATAGCGCTGGCGCTGGAACATGCTCTCGCCCAGCCAATATTGCGCGTCGGCTACCTGCTTGCCGTCCGGATATTTGCGCAGAAAATCGCGGAAGGCCTGCTCGGCCAGCGCATAGTCCTTATGCAGCACATAACCGTAAGCCATGTCGTATTCGTCCTGCGGCGTCGCAGAAGGCGGCAATGTGGCGAGTTGATTGCCAGCCGGATTGGCGTCGCGCACCGGCGGTGGCGATTGCGGCGGCATCATCGGAACGGCACTGGCCGTCGGAACCCCGGGTTGCGATGGCGCACCGCCGGCCAGCGTCGAAAGATCGAGCGGGGCGCCGGCCTCGCGACCGTTCGGCGCGCCGACCGGCGGTTCGTTGCCAGCATTCTGGACCGGCGTGGCGACCGCCTGTTCGTTGCCGAGCACGCGAGGCCCGCCGGGCGCATTGGGATGCTGCGCGGGGTCGAACAGGTCGGAGCGGTTGCCCGGGATGGCGCCCGGCGGCGGTGCGTTGGCCGGCCCCTGCGGCGACATCGCCCGCGGGGCTGCTCCGCCTGGCGGACCGCCCCTGGAGCCAAGCTGCTGGAAGCGATATTCGGTATCGTCCTGCATGCGCTTGAGCTGCATCTGCAATTGTTGATTCTGATATTGCAATTGCTCAAGCGTGCCGGTGAGCTGGCGCAGTGCGCCCTCCATGCGATCGATGCGTACCGACAGATCGCCGGGGTCGGCCTGCGCTATTTGATGCGGGTCTCCTTGACGCTGCTCGGCCGGGCGCTGTTGCGAGGGCCGCTCACCGCGGCTGAACAGATTGTCGAGGAAGCCGGGACGCTGCTCCTGCGCGACAGCGGTGCCGGCCAGCAGCAACACGGAAAGCGCGGCAAGCGTCGCGGTGCGGATTCTCAGTCGTGGGCGCGTCATGATACTCAGCCTGGCAGCGGGCAATGCAGCCAGCATTATGGCGTGCTGCGTCGAAATTGTGACTGGCGGTCGATAGCGGTCAATCACGTGTTGTTTCGGTCCGTAAAGACGCCGATGCCCGGCGCAGGGCCGGGCATGACGGTTTTCAAGCCAAAGCGCCCTTGCGTCTTATGAACTGACGCCCAGCACGGTGACCGCGCGGCGGTTCTGCGACCAGCAGGAAATGTCGTCACAGAGCGCTACCGGTCGTTCCTTGCCGTAGGAAATGGTGCGCATGCGGTTGGCCGCGACGCCGCGCGAGATCAGGTAATCGCGTACGGTCTGGGCGCGGCGGGCGCCGAGCGCGATGTTGTATTCGCGTGTGCCGCGCTCGTCGGCATGGCCTTCGACAGTGAACTGGCCGTACTGGTTGTAATTGTTGAGCCACTGCGCCTGCTTGTCGAGCGTCGCGCGCGATTGCGGGGTGAGCTCGGAAGAATCGGTTTCGAAGAACACGCGGTCGCCGACATTGACCACGAAGTCCTGCTGGCTGCCGGGCGTCGCCTGGCCTGCCGCGTTGGCCTGAGCCTCGTCGCCGGTCTTGTTGGCGCAGGCCGAAATAGCCAGTGCCCCCGCCAGAACAGCCGCAAGGCGGGCCACGCGAATAACTTGCATCACATTGGTCATTCCGGTGTCTCCCATTTCACTCACGTACTGACCGGAGCTAGCCTCATCGTCTACCAGCAGGGTAGTTAAGCGAACCTTCCATCAACCTTGATGGAACCTTGTGCCGGGCCTTAAAATTGTTCGGGCCGCGTAAACCTATTCTGATGGTTAAGAACCGGTGAAAATATGGCGCTGTTAGGACCACTACGACAATAGCGGCGACCATGCCGGATCCGACGCATAGCTCGGCGTTGGAACCTTGAGCTGGTTACGGCCGGTGATGTCAATCGTATAGAGCGAAGGACCGCCGCCGGGATCGCTGAAATACATCAATACCCGCCCGTTCGGGGCGAAGGTCGGACCTTCGTTATGGAAGCCCTCGGTGAGGACGCGCTCACCCGAGCCGTCCGGTTTGAGGATGCCGATCGAAAACTGTCCGCGCGCCTGACCCGTAAACGCGATGTAATCTCCGCGCGGCGACCACACCGGCGTCGAGTGGTGGCCCTCGCCAAAACTGATGCGCTGCGCCGGGCCGCCGCCCGCCGCCATCACATAGATCTGCTGGGTGCCGCCGCGGTCGCTCTCGAAGCAAATGCGGCTGCTGTCGGGCGAGAAACACGGCGCGGTATCGATCGCCGGCGTGTCGGTGAGTCGTGTCGTTGCCTTCGAACGCAGGTCCATCACGAACAGATTGGCGTTGCCGCCCTGTTGCAGGCTCATGATCACGCGCTGACCGTCCGGCGAAAATCGCGGAGCAAATGTCATTCCGGGGAAATTGCCGACAATCTCGCGCTGGCCAGTCTCGATGTTGAGCAGATAGACGCGCGGATTGCCCTGTCCGTAGGACATATAGGTGATCTCTTGCGTGGTCGGATTGAAGCGCGGCGTCAGCACAAGATCGTCGCCGCGCGTCAGATAGCGCACGCCGGCGCCGTCCTGATCCATGATGGCGAGGCGTTTGACCCGCCGGTCCTTCGGGCCGGTTTCGTCCACGAACACGATGCGGCTGTCGAAATAACCCTTCTCACCGGTGAGCGTCTCGTAGATCGCGTCCGAGATTATGTGTGCGATACGGCGCCAGTTGTCCGGCGTTGTATAATACTGTTTGCCGTCGAGCTGCTGGCCGGCGAAAACGTCCCACAGGCGAAATTCGGCCTTCAACCGTCCGTCGCCCTGCTTGGTGATGCGGCCGGCCACCAGCGCCTGCGCGTTGATGACACGCCAGTCGGCAAAGCGCGGCACCGCGTCGGAATTGGTGATCTTCTCGGTAAAGGCTTGTGGATTGATCGGCGCGAACAGTCCGCTGCGCTGGAGATCGTTGCTGATGACCGCGGTGACGTTGCGCGCGACGTCCGTTTCGGGTGGCGCCCCCGACAGAAAATCCGGTAGCGCGATCGGAATTGGCTGCACGTTGCCCTGATTGATTTCCACGCGCAGCACGGCCTTCGCCGGCCGCACGCCGAAGGCGGCAAGCGCACCGCCAGCGCCAAGGCCCGCCAACACGCGGCGGCGGTTGAGCATATGACCGTGGTCAGGCAAAAAATCCGTCATCGCAAACCGAACATTTCTTTGGTGTCGAAGGTGAAGTCCATCTCTTTCCAGGTTTCGTAATGATCGGGACGCAACATCGTATAGGGTTGGCCGACCAGAACCGCGCGCACCGCGCTGTCGCGCATCGCGTTGAAGCGCGCGCCGTTGCCGCTGGTCAGAACCGTCGGCGGCGAGGCAAGCGTGCCGCTGCGCGTGAAGCTGATGCGGATGGTGATCTGCACCTGGTCGGCGTCCTGCGCGCCCACGGGCGGGTTCCACAGCGACATCAGGCGCGCGCGCAAGGCGTCGATTTCCGATTGCGACAGCTTGGCGGCGGTGCCCATGGCGGTGCCGAGCGACGGCATCGAATTGAGCCGCTCGCCGGTCGCGGCGTTGCGTTGCGGATCGCGCTTGTCGAGCAGCGCGGCGATCTTGTCGGCGTCGAATTTCGGCTGCTGTTTCTGCGGCGGCTTCTTCGGCGGCAGTGGCTCGGCCTTGGCCTGCTGTTTCTGTTCGTCCTGTTTCTTGAGTTTCTCGGCGATCGGATCGGGCTTGGGCAGCGGTTGCGGCTCCGGCGTCTTTTGCACAGTGGGCGCGATCTCTTTCTTCTCGGTGAGCTTGGGGGCCGGATTCTCGGCCGGCTTCGACTGGTCGATCTTTTCCACCAGCGGCTTAGGGATCTCGGCCTTGGGCGCGTTCTTCGCGCCCTTGGTCATTTGCGAAAAGTCCGTCTCGCTCACCAGGTCGACCGGCAGCGATTCCACCGGCGTCGCCTCCAGCGTCTTGCCGGAAAACGACACCAGCGCCCACAGCAGCACCGCCGCGTGCAGGCCGGTCGATATCGCTGACGCCGTCTTCATCACTACTTCGAGCCCTGCTCGAATTCGGTTACCAAAGCGACGCGATGAAAGCCGGCCGAGGACAGCCGCCCCATCACCTTCATCATGGTCCCGTAATCCACTTTTTTGTCGCCGCGCACATAGATGCGGGCATCGGTCCCGCCGCGGGCATCGGCCACCGCCTGCAGCTTCGCGATCAGATCGTCCACGCTAATTTCGGCATTTTGCAGGAATACCTGGCCCTTGTCGTTGACCGACAATGTGAGCGGTTCCTTGTCCTGATCGAGGCTCTTTGCCTGGCTTTGCGGCAGATCGATCGGCACCCCGACCGTTAGCAGCGGGGCCGACACCATGAAAATGATGAGCAGCACCAGCATCACGTCGACCATCGGCGTGACATTGATCTCGCTCATCACCTTGCGGCGATGATGCTTCCTGCGTCCGATGACCGGCGTACCGGCATTGGCTGCCATGAGAGCGTACCCCTCACCCGCGCTCGTCGATCTGGCGCGACAAGATGGCGGCGAACTCGTCGGCAAAGCCTTCCAGCCGCTGCGCCTGCTTGTTCACCTCGGATGCGAACTTGTTATAGAAAATGGTCGCCGGTATGGCGGCCACAAGGCCGATTGCGGTCGCAAACAGCGCTTCGGCGATGCCCGGCGCCACAACTGCTAACGAAGTATTCTTCGAAGCGGCGATCGATTGGAAGCTGGTCATGATGCCCCATACCGTGCCGAATAGGCCGATAAAGGGGCCGGCCGAGCCCACCGTGGCCAAGACCAAAAGCCGCTTTTCCAGCCGCTCGACCTCGCGCGCGATAGTCACCTCCATCACCTTCTCGATTCGCATCTGCAAGCCAGCGAACGAACGCGCCGAGCCCTCGAAACTGCGTTTCCATTCCCGCATGGCGGCGACGAACAATGCCGCCATCGAATGGTTCGGGCGTGAGGACAGCGAGCGGTAGAGTTCCTCCAGCGACTGGCCAGACCAGAATGCCTGCTCAAAGCGGTCCATGGCGCGCTTGGTACGGGTGTAAAGCACGGTTTTGTCGATCGCGATCGCCCAGACCCAGATCGAGCAGACAAGCAGCCCGATCATGACCGCTTTGACGATCCAATGGGCGTGCCAGAATAGCGTGAACAGGGAAAGATCGGAGGAAGTGAGCGGGAGCACCGACTGTGCCACATCGGCAGGATTCATGGGCACGTCCTTTTTCGCGGTCCTGCGTCATCGGTCGAACTGGGCGGCGCACAAGGCTCGGACCAAATGAGCGCGCCGTGGGATGCCGCTCGTGCGCCCAGCCGAAAACCGAATATCTCGCGAAAATTTTTTCGTCCCAACACCGGCAGGACGATGAAATCTCCGCGAAACTTGGCCAAACTAGGGCGTAGAACGGCACTTTAGCGCCCTAAACAGCGCTGATTATGGTTAAGAACTGGTTACCGCGCGGATTCCGTTCCGCATCAATACGCGTTGCGTCCTTTCATACGCGCCGGCGGCGCGGGGCGGCCAAGGGCAGGTTACCGAATAATGTCGGACCTCCCGGTTGAGCGCCTTCGATCGACAGCAGACGCAACTTGGTGACCACGCCGCCGTTGGCTGAGAAGCCTCCGGTTTTGCCCCCGGCCGCCAGCACACGATGGCAGGGCATGACGATGGGACAGGGATTTTGTCCGAGCGCGGTTCCGACCTCGCGCGCCAAAAGCTTGTCCCCAAGCCGTTCCGCGATCTTGCCATAGGTCATGGTTTGGCCCGGCGGGATGGTGCGAACGACGGCGTAAACCCGGGCGTTGAATTCTGGCGTATCCGAGTTGTCGATCTCAATGTCAATCAGATCGCGCGGCTCCCCCCGCAGCAAGGCGACGATGCCGTCGATCGCGTGCTGCACCCCAGAGGGCGGCGGCGCCTCCTTGGCGGCAGGAAATCGCCGCATGATGCGCAATCTAGTGGCGGCGGCGTCACGCTCATGAATCTGAACGCCGACAAGACCGCGCCCGGTCCAGGCGATGGCGCAAAGGCCGATCGCGGTGTCAAACAAGGCGAAGTTTTGTTCCAGGCTCATGCGGCCAATATAATACGTCCCGTCAGCCGCCGCCGCCCGATTCCTGCCCGGACTCTTGGTCAGCCTTCATGGCGATGCGAAGCGGCTTCGGGATCGGACGGGCGCGGCCACCGGACACGAAGGCGACCTACACATGCGCCTCGACGAGCAGTTCCTCCCCGCGCATCACCTTCTGATTGAGCATGATCGAGGCGCCTTTGACCTCTTCCGGCGCCGTGACGATATCGAGCACGTCATCCATGAAGGCGGGCTTCTTGAAATCGATGCTCATGTGACGCACCACGAAAGCAAAGCCCGACGCTTCGGCCGCCGCCTGTTCGAACATCGCGCGGTGGTCGGCGCCCAAGAGCCGCAGATAATTGGTGCGGCCGCGCTCCATGAAGCGCAGGTAGCTGGCGTGATAGACCACGCCGGAAAAATCGGTATCCTCATAATAGACCCGCACCTGTTGCCGGTGCTTGCCGTCGCGGATTTCGCCGTCGATCGCGTTCACCGCGTCAGTCCTCATCATCCTGACCGAACAGCCCGAACTGGCCTGGATCGCGCGCGGGCTCGGCCA
>Ga0134126_10009689_pt1 | contig 12137 bp, 11 predicted proteins | sample KB31752_FD_96881 | JGI IMG/M metagenome (GOLD analysis project Ga0134126, IMG submission 96881) | Terrestrial soil microbial communities with excess Nitrogen fertilizer from Kellogg Biological Station, Michigan, USA - KB3-175-2 | ecosystem: Environmental > Terrestrial > Soil > Unclassified ...
GGCAACCGAAGCCGAGATGAAGGAGAAGAAGGCGCGCGTCGAGGATGCGCTGCACGCGACCAAGGCTGCGGCCGAGGAAGGCATCGTGCCGGGCGGCGGCGTGGCGCTCATCCGGGCGCAGCGCGCGCTCAAGGGCCTCAAGCTCGAGGCGGACGAGCAGATCGGCGTCGACATCATCCGTCGCGCCGTCGAGGAGCCGATCCGCATGATCGTCCAGAACGCGGGCGGCGAAGGCTCGATCGTCGTCGAGAAGGTCCGCGCGTCGAAGGACGACGCGTTCGGCTACAACGCGCTCAGCGACACGTACGAGAACCTCGTGCAGGCGGGCGTCATCGACCCGACGAAGGTCACGCGCACGGCGCTTCAGAACGCGGCGTCGATCGCCGGACTCCTCCTCACCACGGAAGCGTTGATCGTGGAGAAGAAGGAAGACAAACCGGCCGCCGGTGGTCCGCCGGGCGGCGGCATGGGCGGGATGTACTAGCTCTCAGGTTGCTGCGTAAGAGAAACGGGCCGCCCTCGGGCGGCCCGTTTTTTTGGTGTGCTCATTTGAGTCACTAGCCGCCGCTCGAGTGGGAACAGGCTGACGGGCCCAAAGGAGATGTGACTACGAATTTGACTGATGAACGGCGCGAATTGAACGGAACTTCAATGCGGCGTGGACGAAGCGGGGCCCCGCGAGGGCGCCGAAAATCTCTTGGAACTGCACACCGGCTTCGCTCATCAGCGCGGTCGGCGAATCGAACCGTCGTGGTGTGCTGTGCCAAGAAAAAAACTACGTGACTCTCGCGCCACCCGGCGCCATCCACGCGCCCCGAACATTCCGTAAGCTCCGCGCCGTTCATCCGTTCAATACGCAGTCAGAACTCTGTGGGACCAGCCCGGGGTCGTTCAGACGGATTGGCCGAGAGTCTCGGACTAGAGCAGCTCGTACTGCATCGGCGCTTCGGCCCGCGGGCCGCTTGGAATGAACGGGCCGGCCACCGCGTCCTGCCGCGCCGCCGTCAGCGATCCGCGAAAGCGCGAGCCGGCCAGCGCGGCGCGCATCGCCGACAGCGCCACGCCGGGCGTGTTGCAGTTCTCGCTCAGGTGCGCGAGCACGAGATGGTTGACCGACTTGGTCACGGCCCGCCGCGCGAAAACCCCCGAGTCGGCGTTGCTCAGATGCCCCGTGTCGCAGGCGATCCGCGCCTGCAGCCACCTCGGGTACGGTCCGGTGCGCAGCATGTCGACGTCGTGATTCGACTCGAGCACGAGAATGTCGAGCGCCGTGCAGGCCTCCGCGATCGCCGCGCTCGCGTGGCCGATGTCGTAGAACAGACCCGCCCGCGCGCCAGTCGACCGGCTCTCGACCACGAAACCCACCGACTGGTTCGCGTCATGCGGCGTCGGCGTCGTCGAGACCACCATGCGCGGAAACTCGAGGACGGCTCCCGGCAAGAACTTCTTCACCTTCGTTTCGACGAGCTGCGGCGCTCGTGCAGTGCCGGGGGTCGCGAAGATCTGCCATCCCCACCGCTTGGCCGCTGCGCCGACGCCCTTCACATGGTCGCTGTGCTCGTGCGTCACCAGACACGCGTCGATCGACTCCGGCGCCACGCCAATCGTCTTCAGCCGGCCTGCGATCGTCCGCGTGCCGAACCCGCAGTCGATGAGCAGGCGTGCGCCGTCGCACTCGACGAGCATCGCATTCCCTTTGCTGCCGCTACCGAGCGACCACAGCTTCACGTCGTCTCACCCTCGGCCAATACGGACCAGCGTTCCCTGTGTACCCGCAACAGGTGACGCCGGGCGCGCGGCGACAGCTCGACATGCCGGCGCGCCATCATGCGCCCGGCTGTCTCCATGAACTTGTCCGCATGGTACGTAGCATAGGGCGCTGCATCGCCCCACGAGAAGGGCGCGACCCCTTTCGGCGGCATGCTGCCGTACACATTGGCGCCGGCGCCAAGCACCGTGCCGGTCGTCAATCTCAGTCCGATGCCCGTCTTCACGTGATCGCCGAACAGCGTGCCGAGGAACTGCATGCCAGTGTCGCGCACGCCGGCCGGGGTCCACAGCGACACCGCTCCATACGTGTTCTTCAAATTGCTCGTGATCGTCCCGGCGCCGAGATTCACCCAGCGGCCGAGGTACGAGTGCCCGACGAACCCGTCGTGTCCCTTGTTCGAGTAGCCGAGGACGATCGTGGCGCTGAGCTCACCGCGCACCTTGGACTTGTCGCCGATCGAACAGCCGGTGATGTCGCCGCCCATCACCGACACGTCACGTCCGATGTAACAGGGCCCGGTGATCCGCGTGAAGGCGCGGACGCTGCTGCCCGCGTCGATGACGATCGGGCCCGCGGTCGCGTCGAACAGCACGTTCGGCTCGATGATCGCCCGTTGCGCGACGAGCACTGGATGGTCGCCGAGCACGAGATCGCCGGTGCGCTTGCTCATCGTCGCAGTGCCGTCGGTGCCGACGGCGACGATCCGCGCCAGGTCCGACGCCAGCTGCTCCGGCAGCAGGCGGATGAAATCCCACACTTCGTCGAGCCACCAGCCGTCAATGGTGCCGATCGCGCCGGTGCCCGCGGCCAGTGAATCGAGCGAGAGCGAGCCGTCGGCGAGGAGCGCGAGGTCGACCGGCTCGCGGAGGCGGACCGCAGCGAGCCGGTTGCCGCACTGCCACATGCTGCACGACGCCGCGCGGCGCGCGGCACCGGTGGGATCGGAGGGCAGGGCGGGGACGCAGCGCGCATTCACCACGATCGAGCCGGTCGGAACCTTTCCGGCGGCGGCTGTTGCTCCGGGCTCGTCGAAGTCGGTGTGCCGTTCGCCGGCGATGAACCAGCTCTCGGTCGCATCGAGCATCGCGCGCCACCGTGCGCGAATCAGCCAGGCGCCGGCGCGCATCTCCGAGATCGGCCGCGCCGACGCAAATGGCTCGAAGGCGCGCGCGCGTGCATCGTCATAGAGATAGAGGCCGCTCATGCGTCCTCCCGCACGCCGTCTCGCACGCCGCGCGGCAGCGCGTCCATGAGAGTTTTCAAATCCGACGACCGGTCGACGGTCGTCACCAGCACGACACCCCGCTCGACGACCACCACCAGGTCCGACACACCGTACAGCACCACGCTGGCGTCGGCCGCGTGCACCACGTTGTCGCGCGCGTCGATGAACGACGCGTGGCCATGTGCCGCGTTCCCGCCCGCGTCGCGCGGGCGTACGCGGCGCAGCGCGCCCCAGGTGCCGACGTCGTCCCACGCGAAGTCGCCAGGCAGCACCGCGACACGTTGGCTCCGCTCGAGGACGCCGACGTCCACCGTGACCGGCGTGACCGCGGCGAAGAACCGGGCCAGGTTGCCGGCGTGCGCATGGAGCGCGGGCGCGATCTCGGGCGTGAGCGCCCGCACGTCATCGAGGAAGTCTCCCACGCACCACGCGAAGATGCCGGAATTCCAGAGACACCCCTGCCGCACCATCTCGCCGGCGCGGGCCCGATCGGGCTTCTCGACGAACCGCGCCACCGCGTTCACGCCTGACTCGAGCTCTCGGCCAAGCTGGATGTATCCGAACCCCGGATCGGGCCGCGTCGGCACCACGCCGACGGTGACGAGCGCGCGATGCTGCTCCGCGACCTCGGCAGCGCGGAGCAGCGTCCGACGGAACGCCTCCGGCTCGCCCACGGCCCAGTCGGCGTGGATGGAAAGCATCACGGCATCCGGCCCGTCGCGCCGCGCGATCTCGTGCGCCGCCCAGGCGAGCGCCGCCCCGGTGCCGCCGGCCCGAGGCTCGGCGATGAGGTTGTCGGCCGGCAGCTGGGGCAGGAGTTTGGAGATCGCCGGCACCAACGTGTCGTTGGCGAGTATCAGCGTGTGGTCGAGATCGACGATCGGACGCAGCCGCTCGACCGACTCGACGAGCAGCGGTTCGTCACCGACCAATGGAAGGAGCTGCTTTGGGCGTGCCGGCGTACTCAGAGGCCAGAATCGAGAGCCGACGCCTCCGGCGAGGACGACAGCCCACCGAGTCATGCGCTGTCGCCGGCGGCGTCTTCGGCGGCGAGTCCCACGAGCTCGGCGGCGCGGGCGTAGAGCTTTTTCGGGCTGAATGGCTTGGTGAGAAAGTCGTTCGCACCGAGGCTCATGGCGCGCGTGTGCTGCTGCTCCTGACCGGCCGCGGTGAGAATGATGCAGGGCACGTCGCGCCAGCGGTCGTCGCCGCGCATCGCCGCCAGCACGTCGAGTCCGCTCAGGTGTGGCATCATCAGATCGAGCAGCACCAGGCAGACGTCGCTCTCGCGTTCGAGCGCCTCCATCGCTTCACGGCCGTCGTAGGCGAGCGTGACGCGGAACGGCCCCTGCTCGAGCTTCATCTTGATGATGCGCCCGATGTGCGGCTCGTCGTCGGCGACGAGAACGTGGCACGCCGTGTTCGGGCTCGGGGGAACGGGCACGTGAGTCTAGACGAGTGCGGCGATGTGTTCTCGATTGCGGCGCAGCTCGAACAGCAGCTGCGCGATGTTCGCCTGCGGCGTCACGAGCACGAGCAGGATCGTTTCCGGCGACAGCACGGCGATGATGGCGAGTCCGTGCTGATGCTCGAAGACCGCGGTCAGCAAATCCCCGCGCGCCGTAGCCGCGCCGAGCTCGTCCGCAGGGCCGATCATGGCGGAGACGCGCGCCGCGATGTCGTCCGCATCGAGACCGGGGCCGAGCTGGCTGTCGATCAGCAGGCCGTCGCGTCCAAGAATCAGAGCGGCGTCCACGCCTTCCCGCCGCCGAATGGCAGCCACAAGATCGCGAATGCTCGGCATTCCTGCTCCACAGCTCCCCGCCAAAGTCGTGGCGAAGCTAGAGCTGCGCATGGTCGAAGTCAAGCGACGCCAATCGCTTGAAGATTCTCATACGCTGGCCTATTGTTCGCCGTGAGCACCCGAACATGACTCTCGCGCCGACACGCCGCTTGTCACCGTCCAAACTCGCCGCGCTGGCCGCGGCGGTCTTCGCGATCGCCGTGAGCGGCTGTCGAGATCTCACCGGTCTGCCGGCCTCGCTTCCCGTGATCTCGGACAGCGGCGTCGTGTACGCCATCAACGGAGCACCGGCCGGAGCGCCGACTGCGCTCGAGATGTTCACGGGCACGCTGCTCCCGGCCGACGCCGCCTTCCTTTTCGACATCGCGTTCGACATCGATTCCGTCGGACATGTGGTGATCCTGCCGCAGCGCGTCGTGGCGAATGGCCTCGCCACCACCCACACCGTCGCGCTGCGCACCGATACCGTCGCGTACGAATCGCTGATCCGAGCGCCCACGGGCGGCTATCGCGCCGACACGGCGCTGGTCACCGTACCGGGACGCATGATTCTCGTGCAGAGCACCAACCCCACCGCCTGCAGCACGTCGATCACTGGAACGACGATCTTTGCAAAGATCATCGCCGACGTCGTCGACCCGGCGACGCGGCAATTGATCGTCCGCTACACCATCGATCCCAACTGCGGCTTCCGGTCGTTCCAGTCAGGCATTCCGAAGGACTGATCGGTGCACGACCCTCGAGTGCTCCGCGAGCAGGTCGATCTGCTTCGCGACGGCGTGCGACGGCGGGGCATGCTCGACGCGATCGAGCCGAAGATCGCGCGGGGCGTCGAGCTGGAGCGGGATCGGCGGACGCTGATCCAGGCCGCCGAGGAACGCAAGGCGGCCCGCAACGTCAATTCGCAGGAAGTCGCGCGCCGCAAGCGCGCCGGAGAGCCGGCTGACGAGTTGATCGCCCAGGGGCGCGCGCTCGGCGACGAGATCGCTGCGCTGCAGCGCGATCTCGATGCCGCTGACGAAGGCCTCCGGCGGATCCTGCTGGAGATCCCGAACATCCCGCTGCCGCAAGTGCCGGAGGGCGGCGAGGAGCACAACGTCATCGTGAAGGAGTGGGGGACGCCGCGTCCGCGCGAGGGCGTGAAGCCGCACTGGGAGATCGGCGCGCAGCTCGGCATCATCGACATCGAGCGAGCGTCGAAGGTCTCAGGTTCGGGCTTCGTGTTCTACCGGCGCAACGGCGTGCGCCTCGTGCGCGCGCTGCTCGACTTCTTCATGGACACTCATCGCGACGAGCACGGCTACGAGGAAGTGTGGCCGCCATTGCTCGTGAACCGCGCGACGATGACGGGGACCGGCCAGCTTCCCAAGTTCGAGGACGACGCCTATTCCACGCGGACCGACGAGCTGTTTCTGATTCCAACCGCAGAAGTGCCGGTCACCAATCTGTACCGGGACGAGGTGCTCGACGTCGACGCGCTGCCGGCGGCGTTCGTCGCCTATAGCAAGTGCTTTCGGCGCGAGGCAGGATCGGCGGGCAAAGATACGCGCGGCATTCTTCGCACCCACGAGTTCGACAAAGTCGAGCTGGTGCGCTATGCCGCGCCGGAGACATCCGGCGAACAGCTCGAGCTGCTCACGCGCCACGCTGAATCGATGCTCGAGCGGCTCGAGCTGCCGTATCGCCGCAAGCTCCTCGCCGCTGGCGACACCGGCTTCAGCTCGGCGATGACGTACGACCTCGAGGCCTGGGCGCCGGGTGTCGGCGCGTGGCTCGAAGTGTCTTCGTGCAGCAATTTCGCCGAGTATCAGGCACGGCGCGCGGATATTCGCTATCGGCCGGGGAAGGGAGAGAAGCCCCGCTTCGTGCACACGCTCAACGGGTCGGGGCTGGCATTCCCGCGCACCATCGCCTGCCTGCTCGAGCAGCACCAGCGCGCCGACGGCACGATGAACGTACCGGCAGCGCTCCGGCCGTATCTCGGCGTCGACATTCTCTCCTGATCGACATGCGCCGCGGCAAGCCCGAGCTGCTCGTCGCCACGCTGATCCTGCTGCTGCTCGCCTCGTACATCGCGTATACCCAGCGCGTCGTTGCCGACCTGCGCGCCGACGCGCGCCGCTCGACCACGATGTATGCGCGCGTCTTCCACGCGTTCGCCGATTCGACGCCGGGCGGCGACGTGAGCGCGCTGCTCGATCTGTCGAAGAGCATCACCGAGCAGGGCGTGCCGCTCATCCTCACCGACCTGCACGACAACGTGTCGGGCCACGCGAATCTGCCGTTCGACCGGGTGGGACATCCGGTCCGGCACGACGATCCGCGCGTTCGCCAGTACATCGCGATCCTTGCCGCCGAGCATCCGCCGATCGTCGACCCGCTGATCGGCAAAGTGTATTACGGCGACCCGCCGGTGGTGCGCGGCCTGCGCGTGATCCCGGAGCTGCAGGCCTTCGTCGCGGCGATTCTACTGCTCGCGGGCTTCTACATCATTCGCACGCGCGGCAACGCGGCGCGCGAGCGGTTGTGGGCTGGCATGGCGCGTGAATCCGCGCACCAGCTCGGGACGCCGCTGTCGAGCCTGAGCGGGTGGATCGAGTTGCTCGAGGAGCGTGCACCTGACGAGACATCGCTCACCGCCGCGCGGCACATGCGCGGCGATCTCGAGCGCCTCGATCGCGTGGCGCACCGCTTCGAGCGGATTGGCCGCGATCCGAAATTCGAGGAGATCGATGTTCCGGCGCTCGTGCGCCGCGTCGCGACGTACTTTCAGGCGCGCGTCCCGACGCTCGCCAACACGGTGGCGATCGAATCCGAGATCGTCGAGCCGCTGCACGTGGTGCGCGGCGACGCGGTGCTGCTCGAGTGGGCCGTCGAAGTGCTGACCAAGAACGCCATCGACGCGCTGGCCGGCCGCGGCGGGCGCGTGCGGCTCTCGGCCGAGCCGGGTTCGGACGACGCGGTGGTGATCCGCGTCGCCGACGACGGGCCGGGTGTGCCGCGCGAGCTGCGATCGCGCGTCTTCGAGCCGGGTTTCTCGACGAAGCAAAGCGGGTGGGGGATAGGCCTCTCGCTCGCCAAACGGATCGTGGAGGAGAATCACGGCGGCAAGCTCGTGCTGTCGCCGGCGACGCCGGGCGCGACGTTCGAGATTATCCTTCACTGATGCCGATGTTGCTCGAAGAACAGTTGACCGCCGGACTGAATCCGGCGCAGCGCGAGGCTGTCGTGCACACGCGGGGGCCGCTTCTCGTGCTTGCCGGCGCGGGGTCCGGCAAGACGCGCGTGCTGACGACGCGCATCGCGCGCCTGATCGACGTCGAGGGCGTCGATCCGCGCCGGATACTCGCCGTGACGTTCACCAACAAGGCGGCCGGCGAGATGCGTGAGCGCATCGGCCGCCTGCTCGGCGCCGATCCATCGGGGATGTGGGCGGGCACGTTTCACTCGGTCGGAGCACGGATGCTGCGCGCCACGGCGCACCTGGTCGGTCGCACGCCGGCGTTCACGATCTACGATCAGGATGATTCGCTCGGCGTGATCAAGCGGCTGATGGAACGGCACCGCGTGCCGCCCAAGCAATTCACACCGCGCGCCGTGCAGAGCGCGATCTCCGACGCCAAGAACGCGCTCGTGCCGCCGGACGAATACTCGCGGCTGGCGATGGATCCCTTTGCTCGGGCGGTGGTGCCGGTGTACGCGTCGCTGGGCGAGGAGCTGCAGCGCGCCAACGCTGCCGATTTCGACGATCTGCTCGTGCTGCCCGTGCGCATGCTCCAGGCGCACGCCGATCGTCTGGCGGCCTACCGCGACCGCTTCCAGTACATTCTGGTCGATGAATATCAGGATACGAATCGCGCGCAGTACCAGCTGATCAAGCTGCTCGGCGGCGAGCACGGCCAGGTCTGCGTCGTCGGCGACGACGACCAGTCGATCTACGGCTGGCGGGGCGCCGACATCCGCAACATCCTCGACTTCTCGAAGGACTTTCCAGAGGCCGCCGTCGTGCGGCTCGAGCAGAATTACCGCTCGACGCCGCAGGTGCTCGATCTGGCGAATGCGGTGATCGCCGCCAATACGGGCCGCATGGGCAAGACCCTCCGCGCCACGCACCCGAGCGGCGAACCCGTCACGATTCAGCGCGCCCTCGACGAGCGCGACGAAGCGGACTTCGTCGTCGGCGAGGTCATCGCCCGCCGGTCTGCGTCGAGCGTGCCGTTGGCCGACATGGCGGTGCTGTACCGCACGAATGCGCAGAGCCGCGCGCTCGAGGAGGCGTTGCGGCGCCACGCTGTACCGTATCGACTCGTCGGCGCGGTGCGGTTCTACGACCGGCGCGAGATTCGAGACCTGATGGCGTATCTCAAGCTCATCGCCAACCCGTCGGACGACGAAGCGTTTCGCCGCGCCGTCGCCGTCCCCAAACGCGGCCTTGGCGAGACCACCGTCGAACAGCTCGCCGAGTCGGCGCGCCTCGCGGGATTGCCGATCTTCGACGCCGCGCAGCGTGCCGATATCGTCGCGTCGATCCGGCCTGCCGCGCGCACCGCGCTCGCCGAGTTCGTACGGATCGTCTCGACGCTCCGCGATCACGCAAGCGAAGCGGCGGTCGACGAGCTGCTGCGTGAGCTCGTGGAAGCGATTCGCTACGGCGACTATCTGCGCGCCGAAGGCCCGGAATCGGCCGATCGATTGGACAACGTTCGCGAGTTGATCACGGGCGCCGCCGAGCTGGTGGCGGACGAGCTTGGCGAGGTCGGGCTCCGCCCGCTCGATCACTTTCTCCAGCGCGCCATGCTCGTCGCCGACTCGGATGCTCTTGCCGCCGGCGCCGACGCGGTGACGCTGATGACGTTGCACAACGCGAAAGGACTCGAGTATCCGATCGTCTTCGTGACCGGCCTCGAGGACGGCCTCTTTCCGCTGGCCAAGGCATACGACGATCCGGCGTTGCTCGAGGAAGAACGGCGGCTGTTGTACGTCGGCATCACGCGCGCTGAACGGAAGCTCTATCTCACCTTCGCCGAGGAACGGCGCCGGAACGGCGAGTTGTTGCCGGCGCGCCCGTCGAGCTTTCTCGACGCGATTCCGGAATCGCTCGCCGAGCGGCGGAGCACGATCAAGGTGCGCAGCTCCGGACGCGCCGTGATGCGCGCCGGCGGCGACCTTGCGTACGGCCGCGGGTATGGCCGCGGCTCACAGGTCGGGCGTGACGTCGACGACTACTTCGCCCGGCCATCGCCCGGCGCGCGTCGGCCCGGATCGCCGGTGTCCGGCTTTAGCGCCCCGGTGGCCGCGGAAGACGAATCGCAGGACGCGCCCGTCTACGCGGCCGGTGCGCGGGTCAAGCATCGCAAGTTCGGCACGGGCACGATCGCCGAGCTGGCGGGCACGGGCCGCGACGCGAAAGTCAAAGTCGACTTCGACGACGAGGCGATCGGCCGCAAGACACTCGTCATCGCGCAGGCAAACCTCGAGCGCGGCGACGACTGATGGCGGTGACGATCGACGACGTGCGCCACATTGCCGCGCTGGCGCGCCTCGGCGTCGACGACGCGCGGGCAGTGAGCCTGGTGTCCGAGCTCAACACGATCCTCGCGCACATGGATGTGCTGTCGACCGTCGACATCAGCGGCGTCGAAGGGGTGGCGGGAATCGGTGCGTTCGCGGCGCCGTTGCGCCCCGATGTCGGCCCGCCGATTCCGCTCGCTCGGCCGATCGCGTCGTTCGCGCCGCAAGAGCGGGATGGTTTCTTTCTCGTTTCGCGGTTGTCGACGCACGAGGATCCGGAGGCGCCGTGAGCACGTCCGCCGCGCTGCCGCCCGAGTCCGGCGCCGGCGCGCTATCGGCGGCCGAGCTGGGCGACGCCGTTGCGCGAGGCGATCTCGAGCCGGAGGTCGCGGCCCGGGCGGCGCTCGAGCGCGCCGTGGCGATCGGTGCGTGCGACAGATCGGCGTTGAATCTTCTCTTATACACGGACGCTGCTGACGCGGCGGCGCAGGCGTCGGCAGTCGGCGAGCGCCGCCGGCGCCGCGGCGCGGGGCCGGGCCCGCTCGCCGGCGTCCCGGTCGTTCTCAAGGACAACATCGCCACCACCGCGCTGCCGACGACCTGCGGCTCTCGCATCCTCGAAGGCTACGTGAGCCCGTACGACGCGTCAGTCGTGACGCGGCTGCGCGAGGCCGGCGCGGTGATCGTCGCCAAGTCGAACATGGACGAGTTCGCGATGGGTTCGTCGACCGAGAACAGCGCGTTTGGTCCGACGCGAAACCCGCTCGACCCCGCGCGCGTGCCGGGAGGTTCATCCGGCGGATCGGCGGCGGCCGTTGCCGCGGGATTGGCGCGCATCGCGCTTGGTTCGGAAACCGGCGGATCGGTGCGCCAACCCGCCGCCTTCTGCGGTGTGGTCGGCGTCAAACCCACCTACGGTCGGGTGAGCCGATTCGGGCTCGTGGCCTTCGCTTCATCGCTCGATCAAGTCGGCGTGTTCGGCCGCACCGTCGACGACGCCGCGCTGGGCTTGCAGGTGATCGCGGGGCACGATCCACTCGATTCGACGAGCGCCGCGCTGCCGGTGCCCGACTATCGCAGCGCCGTCCGCGGCGCGATGACCGGCGTCGTGATTGGTCGCCCGCGCGAATACTTTCCGGACGATCTCGACCCGCGCGTGCGCGCGCGCTGCGACGCGGCGCTCGATGCGCTGGCCGGACTCGGCGCCGAGATTCGGGATGTGTCGTTGCCGCATTCGCGGCTGGCGATCGAAGCGTACTACATCATCGCACCGGCCGAGGCCTCGTCGAACCTGGCGCGGTTCGACGGCGTGCGCTATGGACTCCGCATCGAGGCCGACGGTCTGCGCGGCATGTACGAGGCGACGCGCTCGCGCGGGTTCGGCGCCGAGGTCACACGGCGCATCCTGCTTGGCACCTACGTGCTTTCGGCGGGCTACTACGACGCCTACTATCGCAAGGCGCAGCAGGTGAGGGCGTTGATCGCGAGCGATTTCGCGCGCGTCTTTGGCGACGGTGTCCATCTCCTGTTCACACCGACCACCCCGACGCCCGCGTTCGAGCTTGGCGCCTGCGCCGAGCCGTACGACATGTATCTGAGCGACATCTATACCTGCACGGCGAATCTTGCCGGCGTGCCAGCACTGTCGCTGCCGATCGGACGCGTGGATGGGCTGCCGGTCGGCGGACAGCTCATCGCGCCACATTTCGATGAACGCCAGCTCTTCGCCGCGGCCTTCGCGCTCGAGCGGGCGCTGGGCGACGAGGCGCTCCGGTGAGCGCGTCGACGCCGTCGCTCGACCGCTACGAGATGGTGGTCGGTCTCGA
>Ga0134126_10009690_pt1 | contig 12136 bp, 8 predicted proteins | sample KB31752_FD_96881 | JGI IMG/M metagenome (GOLD analysis project Ga0134126, IMG submission 96881) | Terrestrial soil microbial communities with excess Nitrogen fertilizer from Kellogg Biological Station, Michigan, USA - KB3-175-2 | ecosystem: Environmental > Terrestrial > Soil > Unclassified ...
AACGCGAACCGGCTGGTCGAGGTCTCCACCGTGATGGGAACGCCGTCGTACCTGATCAACGACAAGAACGACATCCGGCCCGAGTGGCTGGAGGAGGCCGGCCGGGTCGGCGTCACCGCGGGCGCGTCCACCCCCGAGCACCTGGTGACCGAGGTGGTGGAGGAGCTGCGGCGCAAGCACGGCTCGAACGTACAGGAGGTCCACGTGGTCGAGGAGGACGTCCGCTTCGGATTGCCGCGCGAGCTGGAGGACTTCGCTCGCGCCGCCGGAAAGACGCTGCCCCCGCGCGCGGGGGCGGCGGTGAGCGGGTAGGCCATGCGACTCGTCACGTTCCGTCGGGGCCGCGGAGAGCCGAAGCCGGGCGCGCTCTTCCATGAGCACGTGCTGGACCTGGGCGGCCTCGCCAAGGACCTCGCGGTCCAGCGCGGCACGGTGCGCCGCGGCCGCGGGGGCTTCCCGCGCACGATCCTGGAGATCGTGCAGGGCGACGAGGCGGTGCGCGGCCTGGTGCGCGAGGCGGTGGAGCACGGGCAGCGCCTGGTGGGACAGACCGCGGCCGAGGATCTGGCCCAGCGGCGGCTGGCCTATCCGCTCAAGCGGGTGCGCCTGCTCGCGCCGATCCCGTCGCCCTCGCGCAACATCTTCTGCCTCGGCCGCAACTACGCCGACCACGCGGCGGAGCGTGGGGCGGCGGCCCCCGAGCACCCGGTGTACTTCACCAAGCCCGCCACCTCGGTGGTGGGGCCGGGCGACGACGTGGTGCACCACGCGATCACCAAGGAGCTCGACTACGAGGTAGAGCTGGCGGTGGTCATCGGCACCGGCGGGCGCGACATCCCGCGCGCCGACGCGCTCAAGCACGTCTTCGGTTACACGATCATCAACGACGTGACCGCGCGCGATCTGCAGAAGAAGCACCAGCAGTGGTTCAAGGGCAAGTCGCTCGACACTTTCTGCCCGATGGGCCCGGTGCTGGTCACCGCCGACGAGATGCCGGATCCCCAGGCGCTCGCGATCTCACTCCGGGTGAATGGCCAGCTGCGCCAGTCGAGCCACACCTCGAAGATGATCTTCCCGGTCGCCCAGTGCATCGACGTGCTCTCGCAAGGCATGATGCTCCTGCCCGGCGACATCATCGCCACCGGCACGCCCGAGGGCGTGGGCGCCGCCTCCGGCAACTTCCTCAAGGCGGGCGACCGCATCGAGGCGGAGGTGGAGGGGATTGGGATCCTCCACAGCAAAGTAGTCCGCCCCTAGCCAGGGCGCGGAGAAGGGCCCATCTGCTTCGTTGGGGCCCTCGGCTGCCCGCTCAACGTAGAGAGGCTACGCCTCGCGGGCAGCTCTTCGGGCCCCGCCTCGCCGCTGGACCCTTCTCCGCGCCCCTGGGGGCTCTCCTCGCGGGTTGAATTCACGGTCGATGAACGCGCTCGGGCCGTCTTCACGGTCTTGATTGCGGCTCGGTGGGCGGCGGGCTAGCATGCTGGCCCGGGAGGGTCGACATGCGTACGGTGATCGAGGGTGGGTGGGTGGTGGCGTGGAACGGACGCGGGCACGAGGTGCACGAGCAGGGGAGCGTGGTCTTCGAGGGCGATCGCGTGGTTCACGCGGGTGGCCCGCACGCGGGGCCGGCGGACAGGCGCATCTCGGCGCGGGGCAAGCTGGTGTCGCCCGGCTTCATCAACACCCACGTGCACACCGCGGGCAACGGGGGCGACTACCTGCTCCTGGACATGGCCAAGAACGACTACCGCACCGCCAACTACATGGCGTTCGCGGCGCCGCTCAAGGGCAAGATGGCCCCGCCCCCCGCGGAGGCGGTCGCGGCCATCCGCGCCTTCGTGTTCCTTCACGCGCTCCGGAACGGCACCACCACCATCATCGACGTGGGCGGCCTGCGGGGGGACTGGGACGGCTACGCCCGCCTGGTGGACGATCTCGGCGTGCGCGTCTACGGCGGGCCGCCGTTCCGCGACCGCGACACCTACATGGACGCGCAGGGCCGCCTCACCTACGAGGAGGACGTGGCGGTGGGCCGCGCCCGTCTGCAGGAGGCGGCGGACTTCGGGCGCAAGCTCGACGGCGCGGCGGGCGGCCGCCTCCGCGCGCTCTTCAACGCGGCCCAGGTCGAGACGTGCACCGAGTCCCTGCTGCGGGCGGGGAAGGACGCGGCGCGCGCGCAGGGCGCGCCCATCCACACCCACGCGGGCGGCAACCTCGTCGAGTTCCAGCGCATCATCGAGGAGTACCGCAAGACGCCGGTGCGCTTCCTGGCCGACATCGGCTTCCTCGACGAGCGCACCCTGCTCGGCCACGTGGTGTTCACCACCGCCCACGGCTGGTCGCGCTATCCCTTCGGCGACGACCTCGCGGTGCTGGCCGAGCGGGGCAGCACGGTGGGCCACTGCCCGTACAAGTATGCCAAGATGGCCATGACCCTCCGCTCCTTCCAGCGCTACCTCGAGGCGGGCGTGACGCTGGCCCTCGGCACCGACACCTTCCCGCTCGACATCGTCTCCGAGCTGCGGTGGGCCTCCATCCTGGCCAAGGTCGCCGACGCCAACTACCAGGCCGGTCTCGCGCGCGACGTCTTCAACGCGGCCACCATCGGCGGCTGCCGCTTCCTCGGCCGCGAGGACCTGGGCCGCCTCGCTCCCGGGGCCAAGGCCGACATCCTGCTGATCGACCTCGATCACGTGGGCGGGCCGGTCTACGCCGATCCGATCAAGGCCCTGGTGGACTCCGCCTCCGGGCGCGACGTCGACACCGTCATCGTCGACGGCCAGGTGCTGGTGCAGGGCGGGCGCGCCACGCGCGTCGACGAGGACGCGGTGTACGCGAAGGCCCGCGAGGTGACCCAGCACTACTGGAGCCGGGTGCCCTCGTGGCGCTGGGACGGGGCCGACGTCGACCGGATCATCCCGCCCGCGTTCCCCATCCACCGGGCCGCGCGCCCGTGAGGCGTCCGCTCGCGGTCGCGCTGGCGCTGCTCGCGGCGCTGGCCGCCGCTCCGCTCCCGGCCCGGGGCGCGGCCGGCACCATCACCTGGGGCGTGCACGTCTCGCTCGCTCCCACCTTCTTCGATCCCGCCGAGGCCACCGGCACCGCCCTGCCCCTGATGGTGTACTACGCGATGCACGACGCGCTGGTGCGCCCGCTGCCGGGCCAGGCGATGGGCCCCGCGCTCGCGACGTCGTGGACGGTGAGCCGCGACGGTCTCGTCTACGAGTTCGTGCTCCGCAAGGGCGTGGTGTTCCACAACGGCGACCCGTTCACCGCGGAGGACGTGAAGTTCTCCTTCGAGCGCTACCGCGGGGCGAGCGCGACCCAGCTCAAGGCCAAGGTGGCCGCGGTTGAGATCGTGGATCCCTACCGGGTGCGCTTTCGCCTCAAGCAGCCCTGGCCCGACTTCCTGACGTTCTATGCCACGCCCGCCACCGGGGCCGCGTGGATCGTGCCCAAGAAGTACGTGGAGAAGGTGGGCGACGAGGGCTTCAAGAAGGCGCCCGTGGGCGCGGGCCCGTACCGCTTCGTGTCGTTCCGGCCGGGGGTGGAGCTGGTGATGGAGGCCCACGAGCGCTACTGGCGACGGGCCCCGATCGTGAAGACCCTCGTGTTCAAGGTCATCCCCGACGACGCCACCCGCCTCGCCGCGCTCAAGCGCGGGGAGGTCGACATCGCCTACGGGCTGGTCGGCGAGCTCGCCGAGGAGGTGCGGCGCACCCCCGGCCTCTCGCTCAAGGCGGCCCGGATCCCGGTCACCCTCTGGCTCGTGTTCGCGGACCAGAGCGACCCGAAGTCGCCGTGGGCGGACCGCCGCGTGCGGCTGGCCGCCAACCTGGCCATCGACCGCAAGGCCATCAACGAGGCGGGCTATCTCGGCCTCGGCAAGATCTCGGCGAGCATCATCCCGCAGTCGCTCGAGTACTACTGGGCCCCGCCGCCCTACGCCTTCGATCCGCCCGCGGCCCGCCGTCTGCTCGCGGAGGCCGGCTACCCGCAGGGCTTCGACGCGGGCGATCTCTCCAGCGAGTCGTTCGCGGCCTCCGGCATCGGGGAGCCGGTGGTGAACGACCTGAAGGCGGTGGGCATCCGGCTCCGGCTGCGCCCGCTGGAGCGCGCCGCGTTCCTCAAGCAGTACGGGGACAAGAGCCTGCGCCACGTGATCCTCGCCGGCTCCGGCGCGCCCGGCACCGCGGCCACCCGCCTCGAGCAGTACGTGATCAGCGGCGGGCTCTACACCTACACGAGCGTGCCGGAGGTCGACGGGCTCTACCAGAGCCAGGCCAACGAGGGCAACCCGCGGGCCCGCCGGGTGATCCTGGAGAAGATGCAGCAGATCATCCACGACCGCGCGCTCTTCGCCCCGGTCCTGGAGTACGCGTACCTGGTGAGCATCGGGCCGCGCCTCGAGGTCGACAATCTCAACGTGCTGCCCCAGAATCCCTACACCGCTCCCTACGAGGAGCTGAGGCTCCGCGCGCGATGAGCACGACCACCGCGATGACCAAGCGGCAGCGGGTGATGGCGGCGCTCCAGGGGCGGCCGGTGGACCGGCTGCCGCTGGCGTTCTGGCTCCACAACTTCGCCACCGAGAACTCGGCCCGGGGGCTGGCCGACGAGACGCGGCGGCTCGCCCGCACGTTCGACTGGGACTTCCTCAAGCCCCAGTCGCGCGCCCAGTGCTTCGCCGAGATGTGGGGGCTGACCTATGCTCCGTCGGGCGAGAAGGCCCGGCCGTACACGGTGACCCACGCGCCGCTCGTCACCGCCGACGATCTGGCCCGACTGCCGGTGGTCGATCCGGGCTCGGGCGCCCTCGGCGAGCAGCTCGAGGCGCTCCGGCTCATCCGCGCCGCGGTCGGCCCCGACGTGCCGATCATCTGGACGGTGTTCGCGCCCCCGATGATCCTGCCGATGCTGGCGCGCGGCGGCCGCGAGCAGGCGCTCGCCTTCCTCCGCGACGCCCCCCGGGAGACCGCGCGGGCCTTCGACGTGATGGCGGAGACGCTCGCGGAGTACGCGCGGCGCTGCCTCGCGGCCGGGGCGGACGGCCTCTTCTACGCAACCAACGTGGCCGCGCGGGGCCTGATGACCGCGGAGGAGTGCCGCCGCTGGCAGCGTCCCTGGGACCTGCGCATCCTCGAGGCGGTGGCGGACGCGCCGTTCAACCTGCTGCACGTATGCGGGGCCGGGATCCACTTCGAGGAGTTCGCGGACTATCCGGTGACCGCGCTGTCGTTCGCGCTCGCGCCGGGCAATCCCACCCTCGCCCAGGCCCACGCGCGCACCGGGCGCGCGGTGGTGGGCGGGCTCCCCGCGAAGCCCGAGATCGCGGGCATGGGCGAGGCCGCGCTGCTCGCGCGCGCCGCCGCCGCGCGGCGCGAGATGCAGGACCGCTGGCACCTGCTCGGGCCCGACTGCTCGATCAACCCCGACACGCCGGAGCTGTTGCTGCACGCGGTGCGTCACGCCACGATATAGGGAAGGAGGCTGGCCGGCTCCGTAACCCTGTGGTAGCATCCGCCCACACCTCTTCCTTCCCAGGAGGCGGGCATGGCTCTGGACATCGGCAGGATTCGCAACGTTGCGCTGGTCGGCCATGGCGGCGTTGGCAAGACGTCGCTCGTCGAAGCCCTGCTGCACGCCTGCGGAGCCACCACCCGGCTCGGGCGCGTCGACGACGGCACCACCACCACCGACTTCGATCCCGACGAGATCAAGCGCAAGATCTCCCTCAACACCGCGACGGCCTTCTGCGACTACAAGGGCCACCGCATCAACCTGATCGACACGCCGGGGTACGGGGACTTCGTCGCCGACGCGCGGGCGGGGCTTCGGGTCGCCGGCGCGGCGCTGGTGGTGGTCGACGCGGTGGCCGGAGTGCAGGTGCAGACCGAGAAGGTCTGGAAGTTCGCCAACGAGTACAACCTGCCGCGCGCCATCGTGATCAACCGTCTCGACCGCGAGCGAGCCGACTTCTCCCGCACCCTCGAGTCGCTCCAGAAGCGGCTGAAGGGCCGCCTGGTTCCGCTGCAGCTGCCGATCGGCAGCGAGGCCGACTTCACCGGGGTGGTGGACCTCATCGCGATGCGGGCGCTGATCACCACCGACGGCAAGACGAAGGACGCGGAGATCCCGGCCGATCTCGTGGAGGCGGCCAAGGCCGGCCGCGAGAAGCTGGCCGAGGCCGCCGCCGAGACCGACGACGACCTGCTCGCCAAGTACCTGGAGGAGGGCGCGATCGGCGAGGAGGAGATGCTGGGCGCCCTCCGGCGCGCCATCACCACCGGCGGGGCGGTCCCGGTCCTCTGCGCGGCGGCGACCCGCGGGATCGGCGTCGCGCCGCTGCTCGACCTCGTGATGAAGGAGTTCCCGTCCCCCGCGGACCAGGGCGAGGTGGAGGGGGCCGATCCGCGCACCAAGGCCGTCGCGCGCCGGGCCCCGGACCCGAAGGCCCCGCTCTGCGCGGTGGTGTTCAAGACCATCTCCGACCCGCACGTGGGCAAGCTCTCGGTGTTCCGCGTCTACTCCGGCACCCTCCGCGCGGACAGCCAGGTCCTGAACGCGAGCCGCGAGAGCCGCGAGCGCGTGGGCCACCTGGGCTGGCTCCTGGGCAAGACCCAGAAGCCGGTGGAGGCTCTCGGCCCCGGCGAGATCGGGGTGGTGGCCAAGCTCAAGGACACGCTCACCGGCGACACCCTCTGCGAGGAGGGCAGCCCGATCCGCCTGCCCGGCATCGCGTTCCCGGAGCCGTCGATCTCCTTCGCGATCCAGCCCAAGACCCGTGGAGACGAGGACAAGATCTCGACCGCGCTCCACCGGATGGCCGAGGAGGACCCGACGCTTCACCACCACTACGACCCCGAGACCAAGCAGCTGCTGGTCTCCGGCATGGGACAGCTGCACGTCGAGGTGGTGGTGGAGCGGATGAAGCGCAAGTACAACGTGGAGGTCTCCCTGCTGCCCCCGCGGATCCCCTACAAGGAGACGGTGAAAGGGCGCGCCGAGGTGCAGGGCAAGTACAAGAAGCAGACCGGCGGCCGCGGGCAGTACGGCGACACCTGGCTGCGCATCGAGCCGCTCACCCGCGGCGGCGGCTTCGAGTTCGTCGACGACATCTTCGGCGGCGCGATCCCGCGGAACTTCATCCCCTCGGTCGAGAAGGGGGTCCGCGACTGCATGAAGCGCGGCATCCTCGCCGGGTACCCGGTGGTCGACCTGAAGGTCACGCTCTACGACGGCTCGTACCACGACGTCGACTCCTCGGACATGGCGTTCCAGATCGCGGCCTCGATGGGCCTGCAGAAGGGCTTCATGGACGCCAAGCCGTGCCTGCTGGAGCCGGTGATGAACGTGGAGGTCACGCTGCCCTCCGAGGGCGCGGGCGACGTCATCGGGGACCTCAACGGCCGCCGCGGGCGCATCGTGGGCATGGAGCCGGACGGCGACGTGGTGGCGGTGCGGGCCCAGGTGCCGATGTCGGAGATGCTGACCTACGAGTCGAGCCTGCGCTCCATGACCGGCGGGCGCGGGGGCTACTCGATGGAGTTCTCGCACTACGAGGAAGTCCCGAGCCAGCTCGCCGAGAAGGTGGTGGCCGCCCACCGCGCCGAGAAGGACAAGCACTGACGGACGGCGGCCCGCTCGCTTTCCGACCCAACCCGATCCACCGAGGTCCCCCCATGTTCGTCTCCCACATCGAATGCACGGTCTGCGGTCGTCGCCACGAGGCCGGGCAGCTGCTCACCGTCTGTCGGGACTGCGGCCAGATGCTCGCGGTCCGTTACGACCTGCCGCGCGCCGCCGCCGCGGTGACCCCCGAATCTCTCAAGAGCCGCCCGCCCGGCATGTACCGCTTCCGCGAGCTCGTGCCGCTGGACGCGGCCGAGGAGCCGGTGACCCTGGGCGAGGGCGGCACCCCGCTGCTCGCGCTGCCGCGCCTGGCCGCGCACCTCGGGCTGCGTCACCTCTGGGCCAAGGACGAGGGGCAGAACCCCACCGGCACGTTCAAGGCACGCGGGCTCGGCATGGCCATCACCAAGGCCCGCGCGCTCGGCGTGCGCGGCCTGATGATCCCCTCCGCGGGCAACGCGGGCGGGGCGGCCGCGGTGTACGGCGCGCGCGCCGGCCTCCCGGTGGCGGTGGTGGTACCGCGCGACACCCCGGAGGCCGCGATCGCGGAGGCCGCCCTCGCCGGGGCCCACGTGTTCACCATCGACGGGACCATCGCCACCGCCGGCCGCGCCATCGCCACCATCGCGCCCGCCCTGGGCTGGTTCGACCTCGCCACCCTCAAGGAGCCGTACCGGCTCGAGGGCAAGAAGACGATGGGCCTCGAGCTGGCCGAGCAGCTCGGCTGGGACGCGCCGGACGTGCTCGTGTACCCGACCGGCGGCGGCACCGGGCTCGTCGGCATCTGGAAGGCCTACGAGGAGCTCGGCGAGATGGGCTGGGTGAAGGCCGGGCAGCCGCGCTTCGTGGCGGTGCAGGCGGTGGGCTGCGCGCCGCTGGTGCGGGCCTGGAAGGACAAGGCCGAGACCACGAGCCCGGTGGAGAACCCGATGACCAACGCGCCCGGCCTTCGGGTGCCGGGGCCCTTTGCGGGCCGGCAGATGCTGCGGATCCTGCGGGACACCGGCGGCTTCCCCCAGCCGGTCGGCGAGGACGAGATCGTGAGCGCCCAGCGCCTCCTCGCGAAGGTGGAGGGCATCTGGACCGCGCCCGAGGCGGCGGCCACTCTGGCCGCGCTCCTTCACATGAAGGATGAAGGCGAGGTGGAGGCCGGCACGCGCGTGGTGCTGGTGCTGACCGGGGCCGGGATCAAGTACGGGCCGCCGTCGATGCCCCGGCCGGTGCACCTCGAGGGCTCGCCGGAGGCGATGCTCGCGCGGGTGAAGCAGGCGATCCGCTAGCGCGGCGACTCGCGCTATCATGGTGGCTCTCATGAGCCACCCATCGACGGCCGCGCGCGCGTGACCGGCCCGCTCGCCCTCGTCCTCTTCGGCCTCGGCTTCTGCGGGGCCTTCGTCTCCGGCCTGGTCGGCGTCGGCGGTGCCATCGTGATGATCCCGCTCCTCTACTACGTGCCGCCCCTGCTCGGCGCGGGCGAGCTGACGATCCAGGAGGTGGCCGGGCTCAGCATGACCCAGGTGCTCGTGGCCGCGATCGTGGGGACGTGGAGCCACGGCCGCCACGCGCTGGTGCACCACCGCCTGGCCTGGACCGGCGGGCCCGCGATGGCGGCGGGCGCGCTGCTGGGCGCGCTCGCCTCCGCCCGGGTCTCCGGCCGCATGCTGCTCGTCACCTTCGCGCTGATGGCCACCGCCGCGCTGCCGCTGATGCTGCTGAGCCCGGCTCCCGCCGCGCCGGCGGGCGAGCGCGAAGCGGTGCGCTTCAGCCGCCCGGCCGCGGTGGGCCTGCCCGGCACCATCGGGCTCATGGCGGGCCTGGTGGGCGCCGGCGGCGCGTTCCTGCTGGTGCCGGTGCTGGTCGGCGTGCTGCGCGTGCCGATGCGGCTCAGCATCGGCACCTCGCTGGCCATGGTCGGCATGGCCGCGGTGAGCGGCTTCGTGGGCAAGGTGGCGACCGGGCAGGTTCCGCTCTGGCCCGCGGCCACCGTGGTCCTGGGCTCCCTGGGCGGCGCGCCGCTGGGCGGCCGGGTGAGCCGGCGGGTACCGGTGGGGGTGCTTCGCGGCGTGCTCGCGGGTATCATCGCCCTGGTCACGGCCCGGGTCTGGCTCGACGTGGTCGCCCACTGACATGCGCTACGGCTTCGTCATCGATCAGCGGAAGTGCATCGGCTGTCACGCCTGCACGGTGGCGTGCAAGGAGGAGAACCAGGTTCCCCTCGGCGTGAACCGCACGTGGGTGAAGTACATCGAGAAGGGCACGTTCCCGGACACGCGGCGCTACTTCAGCGTGATGCGCTGCAATCACTGCGACAACGCGCCCTGCGTGACCATCTGCCCCACCGTCGCGCTCTACCGCCGGCCCGACGGCATCGTGGACTTCGACGGGCAGCGCTGCATCGGCTGCAAGTCGTGCATGCAGGCGTGCCCCTACGACGCGCTCTACATCGATCCCGAGACGCACACCGCGGCCAAGTGCCACTACTGCGCCCATCGGGTGGAGAGCGGGCTCGAGCCGGCGTGCGTGATCGTGTGCCCGGTGCAGGCCATCATCCCTGGCGACCTCGACGACCCGCGTAGCCAGATCGCGCGCCTGGTGGCCTCGCAGCAGACGCAGGTGCGCAAGCCGGAGCAGGGCACGCGGCCGAAGCTCTTCTACCTCGGCGCGGAGTCGGCGTCGCTGACCCCCGACATGCAGGAGCGGCGCGGCGGCTATCTCTTCTCGCAGGTCGGGAGCATCCCGAGCCCGGGCGCGGCGAACCGGGCGATCGCGCGGCCGGCGCCGCCGGTGACCGCCGCCACCGATGGGCTGGACCTGCTCGCGCTGGCCCGCACCGTCTACGACGTGGCGCACCCGGCGCGCCCGTGGGGCTGGCGCGTCGGCGCGTACCTGTGGACCAAGTCGATCGCGGCGGGCGCGTTCCTGGTGGCCGCGCTCGGCCTCGTGGGCGGGCTCCTGACCGCGGATGGGCTCACCGGGCTCGCGGTGCCCGCGATCGGCCTCGCCTTCCTCGTCCTGACGAGCCTGCTCCTGATCCTCGACCTCAAGCGGCCGGACCGCTTCCTGTATCTGATCTTCAAGCCGAACCCGCGCTCGTGGCTGGTGCTGGGCGGCTTCATCCTGTTCGCGGCCGGCGGTCTCGGCGGGCTCTGGCTCCTGGCCGGCCTCGCCGGGAACCTGCCCGCGCTCCAGCTGCTGGCCTGGCCCATGGTGGCGGTGGCCGCGGCCACCGCGGGCTACAGCGCGTTCCTCTTCGGCCAGGCGGAGGGCCGCGACTTCTGGCAGAGCCCGCTGCTCCTGCCCCACCTGCTGCTCGCCGCGCTGGTGGCCGGCTCCGCGACGCTCCTGCTCGCCGCGAGCGCGCTCGGCAGCGCCTCGATCGTCAGCGGCGGGCTCGGCCTCGTGCTGTGGGTGTCGCTGCTGGTGAGCGCGCTGGTGCTGTTCGCGGAGCTGTTCACCGCCCACGCCTCGCACGACGCGTCGCGGGCCGCGCGCCTGCTGACCCACGGCCCGCTCCGGCTGGCGCTGTGGGGCGGGGTGGTGGTGGCGGGCATCGCGCTGCCGCTCGTGCTCCTGCTCAGCCGGTCGGTGCCGCTCGGCTCCGAGATCGCCGCGGTCCTCGCCCTGGGCGGCCTCTGGCTCTGGGAGGAGCTGTGGGTCCGCGCCGGCCAGATGATCCCGCTGAGCTAGAACGGGGTCAGGTCTTGCATTCCGACATTTTCGGCGCGCGAGACCTGGCCACCAGAGAGGAAATGTCGGAATGCAAGACCTGACCCCATCCGAGCCGCTGCATCCGGTGGCGCGCGAGCTGGCCGCGCCGGCGGCGGGGCTCGAGCGGTTCCCGCCCGCCCACCGGTGGGACGACTGGGAGGAGCTCGACGGCAAGGCGTGGCCCCGCAAGGTCAAGCGCCGCTTCCAGCTCATCCCCACCATCTGCTTCAACTGCGAGGCGGCGTGCGGGCTGCTCGCCTACGTGGATCCCCAGAGCCTCACGATCCACAAGTTCGAGGGCAATCCGGTGCACCCGGGCAGCCGCGGGCGCAACTGCGCCAAGGGCCCCGCGACGCTCAACCAGGTCACGGATCCGGAGCGCATCCTCTACCCGCTGCGGCGAGTGGGCGCGCGGGGCGACGGCAAGTGGGAGCGGGTGACGTGGGACGCGGTGCTGGACGACATCGGCGGGCGTATCCGCAAGGCCCTCGTCGAGGGGCGGCCGAAGGAGGTGATGTACCACCTCGGGCGGCCCGGCCACGAGCTCATCTATCTCCAGCGGGTCTTCCACGCGTGGGGCATCGACGGCCACAACAGCCACACCAACGTCTGCTCCGCCTCCGCGCGGGCGGGCTACGCCTTCTGGCACGGGCTCGACCGGCCCTCCCCCGACCACAGCAAGGCGCGCTTCATCCTGCTGCTGTCGTCGCACCTCGAGGCCGGCCACTACTTCAACCCCCACGCCCAGCGCATCATCGACGGCAAGATGGCGGGAGCGAAGGTGTGCGTGCTCGAC
>Ga0134126_10009691_pt1 | contig 12136 bp, 7 predicted proteins | sample KB31752_FD_96881 | JGI IMG/M metagenome (GOLD analysis project Ga0134126, IMG submission 96881) | Terrestrial soil microbial communities with excess Nitrogen fertilizer from Kellogg Biological Station, Michigan, USA - KB3-175-2 | ecosystem: Environmental > Terrestrial > Soil > Unclassified ...
CGATCGTCACGCGCAGCTTCACGACGGCCACGTCGGGGCTTCCGGGCAGGCTCGGCACGAGCGGCACGGTGAAGCGCAGGTCCCCGCTGACCAGCACGGCCGACATCACGATCTGCCCGTAGAGACGGGGCCTATGGGTGTTCGGGCATTGCCCGACCCGCACAACCGAGATTCGGGCGCCACCAGCTATCGATCCATAGAGCTGCATATGACTTGCTATAGGCCGCTATCCAGCGATACGCGCGGCCGGGTACCGGCTACGTCGCGCTCAGCGGACCTGGCCCGCTGCGGCCCGTCCTCGCGACGATGGCGATCCAGTCGGCACAGGTTCTCGCTCGCCACTCCAGGCTTGCGGAGCGCGCACGCCGAGCCTTGGGGATCATCCGCTCCTTCTCGGTCGCCGCGTGCCGACCAAGGTGACGTTCTCGATCGACGCGGACCAGTGAGCGGCCGCGGCGACAGCTCGATGTTCACCTCCGGGAGCTGCTGCTCGCGCTCGGCGAATCCGCCCGCGAAGAAGCACACAGAATCGCGTCATTCTTCGACGAGATGCAGTTCGCCGATAGCGAGGCATGACCTCGGGCTGCAGCGGGACCTCCGCGCAGCCTCGCAGCGTCGTACGCCCGCCGCAGCGCTCAGCCACCCGCCATTGCACGCGGCACTCGGCGTCGGCGTCGGCGAGTACCGCCCACGCAGGGCGCCGCGTGAGCGCCGGCTGCAGGCCCTAGGGCCTGCAGCCGGCGCCAGCGGTTGTGCTCTAAAAGGTTTTGACCTGAAGGTGCCCTCCCGATACCAGCGTGATTTCCTGCTGGCCTTCGAAATGGCTAGTGCTACTCAGCGTGCAAAGTAGATCTTCGCTGAGGTTGTATTCCCCGCCCACGCTCGTTTCCTTATTTTTTAGGATTTCGTTGGGTAGGCGTGAGCACACTTCGGCGGTATGCCCTTCGCACTTGATGGACATTTGGCTGGTCGATGGCAACACGTTGCGTATGGTTGTTCCTACTACTGCTAGCGTCGTGTGCCACGGGAGGCTCCCCGCTTCGAGCGACGGTTGCCGGCATTGTTCGAGGCTTCCGGCCGAACTGCAGTTCGAGAACGTCCATTTCGTCATTTCCGCGGCGCCTTTGGGGCCAACGGTTCCCGTGACGGTGTCTTCGCATTTCACGACGATCAGAGGTTCCCCTTGAACGAACTTCAGCGTCACGTGCCCTTTCCAGCTGCTGGCTTCCGATTTTTCGCTTATTTGGATGCCGTTCTTGAACCATCCCGCGGATTCAGCGGCAGCCACCGGGGCGCCCCACAGCGCGAGCGCGCTGATCACCGGAACGATCATCAGACAGGCCAGTCTCGCCGTGCCGATAACACCGTACCGTCGCGTGCGAGGTCTTACACGGTCCATTGCAATTCCTTTCAGTTGGTCATCACCTGTGGGTGCACGACAGTGCATGCTCGAAGCCACCCTGTCACTGTCAACCAACCCTACGCAGCGCTCGGCGCGGACGTCAAGACTTAACTTGTGGACGGCGCGCTTTCTGATGTGACAACCGTATATGTGTCGAGGTTGGTGTCACGGATATCCTTGGATCCTCCACTCGGTGCCGTGCAAGCTGGCGTGTACTCGATTGGCAGAGCGCGAGTCACCTGCATGCCGCGTGGCGTTAGTGACCACGCGTTCGCGCCTCCGGGCGGCGCTGCACGCTTCACGAGCAGCCCCAAGCCCTGTAGACGTGCCAGGACGCGTGAAACCTGCTCCTGGCGGGTGATGCCGATCGCTCGTGCCACCTCCCGGTTGCTGGCGCCGGGATGCGCCGCGAGGTGGCGCAGGCACTGCCGTACTCGAAAGGCGCGCGGATCGCGCAGGTTGCTCGGGACGGTGACCGGCTCGTGCTCACCCGTGGGCGCTAACCGCTCGTCACGCGCGGTGATGACCGCCTCTGCGTGGACCTCGCCGCGAGCTATCTCAACGAGCGCCGCGTCCGCGCCGAGGTAGGGGGCGCTGATGAGCGCCATGAGCGGCCCAAGGAGCTCTATGAATGGTTCGTCGGACCCTGTGACGAGCCGGGAGTGGACGATCCCGAGGATCGACTCCATGACTGCCGCAGGAGCGAGCGGATTGCTCACGGCGCCCTCGGGCAGCGGAAAGCGCTCGGTGATCGTCGTCGTGAGCGCGGCGATGTGGCGGCTTCGATGCTCGAGCGCCCAAGCTCCCGCCGCCAGGGTCTCGACGAACCACACGCGCGCCAGCAGCGGCTCGTCGTCGACCAGGGCGAGCAGCGAGCACAGCCCGGAGCGCAACGCGTCCTGCCACGGCACATCGCCTGCGAACGCCCGGCTCAGGAGCTCTTGCGCCCATCGGTGGCCCTCGTCGATCACCGCCAAGAAACAGTCTTCGAGCCCGTCAAACGCCTTGTAGAAAGTGGCGCGCGAGACTTTCGCGCGCTCGCAGACGCCGGCCACCGTCGTGCCGGCGAAGCCACGTTCTCCGACGGTTCTAATCATCGCGTCGATGATGCGAGCACGCTGGATTTGCGCCACGTCGTGGTAGCCCGGCTTCATCTCGTCCATCGCACAGCGCCCCTTCTCTCTGCCGGCGCCGGGCCGCGACCCTCTACCGTTTGTGGTGTACGCGCCCGTATTTCTTCTCGGCCTTGCGCCTGCACACCGCGCGCCGGCGCTTGGGCTGCTTGGCGCACGCCTTCATCGCACGGGCCAGCAACTGGGCGCGCGTCGGCTTGCCCGCCTTCTTGGGCGCAGGAGCGCTCGCGGAGTCCCCGGGGAACACGATGCCTGGAACGAGCAGCAGGGGAAGCGAGACGGGCGAGCTCAGGACGCCGGCCACCCCGGCGGTTGTGAACGTCGCCGACTGTCCGACCGCTTCCCCGAAGCCGCTGCGCACGACTATGCGATATGCATAGGTCGTGCCCGGTTGAAGCCCGGCGATGGGCAGCGACTCGCCGACGAAGGCGGTGCTAGATCCGGCGTCTGCTGAGAAGACGACGCCGTAGGCGGTGGCTTGGCCCTGATCGACGCCGAGTTCAAAGATGTATGTCGCGACCTGGCCGCCTGGGTTCACCGATCCGCTCAGCATCGCGCTGGTGGCGGTAATGGCGCTCGCGGGGCCCGTCTGCGCTTGAAGAATCGTGCCCATGTCGGTCGTCAAGCTCCCTTCCGGACCCACCGCTGTGCCGCCGATGTGGTTCCCTTCTTCGTCTTCAGCTTCGTTGTCGGCGACGATTCGATAGCTGTAGGTCGTGTTCGAGCGCAAGCCCGAGATTTCCTGGGTGGCAGGCACCGTGAAGAACGCCGAGGATTCTTCGTCGGCGGTACTCTGCACACCCGCGCATCCCACGAGGACCGGACAAGGTGCGTACTCGAAGTGATAGCGCGTCGCGAGGTGCTCGGGGTTGAGGGAGGCACTGAGGACCGCCGACTGGGATGTGACAAAGGCCGCACTCGGCGCCCCGACGATCTGGGGCGCGACGGCGACGGTAGAGAATGTCTGTTCTGCGCCCCGTGTCGTCCCGAAGGCGTTTTCGGCAACCATCCGGAAATGGTAGGTCTGGTGGGGCTTCAGGGCGCTGACGGCAGCGCTCACCGACTCGTCTTCGCTCGCCGACCCTGCGTCGGCGCCGGCCGTTGTCGAGCCGTAGGGGGAGCTTTCGCATGCAAACGGAGACGTGCACGGGCCGTATTCGAAGAAGTAGTGGGCGTCGCTGCCATTTGGTTCCAAAGAGCCGGTGAGCGTGGCGCTCGTGCTCTGGACTGCGCCGGCTTGGCCCGTCTGGACGCCTTCCACCGCGACCTTAGTCGTGAAAGTGGCGTCCGCGCCTTTCCTGGTCCCATGTGCGTTTCCCGCGACGAGCCTGACGTGGTAGGTGGTCGTGGCGGTGAGACCGGTGAGTTGGGCACTGACCTGGACAGAGGCCGATCCCGACCCGAGAGCCTGTTCGCACGCCGCGCTCTGTCCGTAGGAGGTGTCCGTCCCGTATTCGAACTCGCACGAGGTGACTTGTTCGCCGCCGGGATTCACTTCGCCCTGGGCCTTGGCCGTCGTTCTCCCTTCTTCGCCGGCGGCACCTGTCACCACTTCGGGAAGCGAGACCAGATCGAAGATCGCGACGATGTCCGCTTCGCGCTGGCTGCGATAAAGCCTGTGGGTGCCGCCGTTGACCGCGAGAGCCTGCGAGAAGGGGAGGTCTTCAAGCGTTTCCGCGAGCGTCGCGCCGAACGATCCAAACCGGGCGGTCGCCGTGCCCTGATCCAGGAGCAGTTCGTCCGTCCCCTCGTCGATCGCGAGCCCCGTGTTGCAGCCGCAGGCGGTGAAGCCTTCTAGGAAGCTGCCTTCGTGGTTGAACTTGACCGCGTCCGCACCGCCCTTGAGGAGATATAGATTCTGTTCGGAGTCGACCGCCACACCCGGGCTGCGCAGAAATTCCGGCTTCACTTCCGTGATCGGTTTGTTCGGCAGCGCGCCGTCGAACTCCTCGACCGGACCTACGTTGGCTCCGTTTTCTTCTTTACCTTCTTCGGCGACCCACACGTGACCCGTGCTATCGATGGTCACGCCGAAGATCGGTGCGTGAAATCCGGTCAGCTGCGAGACGTATGCGCCGGTCGCTGAGAACTTGTCGATCACGTTGTGTCCGGGGTCGACGACATACACGTCGCCGGCTGACGGACTGGAGGCGTCGTTGTCAATTGCCAGGTTGAACAGCGTCCCGTGCGTCGCGTCTTCAGAAGGCGCAGAGGGTGGCGCGAACTGCCCGGTCGGGGCAGCGCTGCCATCGAACTGGCCTTCGAATTTGCTGCCGTCGGAGTTGAACCACTGCACCCTCGTGTTGCCCGCGTCGTAGACGTAGACGTCATTGGTCGCGTCGTTGACAGCCACCCCAGCCGGGCTCTTGAACTGGCCTTCGCCGGAGCCTTCAGCACCAAAGCTGCCGGCGGCGACGTAACCGGTTCCGGCGTAGGCCGAGGCGCTCGGCCAAAACGTCACCGCGGCGAGGAGGCCGAGTAGTGTGAGTACGCGGCGGATGTCCGCGCATCGCGCGTGCGCTTGCATCAGCGAGCCTCCGTTCGATGGGCCTTTATCGCAGGCCTGGCGAGCCTCTTCGTCGCTCTGGCCTTCGGCTTGGCCTTTGTGCAGCCCGTCACGCGTATGGCCGTGGTGCTCTTGAGTACGGCCCCGTTCTGGGCGATGAGTTCGGTGGGCATCGCGAGGCTGGCGGGTTTGGTGATCTTGACCGAGACGGTCTTGTGCGTGACGTGGCCGTTCCCGCGCACCGTCACCTTGTGGCGCTGCGTCGATGTCGTGGTCAGCGCGCAGAGGTTGCGGTTGGCCGTCAGCGCGGAGAAGGGGCCCTCGGGCAGGTAGAGCTCAAAGGACCTGACTGGGACGTCGGGGACGGTCTTGAACGTGCTTGAGGTGATCCCGGCCTTGCTGATGAAGGTGGTGCCGGTGAGATCGACGCGAACCCCGTCGCCCTGGAGCACGGCGACGAGCGAGGGGAAGGCTTCGCCGCCGTGCGAGACGAAGTAGACGGGACCGTTCAGCGGAACTGGGAGCACGGGTGTCGTCGCGCGCACGACGCCGATCACCGACTCCGGCGGGCAGTTGGCGGGGTTTGCCGCGAACACGGCTGCCAGGCAGGCTTTCTGGAGCGTCGTCAGCCGCGACGGCAGCTGCTTTGGCAGTTCGACTTTGACGTAGGAGATGTTCGCCTCGCTGCCAGCTTTGAATGGTGGGTAGGTGACGCTCGCATCGAGGCTCGCGCCGAGCGCTTTGCTCGTTTTGCCGCTGGTCGAGACCGCAAAGGTCGGTTTGAATTCAAGGCTCTTGCAGCCGGCGGCGGCGAAGGGGCTCGAGACAGGCGCCAGCGCGTTCTCGCTTCCGGCGACGTTCGCGGTGACCCGCTGGGCCTCGCAGTTGGTCGGGTTGAACATGAAGTTCGGGCGATCGATGTCGACGGTCACCTGTTTGAGGCGCAACGGCACGCCGAAGAGGATCTGCGGGATCGCGTAGGGCCCCGTTTCGTTGGTCGTGATCGTCAGCGAGCTGTTGACCGGATCCACTGCGATCCGGGCGCGCACGACGACCAGGCCGAGATTGAACGGGCCGGCGACGGCGTCGGTGACGATCGACAGGCCGAAGGGAGCGCCGCCATAGCCGGTCGTCAGATAAACGCTCCCGCCGATTTCAAAGGGGTGTGATCCCGCGCCCGACGCAACGCGTGTCGTGCCGATCTTCGAAGATTCCGGGCAGTGGCCCGATTGGGCGTCAGCTCCGCCGCACAGCGGCACGCTCGAGAGCATGCCCAGCAGACCTGGAGGGGTGTGCACCTGCACCCCTTTTATGAACTGCTCGCGGTCCCCGCGGGTGAGGTTCACCGTGAAGGTGCTGAACGCGCCGGCCTGAGGCGAGACGGTGCCGGAGGTGAATCCCGGGCTCAGGCGCGGCGGGTTGGCACACCCTTCTACGTCGAAGAAGGACGACGGGGTGCTATCGGGCGTGCCCGCGACTTGAAGGCCTTCTGGAGTGAGGCCCGGCTCGCTCCACGGGGTGAAGTCTGCCGTCGTGGTCGCGAGACCACATGTCGAGGGGTTGTCAAGCGGCGCCCTGGGCCCGCCGTTGAGGTGGATCTTCAGTTCACTGAAGGGCGTCTGCGGGTTCTCGAGGAACTTGGTCGTCAGCTGGCCCGTTGCGGGGTTCGCCTCGACGTACCCGTGCGCCTTGATGTTGATCCCGGCGTCGCCTAGTTCGCCTGTGCCGCCGAGTTCCAGGTAGAGCTGATAGAGGCGGCCGTCAAGCGCATCCTGGGTGGTACACGCCGCTTGCGCCGCGCCCCCACACGAGGGCCGCGCAAGATACACATGACCCTTGACGGGTTGGGGCAGGAGGGGTGTGATCGCTTCTGCTGTTCCGACCGTCGACGCATTCGGGCAGTGACCAGGCGCCAACTGCAGTTCCCCGAGCAACCCGACTTCTTCTGATTCCGGCCCTTCGAAGTTGATCCCTTCAGGCCCATTTTCGTCACAGGCTTGGATCCCGTCGACGATTCCCGGGCTGATCGACATCCCCGGCGGCAAGGTCACAACCGCATCGCGCAGGTGGGGCGTCGCCCTGCCGCTCGGCTGCTCGTTTTGGGGAACACTCACGTTCACTCCCACGCCGACGGGTGCGTCGGCGAGCTGCGTGTCGGGCTGCAGTGCCAGGCTGGTTGGAAACGAGAGCAGGTTGCAGCCCGTAACCGCGGGCAGCGTCGTGCTCGCTTCGGAGTAACCCGAGTAATGACCTTCGCGTACGCTTCCGGGTTCCTCCCATGAATCCGCGCGCAACGTCGCCGTCTCGGGACCCGCCGCACAATTCGTGCCCATCGACAAAAACGGCACCGGCGCAACGCCCGCCGGTTCGTTTCCGACGCCAACTTCGCATTCCAACGGTCTCGGCCTTTGTGATGTGCAGAAGCGTCCGCGCAATGAGTCGTGACTGGGATCGGCCGGCACGCCCCAGAACGTCACTTCGAAGCGCACAAGATTGACCATCGGGACCTCGTTGCTGACGACAGTGAAACCATACGCGCCCTGCGCGGAATGCACGAGATGCGCCGTGAGCAACGGCTCGTTGAGCCCACCCGACTCGTTCTCCAACGCGAACTCAGCCGACTCGCCCGCCGCCGGAGTCACATTGATGATCGGCCCCATAAACGCGTTTCCACCTTCAAACTCGATCGCGTAGGTTCCAACCTGGGTGCTGGAGGGACAGGGCAGGCCCTGCGTCGGGGAGTGCGTCGTGAGAAGTGCCAGCGGACAGCGGGGGGTGGCCTGCGGATCACCCAACAGTCCCGGCGGTAGAATAGTGACTATGTCCTTCGGGTCACGAGTCGGGATTGTGGCGCCGGCTGCTGTTTCTTCGCTTGTGAATTCGCCCGTCGTGGTCAACGCCCACGGATGCCCGCCGGCCTGCGTGAACAGGTATGGCTTGTTGCTGAATTCAACGCCGACGAATCCCCCTTTCACGACCGGGCGTTCTTCGGTGCGGTCGACCGTCTGCATCGTAAACCCCTTGATCCCGAACGGCTTGGCTTCGACCGACCCAGCACGGGCCGGCACCGCGAGGCAAGACAGGCCGAAACACGTTGTTGCGGCGATCGCCATGGCGCCGAGGAGCGGGTGTGCGAAACGCACAGTCAGTCGCATCCGCATTGTCACTTGCTCTCCTTGCGGTCCGCCTTCTTCGCTTTCTTCCTCGCCCTTGCCTTGACGCATCTGCGCTTCCTTTTCACGTGACCCTTCTTACACTTAACCGCCTTGGGCCGCGGCTCGGGCTTGACCGTGGGCGCCGTCAGCGGCGACAGGTTTTCGCCCGGTGCCTGCGAGACGCTGCCCGGCACCAGCAGCGCCGCGGGATTCGTCAACGGGCCCTGGCACGCGTCGCCCGAGCAGGGCTGCGCCGGAGCCGGCGGGGAGGGAAAGCCCGCCCCGATGCGAGCGTCATAGAGATCCTTCTGGCCGTCGGTGTCCTGCGGCACGAGCCCCTGAGTCGTAATGAAGAACACGTCGTTGCCCGAAGGCGAGATGACGAGGCCTTTGACCGGCTGTTCGCCGCTGCCACCGGAGAGCAAGGAGACACTACCTTCATCACCGGGCTGCTCATGCCATTCATACGCGTTTTCCAGGCCATTGCGCGCAAACGGCGACAACGGCTCGGCGGAGCTGAACACGATCCGGGACCCGTCTTCGCTGATCGCGCGATTGTTCAGCTCATTGCGTTCGGTCAAGGAGGCGCCGTAGTGCCCCTGGGCGATGCTCGCGCCGAGCGGTTCGCCGTTTTCGAGAACTTCACGGTTGCCGTTGGCGTCATACCCATTTTCCCCTCCGGAGACACGGGTGAGCAGGTCGGTCGCGGCGTCGTAGCGGTACACGTCCCGCGCTCTGTTCGTGTCGGTCGCAAGCAGCTGCGCATACGTCGTGAAGACGAGGAAGTTGCCGTCGGTGCCCGCCGTCTGCGCGTGGCTTTCGGTCCCCCCGGCCCACAGAAGCTGGTCGGAGCCGGTGGCGCTCGGGCATCGCGCGTCTTCGACGGCTCCCGAGTGTTCCTGTCCCGAACAGAGGTCTCCGACGAACGCTGTCGCTTCGGAGGCGCCCCTGTCGTACTCATACAGGTTTGCTGCGCCGAGCTGGGGCACGGGCCGTCCTTCGCCTTCGAGCGCTTCCTGCTGCGCGCGGCTGAGCAGGTCGCCGCCGGCGACGAAGTAGACACGCGAGCCGTCTGGCGCGACTCTCACGACACCCTGCACGTCGGCGGCCTGCCCGGAGGTGGGATCGCGGGAGACCTGCGTCAGCGAGGTCACTTCGTGTTCGACGACAGCGCACCCCGGCTTTGCCTCCGGGCAGCCGATCCGCGCCATGTAGAGGTCGTTGCCTGAATCGTTGTCGTCCGCGCTCAAAGCTGCACTCGTTGTGAAATACACCGTTGAGCCATCTTCTGAGGCTCCAACGAAGTCAGCGCTCGGGCGGTTGGCGGCTCCGTCGCATGGCACTTCGCCCGGGACGCCGCCGGCGATGCACCCACCCAGGGGCCGCGAGACTTCAAGTGTCCGTGATCCGCCGAGTCGCACGAACAACTGGTGTGGGCTACCGGGCACTGTTTCGCGGCTCAGGCAAACGGTGAAGAACACCTCGGCGCCATCCGCACTCACCGCGTTGAACTTGCTCGCGGCCAAAGCGTAGTATTCGCTTCCGAGCGCGGCGCTGCATTCCCGATTGATCAGCTTCGGTTCGCCACCTTTGTTGTTCAAGCCGACGAGCGCCAGGGAACTCGCTTCACCGTCGCAACCGCGGGCGAACTCGTACAGCTCCCCCTCTTCGCGGACCCCCACCGCTTCCGCGACAAGCGGTTCGTCCGCCTTCGTGTCCAGCAGCAGATGGCAGAACGACGCGCTCGCACCGTCGTAGCTCGCGAACAGCGACTGTTCATCAACTGTTCGTAGCGTCCCGGCAGGTTCCCAACCATCCAGCGCACCGGGGCTGACTGTCGAGTGCAGCAACAAGTCCTCTTCCGGGGGGTTAAAGCCCTTGGCTCCAAGGTCCAGCGCGAGGTTCATGGAAGGCGTAAGGTCGGGACCGAAGTTAATGATCGGCGCGAGCAACGCCGGAACGCCGAAGGGTTCTGTCGACCAGCTCGACGCTCCTCGATGTGCGAGGTAGGCTGACAAATCATGACCGGACGGCTCCCCCGCGAATGCGCCGGGGGACCTGAAGACGACGCTTTCGCCGTTCGCGCCCGCAGCTTGTAGTAGCTCGACATCGAACCCGCCCTTGAAGACGGGGCTGACCATCTCGTAATGACGTTCGGGATTAAGCGCCAGGGCGGGTGTGGCCGCGAGGGCCGCGAGCGATAGCAGCAGAAGGAGTGCGCCAGCGGCCGTGCGCAGCGGTTTGGCGAGCCGCAACGCGCTGCGCGGCGGCGGTGTGTCTAACCGCGACGTGTCTCTAATCGTCAAGTGCTGCGGGGCGATCGACCGTGCGGTGGCAGCGCAGCGACAGCGAGCCGGCTCGCTTGTAGGGGCGGACGTCCGGTCTCGCCCGAGTGGCGGGCTGTTATGAGCAGCGCGCGACCGCGTCCGGTGACAGTTCAGTGGCGCTGCCTACCCGCGGTCGCCGACGCCAGGCGGGCGCGCAAGGGGGGCGGGCTGCAAAATGGTTCTTACGGGAGTACGATGTCCGCATATTGGGACTCATGCTCTGGCGCGAAGGGCCGGAGCGCGGGGAGGAAGTGGGCCGTGGATTCAGCCAAGCCGGGGGCTCGGCACGTGGGGATCGTCGTCAAACACCAGGTCGGGTGTGCGGCGCGAGCGGGCGGTCGCTGCAACTGCCGGCGCGTCTATCAGGCCGCGGTCTGGAGCGCGCGCGACGGCAAGCGGATCCGCAAGCACTTCGCCTCGCTGGGGGCGGCGCGGATGTGGCGCGAGGAGAGCTACCGCAAGCTTCGCCGGCGCGAAATGCGTGCTCCCAGCCGGATCACGTTCGCCGAGGCGGCCGAGCAGTGGCTCGCGGGCGCCCGCGCCGGCTCGATCAGGACCCGCTCGGGCGACGCCTACAAGCCGAGCACGATCCGCTCCTACGAGCAGGCGCTGCGCGGTGGAGCCGATGGCACGGGCGGGTTGCTGGCCGAGCTCGGAGCGCTGCGGCTCTCGGGGCTGACGGTCGAGCACGTCCAGGATTTCGCGGACGGACTGCTCGCCTCCGGCGCGCAGCCCTCGACGGTGCACAACGCAATCATGCCGCTGCGGGTGATCTGCCGCTGGCGCGACCGCGAGGTCCCGGTCAACCCGACCACTGGCGTGCGGCTGCCCGCGGTGCGCCTGCGACGCGATCGGATCGCCTCTCCGCTGGAAGCAGAGCAGCTGCTCGCCGCCCTCGCGCTCGCCGACCGCCCGCTGTGGGCGACGGCGCTGTATGCCGGCCTGCGCCGCGGCGAGCTGATGGCGCTGCGCTGGCGCGAGGTGCGGCTCCTCGAGGGCGTGATCGAGGTCGTGCGCGCCTGGGACCCCAAGGGTCACGTGATCGTCGCGCCGAAGTCCAAGGCGGGCGCTCGCCGGGTCCCGATCGCGACCGTCTTGCGCGCCTACTTGGCGCCGCTTGCTCTGGCGGCCACCGACGATCAGGATGCGCTCGTGTTCGGCGTCGGCGGCGCGCCGTTCAGCGCGTCCTCTACCCGCGAACGGGCAGGGCGCGCGTGGAAGCGTGCTGGCCTGGAGCCGATCTGCCTGCACGACTGCCGTCACACCTTCGCGAGTCTGATGATCGCCGCCGGCGTCAACGCGAAGGCGCTCTCGACGTTCATGGGCCACGCCAACATCTCGATCACTCTCGACTGCTACGGCCACCTGATGCCAGGCGCCGAGTCCCAGGCGGCGGACCTGCTCGACTCCTACCTGCAGGCCGCACGGGAGTGACGGTCAGCCCACGGTGGCTCGCCTATCGCGCTACCGCCTGCGCCTCGAAGGACACGCGACCGCGGTCTGGGCCGACGCTTGGCTGCCGTCGAGGAACGAGAACGTCGCAGCGAAGCGGAACCCTCCGCGGGGACAGCGTCGCGGTAGCCCGATCCCGCGTGGGCGGAAGGGGATGGTCC
>Ga0134126_10009692_pt1 | contig 12135 bp, 13 predicted proteins | sample KB31752_FD_96881 | JGI IMG/M metagenome (GOLD analysis project Ga0134126, IMG submission 96881) | Terrestrial soil microbial communities with excess Nitrogen fertilizer from Kellogg Biological Station, Michigan, USA - KB3-175-2 | ecosystem: Environmental > Terrestrial > Soil > Unclassified ...
ATAAGGCGGGGCAGCTTTCGTGGCGGACCCCGGGGCAGGGCTATGGGTTTCCGATCCCCAGGGCAGCGCGAGGTGATCTCGTCCGCTACGACCGTGACGAGCAGTTGTAGGCGAGCGGCGGGTGGAACGACCTCGCAAACTAAGCGCGGAAGTAATCCTGCAGCGGGCGCACGGTGAGGTTGCCGTGCTTGTAGCCGAGGATGCCTTCGACGGCGGCGACGGCGCCGGGGATGGTGGTGTAGTACGGAATCTTGCCCATCAGCGCGGTGCGACGGATGTCGCGGCTGTCGCTGATCGATTTCTGTCCGGCGGTGGTGTTGATGACGAGCTGCACGCCGCCGTTCTTCATCGAGTCGACGATGTGCGGTCGGCCCTCGGCGACCTTGTTGACCTTGGTGGCGGCGATGCCGTTGTCGTAGAGGTAGCGGTAGGTGCCGGAGGTGGCGACGATCTTGAAGCCAGCGGCTTCGAGGTCGCGCATGATCGACCGGATCAGCGGCTTGTCCTCGTCGCGCACCGAGACGAACACGGTGCCCTCGCGCGGCACCTTGCTGCCCGAGCCGATCTGCGACTTGGCGAAAGCCAGCGCATAGTCGGTATCGAGGCCGATGACCTCGCCGGTCGATTTCATCTCGGGGCCGAGCACGGTGTCGACACCGGGGAAGCGGTTGAACGGGAACACCGCTTCCTTGATCGCGACGTGGTGGAGCGGCGTTTCAACCAGGTTGAAGCTGGCGAGGCTTTCGCCGGCCATGATGCGGGAGGCGATCTTGGCGATCGGTTTGCCGATGACCTTGGCGACGAACGGCACGGTGCGGCTGGCGCGCGGATTGACCTCGAGGATGAAGATCACGCCTTCCTTGAGGGCATACTGCACGTTCATCAGGCCGCCGACCCTGAGGGCGAGGGCGAGCTCGGTGGTCTGCCGCTTGAGCTCGGCGATGACTGCGGCGCTCAGGGTCTGCGGCGGCAGCGAGCAGGCGCTGTCGCCCGAGTGGATGCCGGCCTCCTCGATGTGCTCCATGATGCCGCAGACGAAGACGTCCTTGCCGTCACAGAGGCAGTCGACGTCGATCTCGATGGCGCGGCTCAGGTATGAATCGAACAGCAACGGGTTGTCGCTGAGGACCGAGTTGATCTGGCCGGTCTTGTCGTTGGGATAATGTAGCAGGATGTCGGGAGGCACGAGCGAGGTCAGCGTGTCCTGGACATAGGTCTCGAAGGCTTCGGGGCCATGGACGATCTGCATCGCCCGGCCACCCAGCACATAGGACGGACGGATGACCAGCGGATAGCCGAGACGCTCGGCGACGATGCGCGCCTGCTCGAGCGAGTAGGCGATGCCGTTGCGTGGCTGGGTGAGGTCGAGCCGGCTGATCAGCTTTGAAAAGAGGTCGCGGTCTTCGGCGAGGTCGATGCTTTCGGGCTGCGTGCCCAGGATGCGCACGCCGGCCTTCTCGACGGCGTCGGCCAGGTTGAGCGGAGTCTGGCCGCCGAACTGCACGATGACGCCGTGCAGGGTGCCGTTGGTTTTCTCACGCTCGAGGATCTCGATGACGTCTTCTTCGGTCAACGGCTCGAAGTAGAGCCGGTCCGAGGTGTCGTAGTCGGTCGAGACCGTCTCGGGGTTGCAGTTGACCATGATGGTTTCGTAGCCGGCGTCCGAGAGGGCGAAGGCCGCGTGGCAGCAGCAATAGTCGAACTCGATGCCCTGGCCGATGCGGTTGGGGCCGCCGCCGAGGATCACCACCTTCTTGCGGTCGGAGGGGCGGGCCTCGTCGTCGACCGTCCCGGCGAAGGGCACCTCGTAGGTCGAGTACATATAGGCGGTGGGAGAGGCGAACTCGGCGGCGCTGGTGTCGATGCGCTTATAGGCCGGATGAATGCCGAGCGATTTGCGCAGGGCGCGGACGTCCTTGGGCTGCCTGCCGCTCAGTTCGGCGAGGCGCTTGTCGGAAAAGCCCATCGATTTGAGGCCGCGCAGCATCTCGGCGCTGTCGGGCAGGCCGTAGTCGCGGACCTTCTTTTCGGTGTCGACGATGCCCTGGATCTGCTCGAGGAACCACATGTCGATGTGGCAGGCGTCGTAGATGTCCTCGACGCTCATGCCGAGCCGCATCGCTTCGGCGACGTGCAGCAGGCGGTTGGGCGTCGCCACCGCGACCGCCGCGCGAATGGCGTTCCGGTTCTCGTCCTCGTTGAGGCCGAGGCCGGGGATGCCGATCTCGTTGAGCCCGGTGAGGCCGGTCTCGAGCGAGCGCAGGGCCTTCTGCAGGCTTTCCTGGAAGGTGCGGCCGATGGCCATGGCTTCGCCCACCGATTTCATCGAGGTGGTGAGGCGGTTGTCGGCGCCGGGGAATTTCTCGAAGGCGAAGCGCGGAATCTTGGTGACGACGTAGTCGATGGCCGGCTCGAAAGAGGCGGGCGTGGCGCCGCCGGTGATGTCGTTTTCGAGCTCGTCCAGGGTGTAGCCGACGGCCAGCCGGGCCGCGACCTTGGCGATCGGGAAACCGGTGGCCTTGGAGGCGAGGGCGGATGAGCGCGACACGCGCGGGTTCATCTCGATCACCACCATGCGGCCGTCGGCGGGGTTGATGCCGAACTGCACGTTGGAGCCGCCGGTCTCGACGCCGATCTCGCGCAGCACCGCGATCGAGGCGTCGCGCATGATCTGGTATTCCTTGTCGGTCAGCGTCAGCGCCGGCGCGACGGTGATGGAATCGCCGGTGTGGACGCCCATCGGATCGACGTTCTCGATCGAGCAGACGATGATGCAGTTGTCCTTCTTGTCGCGGACCACCTCCATCTCGAACTCTTTCCAGCCGAGCACGCTTTCTTCGATCAGCACCTCGTCGGTGGGCGAGGCATCGACGCCGCGCTCGACGATCTCGAGGAATTCTTCCTTGTTGTAGGCGATGCCGCCGCCGGTCCCGCCCAGCGTGAAGCTCGGCCGGATGATGCAGGGCAGGCCGATCACCTCGAGCGCCTGCAGCGCCTCGATCATGTTGTGGGCCAGCATCGAGCGCGGCGTCTCCAGCCCGATCTTCTGCATGGCGTCGCGGAAGAGCTCGCGGTCCTCGGCCTTGTCGATGGCATCGGCATCGGCGCCGATCATCTCGACGCCGAACTCGTCGAGCACGCCCATCTTGCGCAGCGACAGGGCGCAGTTGAGCGCGGTCTGCCCGCCCATGGTGGGAAGCAGCGCATCGGGGCGCTCCTTCTCGATGATCTTGGCCACCACCTCGGGGGTGATCGGCTCCATGTAAGTCGCATCGGCCAGGTCCGGGTCGGTCATGATCGTCGCCGGATTGGAGTTGACCAGGATGATGCGGTAGCCCTCTTCCTTCAGGGCCTTGCAGGCCTGGGTGCCGGAATAGTCGAACTCGCAGGCCTGCCCGATGATGATCGGCCCCGCCCCGATGATGAGGATGGACTTGATATCGGTGCGTTTGGGCATGGAGGTCTCACTGTACGTCGCGGGCGCGCCGAAAGACCCCGGTGCAAGCGGGCTTTTTCGGGCGGAGTCGGCAGGTTAAGGCCGCTCTCTAGCGGATGGGGCCGGAGAAGGGAAGGGTGCAGCGGTCACGGCGGCCTTGCCCTTGCCGCGGAGCCGGCCGAAGATTGGCCAACCACCGAACCGGGAGGCCCAGATGTGCCGCAATATCAAGCCGCTGTTCAATTTCGAGCCGCCGGCGACCAAGAACGAGATGCACGATGCGGCGCTGCAGTTCGTGCGGAAGGTCTCGGGCTACACGCACCCGTCGCAGGCCAACGAGGCGGCGTTCCACCAGGCGGTCGAGGAAATCGAGAAATCGGTGCGCACGCTGCTCAGATCGCTCGAAACGAACGCACCGCCGCGCGACCGCGAGGTCGAGGCCGAAAAGCGCCGGGAGCGCAGCAAGCTGCGCTTTGCGGGGCAGAACGTCCCGGCCTGAGGTTGCCGGCCGCTACTTGCCGAAGGTGATGCGCGAGGAGGTCCTCTCGCCGTTCTGGTCAACCAGCGAGAAATCGATCACGAGGCTCGAGGGCGACATCGTCATGGTCGAGGACGCCTTGCCGGCCATGGTCTGCTGGCTGTCGGTGAAGACCAGCGAATTGCCGCGCTTCTGGCCCTGGACGACGCCGCCGACGGTACGCGCTTCGTAGTGGCCGGTGCGGTCGTTGTAGGTGATCGAGCCGTTGAAGGCCTGGGTCGCCAGATCGGGGATGGCGCAGCGGCCCTGGTACTGGGCGCTCTGACCGCGGCCGGAAATGACGACGCGGCAGGCGATCGGTCCGCTCTGTGCCCCGCTCAGATGGCCACGGCCGGTCCAGTTGGCGGTGAGTCTCTGCAGGAACGCGGTTTCGGCGGGGCCGGCGAGAGCCGGAGCAGCGGAAACGGCGAAAAGGGCCGCGGTGAGGGCGGACGCAAGAAGGATTTGACGCATGACAGTTCCGTTCGGGGTTGCGCATGGGGATACGCAAATAATGCGGCTGAACAAGGGACGTTGCCGATTAGGGTTGACGACGCGCGCGCCGGAACGGTCGGTGGGGTGGGCGAGCGGGCGGTCAGTTCTCGGGTTCGGTTGCGAACATCAGCGGAAAGCCCTCTTTGCGGGCCATATCCGTCGCCCGCGTGGCCTTGTCTTCCGCCACTTCGCGCGTGAAGACGGCCACGACGCACGAGCCCTTGGTGTGCGCCGTGATCATAACTCGGTGAGCCTGATCCTCGGTCATGCGGAATTCGGCCTTGAGGATGCGCACCACGAACTCGCGCGGCGTGTAGTCGTCGTTGAGCAAAATGACCTTGTAGAGCGGCGGGCGGGCCGTCCTGGTGCGCGTCTTGGGGCGTGTCTTGGTGTCGCTGTCTGCCATGGCTGGTCTCCAGCGGGCGAAATCTAGCACGAAGCCGGCCGAAAATCAGATTCCGGTGTCGGCGGGTGTCCGGGAGGTCCGCGTCGGCGTGGTCGCGGGCCGTTCCGGGCCGGCACCGCGTCCGGCCGCGATGGCGGCCGGCATCGGCAGGGGAAGCGGTGGGCCGCTCGACGATCCGGCGGCGTCTGCCGCCTGCTCGACCGGTTGCGTGGCGGCTTGCCCATCGGATGGCGCCGAAGGCTGGTCCTCCGGGGCGGCCACGATCACGCCGGGCTGCGGCACGGCGAAGCTGTTGGCGGGCGGCGTCTGCGACGACGAGGCCGGGATGATGGGTTCGCTGGCCTCGGCGATCACCGGAAGACTGGATCCGGAAGACGGCAACGCGGAGGGCGGGCTCAGCACCGGGGCGGTTATCGCGGCCGGTGCAGCGCTCGGCGTGGCCACGACCGGCGCTTCAGCCACCGCCGCGGAGGACAGGGCCGAGCTCCCGGGCGTGGACGCTTCGATCTTGGTGGCCGAGGCGTGATCGTTGTCGGCGTTGCGCAGGTTGAGGAAAATCAGGACGCCGGCGGCGACCAGCGCGGCATAGAGCCCGAAGGTGAGGATCGAGCCGCTGTAGCGACCGGCGCGGGCCAGTCCGGATTCTTCCTCGTCGTATTCGTCCTCGGGTGGCCGGAACACGGATTTCTGGCGTGGCGGCTCGGTGCGGCGGCGCACCGGTTCCCATCTGGCGCGCGGTTCGTCGTCGAATTGCGCGGCCCGCGCCGGTGGCTCGGGCGGACGGCCGATGGCGCCGCGGAGCGGAGTGGCAGTGCCGGCGTCGCCGAAGAAGGTGGCGTTGACGGGGACGGCGCCCTGCCGGTCGTCGGCCGGTTCGTCGTCAACCTCCTGGTCGTCCTCTTGTTCGTCCTCCTCCTCTTCGTCGTTGCGGCCCGGGGTGCGGGACACTGCCATCGCCGCGCGTTGCGTGGCCACGACATGCTCGTCGTCCTCATCGAACTCGTAGGCGGGCACCGGACGACGGACATAGGCGAGTACCGCGAAGGCCGTTGCGATCAGCAGCAGGGCCGGCGGCACCAGCATGACGTAGTCTGGGCCATGATGCAGGACGATCGACGCCACGACCCAGGCAATCGCGCCAATGACGAGCAGGCTCGCGCCGGCCAATGGCGCCCCAAGGGCGATGCCGGCCCCCAGCACGCCAAAATTCGCAATCACGAACAGAAAGAAGCGCAGCAGCGATTCCTGGCGGCCATCGACGATGTCCAGGGTCGTCGGGTCGAGACCACCCAGCGCCAGGATAAGCGAGGCGACCAGGCCGGCGACGATTCCGAAGGCTAAGGCCCCGATACGCAAAAAGCTCTGCTCCGGTCGAACGATGGAGCCGCCATGGCCCAACGTCCCGCGAGAATTGTCTTCCGCAGTCAGGCAATTAGCGGCAAATTCTGGCGCAAAATAGCAGTCAAGCCGGGGAAAACAAGGAAAAGCCCTGACATGATGAAGGCGGGCCCGGCCCGCCGCGTGAACTTTCGGCGCGCCAACTGGTTCTGACGCTCAGCAACTCTGCTCAAGAAGGACCATGCCATGCCTCCTGCGATGCGCCAGCCCGAGCCCCAGGCCCACCGTTCCATTCCGACCGTCAAGCTGCGCGACGGAAACACGATTCCGCAGCTTGGCATGGGAGTCTGGCAGGTAGAACCCGAGATCACCGCGCGCGTGGTGCGCGACGGGATCAAGGCCGGATTCCGGCTGATCGACACGGCCGAAGGCTATCACAACGAGGAGGGCGTCGGCGAAGCGATCAAGAGCGCCGACGTGCCGCGCAGCGAGCTCTTCATCACCTCGAAGCTGCGCAATGGCGGACATGACCGCGACGCGGCCCTCAAGAGCTTCGATGCGACCATGACCGCGCTGCAGCTCGACCAGCTCGACATGTTCCTCATCCACTGGCCGGTGCCGAGCCAGGGCAAATACGTGGAAGCCTGGAAGACCCTGGTCGAGCTGCAGCAGCAGGGCCGGGTGAAATCGATCGGCGTTTCAAACTTCAATCCGGATCATCTCGAGCGGATCATCAAGGAAACCGGGGTCGTGCCGGTGGTGGACCAGATCGAGCTTCACCCCTATTTCCAGCAGCTCGACAAGCGCGACCAGATCCTGCGCCAGGGCATCCACATCGAGTGCTACTCGCCGCTGGGCTCGGGCAAGGTGCTCGAGGACAAGACGCTGGAGCGGATCGGCAGGGACCACGGCAAGTCCGTCGCGCAGGTGATCATCCGCTGGCACCTGCAGGAGGGGCTGATCGTGATCCCGAAATCCACACATGCGGACCGGCTGGCGGCGAACCTCGACGTGTTCGATTTCGAGCTCAGCGCCGACGAAATGAAGCAGATCGCGGGGCTCGACAAGGGCGCGTCCGGGCGGACCGGCAGCGACCCGGCGACCGCGAGCTTCCTGTTCTAGGCCGGGACGCGGCGGCGGCCGAACAAGAGATCGCTGGCGGCGAGTACGGCGCCGGCGGTGATCAGCACGCAGGCGACGAGGATCGTATTGGAGTAGGCGGCGTAGCCGGTCAGGACCAGCAATGCCGTCGACAGCAGGGGCGCCGAATACGAGGCCGCCCCGAGCACCTGGATGTCGCCGTGCTTCACCCCGACGTCCCAGACATAAAAGGCGAGGCCGACGGGGCCGAGGCCAAGGCCGACGACGGCCGCCCACTGCCAGGCATTGGCCGGCCAGACCGTCGGTTCGATCGCAAAATGTACGGCGGTCGCGAGGGCGGCCGTCACAAGGCAGAAGCCGGTGATGGTGTCGCTCGGCACGTGCGGCAGCCGGCGCGACAGCACGGAATAGGCGCCCCAGATGACGGCGGCGATCAGCGCCGCGGCATAACCGGGCAGGTAGGTGGCGTCGAAGTTGAAGCCCTGGCCCCTGGTCACGACCAGCACCGCGCCCAGCAGCGCGGGGACGCAGCCGGCCAGGTGCTGCCATTTGAGCCGCTCCCCCGGCAGCATCGCCGAGAACATGACGATCAGGAGCGGCCAGAGATAATTGATGAGCCCGGCTTCCACCACCGGCGCGTGGCGCAGGGCGATGAAGTAGCAGGCGTGGTAGCCGAAGAGGCCACCGACGCCGAGCAGGTAAACCGGCCAAGGCTGGCGCAGGGCCTTTGCCGCGGCGGGCCGCACCGTCCACAGTGCCACGCCGGCGAGACCGCCGACGCCGAAGGTCAGCGCCAAAAGCTCGAACGGCGGCACCGAGCCGCTGGCCGCGGTCAGCGTGGCGAGCGAGGCCCAGAGCAGCACGGCACAGAAGCCGATGGCGGTGGCAGCGCGGCGGGAGACGATCATGCCCGTCCGTAGCGGATTTGCGGCTAGAAGGGAAATTGCCCTCCGGCGCGCCCCCGGGTTAGCCTTTCGCCATGGCCGATTTCGATCTCCCCGACCGTCTCGCACTCGCCCGCCGCTCCGACGCTGCGTTCAATGTGCTCGAAGCCGACGTGATGGCCGAGAAGGCCTCGTCGCTTGGGCACCATGCGCGGCTGGTCGAGAGCGCGATGGCGGCGCTGCGGGCCTTCGACGCGGCGCCCGGCGATCCCGACGAGCGGTTGAGACTGGTCAAGAAAGCCGCACGCGAGGTGTGGGCCTTTTTCGTGCAGCGCGAGCTTTGTGGCCTGCGCGACCAGAAACAGATCATCAAGGACTACGGTATTCCCGGCGAGGTGCTGGTGCGGCTCGGGGCGATCGAAAGGTCCTGAGAGCCTCGGCTACAGAAATAGCTTGAACCCCTCGTGGCTCTGCTGGAAGCCGAGGCGGTTGTAGAAGCGGTGCGCGTCGGTGCGCTTCTTGTTCGAGGTGAGCTGCACCATGCCGCAGCCCTTTTCACTGCAGCGCGCGATGGCCCAGCGCATCATCTCGGTGCCGAAGCCGCGGTTGCGGTAAGCCGCCTCGATATGGACCAGCTCGATCTGGCCGCGCGTCATGCCGCGCCGCATCAGGCCGGGGATGTAGCTGAGCTGGAAGCAGCCGATCGGGCGGCCCTCGAACGCGACGACGAACATTTCCTGATTTGGATCGCGGTCGATCGCGGCCAGCGCATTCACGTAATCGGCGTTCATGGCGTCGGCGGGGTCGTCCTCGGTCGGGACGATGATGCCGTCGACGACGAGCCTGACGATGAACGGCAGGTCGGCGGGCGTGGCGTGGCGATAGGTCAGCGGCATCGGCGATTCCCGGCGTGAACGAGGGCTAGACTCGCTTGCCCTTGGGGCTCAGCCAATACGCCACGCCGAGGGTGGCGACGGCAAGGACCGCGGGCAGCAGCGCGATGAGGTCCTGGTCGCCGGCAACGAGAACGGCGGCGCCGGCCCAGAAGATCGAGCTCAGGGCCTCGGAGATGGTCGAGACCCGCGAGGCGACCTGGCGGCGGCGGAACATGGCGCGGCGCATCGGGACGCGGAACCAGAGCTGGATGGCGGTCGCCGATCCCGACGACAAGACGGCAAAGGCTGCCGTGGTGGCTGCAAGCTCGTAGGACGCGAACATCATCAGCACAATGATGGGGGTGAGGACGACAAGCACGACCGTCGCCACCGCTTCGATCTTGGCCTGCAGGACCGCGGCGGCGGAGACCGGGGCGGTGACGACGAGATCGTACGCATCCTCGCCGGAGATGGCGAGCCAGCTCAGGCCGCCCGAGAGCTGGCCGGTGGCCATCACCAGCACCGGGATGACGACGACGTAGGTGCCGGCGGACTGGCCGTAGCTGATCCAGAGATAGAGCGCGGGCGGCACGAGATAGAAGATCTGCATCAGCGTCTGGCTGACGAGCCAGGGGTCGCGCGCGAGCAGTTTCCACTCCTTGACGCGAAGCTGCTGCTTCTGGCTGCGCGGCCTGAAATCGACCTTGCCATGGCGCTGCTCGACGCGCTGCTGGCCGACACCGGTGGCCGCGATGGCCTGCTGGCCGAAGCCGGAGGCGGCGAAGGCGATGGTCCCTGCGAGCGCGGCGGCGCCGAGCGCGACGACGCCGGCCAGCGCGGACCAGTCGCCGAGCGCGGCCCTGGCGGGTGCCCAGAGCAGGCTTTGCGCGTCGGGCATGGCGGCGACGAATTGTGGGTCGGCGAACAGGGCGAAGCGCGACGACATGTTGCCGAAATGGAGGATGGCGACGGCCTGGATGCCGATGACGAAGCCGGCGCCGATGATGGCGGCGATGATCTGGGCCACCAGGCGGGTGCGGCGCGGCCCGACGATGCGGAACAGCGCCACGGTGATCAGCACGGCGATGGCGGTCGAAAGCGCCGAGAGCGCCGCGAGCACCAGGTAGGCCATCAGCCAGTGGGGCCCGTCATGGGCGACGAGGACGTCGACCACCGGGCTGGCCAGCAGGCAGGCGAGGAGCAGCGTGGTCAGCGCGGTGATCCCGGTGCGGACGGCGAAGACGGTGCGCGAGGAGGCGGGCGAGCTGAGGATGAGGTCGAGATCGGCGCGGGAATAGTAGGCGCGGGTGACCGATTCCAGCGCCTGGCTCAGCATGACCGTCCAGAACAGAATTCCAGAACCGGTGACCAGCACGAGCGTCGCCTTGTCGGGCGCGATGCCATGGGCGAGCCACGGCGACACCACGGCATTGGCGAGCAGGTGCATCAGCACGGCGACGATGACCACGAAGATCGCGAGCGCGATGCGGCGGGCGGGATAGCCGCCGGTCATCATGGCGAAGCCATCGCGCCACATCAGCCGCGCCTCGTGCGCGGCGAACCAGGGCAGACCGGCCGGCACGAGTCTCATGCGGCGTCGCTCACCGCGGGGGCGGCATCCATTTCTTTCTGCGCCACGAGGTCGAGGAAGATCTCCTCGAGCGTGGTCTCGCGTCCGGTCTGCGTGCGCAGCTCGGCCAGCGTGCCTTCGGCGACCAGCCGGCCGTGGTTGATGACGCCGATGCGCTCGGCCATGCGTTCGGCGACTTCGAGGATATGGGTGGTCATGATCACCGTCACGCCCTGGCGGACCTTGTCGAGCAGCACCTGCTTGACCTGCCGGGCCGAGCCGGCGTCGAGCCCGGTCAGCGGCTCATCGAGGATGATGAGTTTGGGGTCGTGCACGAGGGCGCCGGCGAGCGCCACCTTCTGCAACATGCCCTTGGAGAAGCCGCCGCAGCGCTGATGCGCATGCGGCGCGAGGCCGAGCCAGTCGATGAGCTCGGTCGAGCGGGCCTGCGCCTCGCGGGCGTCGACGCGCCAGAGGCCGGCGACGAATTCGAGGTATTCGTACGGGGTCAACCGGTCGTAGACCATCGGCTCGTCGGAGACCCAGGCGATGATCGATTTGGCGGCGAGAGGATCATGGCGGGTGTCGACGCCGAACACCGAGATGCTGCCGGCTTCGGGCTGCAACAGGCCGGCCACCATGCGCAGGATGGTGGTCTTGCCGGCGCCGTTGGGGCCGAGCAGGGCGTAGAATTCGCCGGCCTTCACGCGAAGGTGAAGGTCTTTGACGACGGGGCGGTCGAAGCTCTTGCTCAGTCCCTCGATGGCGAGGGCGAAAGGCGAGGCCGGCATGGCGCGGGGCTCTTGGTTGGTCGCGCGTGGCCGACGCGCACCGGAAGCGATTGGCGCCACAGTAGAATTCGCGCGGTTGAGGGCGGGTGAAGCCGAGAGGTTAAGAAATTGCAACCCAGCCAGGCGGAACCGCGATGCCGCCGCTCCCATTAGGCTCGTGAAAGCCAACCGACGGAGACATGACGGAGAAATGACATGGCAGACCGCGAAATGGACCCCGGGGACGGCGGTGCGGCAGCCATCACGGCAGGCCTTGTGGTCGTCGCACTCGTCGTCGTCGGGTTCTTCTTCTTTTTCGGCTTCGGCACGCCGCAGGCCGAGATAATCGACCTCGACACCCAGCCGGTGGCCGCCGTGGCGGCACCCGCACATCTGGTGCGCCTCGGACAATGAAGGAGCGGCTTTGCGGCCGCTCTTTTCTTGTTGCCTATTGCTTGCCCGCGGGGTCGACGATGCCACCGGCGCAGCCCGGGCTGGTCTTGCCCGAGGCGGCGATGAGGTCCCCGATGCCGCCATTGCCGACCACGTCGCCGGTCAGGCCGACGGTGATCTCGCTGATCAGGCCACGGCCGCCATGCGTCTCGCACGCGATACGGACCCGGTCGCCGGCGCCGGCGCCGAAGGCGGTGTCGAACGCCTGCCGGATGTCGGTTCCATCGAGCCGCTGACCCACATGGCCGGCGAACAGCGTTCCAACCGCGGAATTGTTGATGGTCTCGAGA
>Ga0134126_10009693_pt1 | contig 12135 bp, 9 predicted proteins | sample KB31752_FD_96881 | JGI IMG/M metagenome (GOLD analysis project Ga0134126, IMG submission 96881) | Terrestrial soil microbial communities with excess Nitrogen fertilizer from Kellogg Biological Station, Michigan, USA - KB3-175-2 | ecosystem: Environmental > Terrestrial > Soil > Unclassified ...
CGCTTTTCAAAGAATGAGACCGGCAATCGCACCAGATGGGAGAAGAGATTGGCATACCACTGCAGCTTGAGCGACGTGCCGAAATAGAGGGTTGTCCAGCTGCGCAACGCTCCCAGAAAAGATTGCAGACCAATCAGCAGCATGAATCCGATGCCGAGGGTAAAGAGCAGGTCGCGGTCAAAGGCGGCGAGCACCTTGTCCACCGTGAGTTGCAGGAACAAGGGGCTGATGATGGAAAATATTTCCAGGGCGGCAGCCAGAACAAAAATTTGTCCCAGCGCACGCTTGAGACCCGAGACACGGCCAATTAGGTCGCGCAGGCGGAGCGGGCGGCGCTCTTCGCGAGGCACAAAGCTAGGCGTGGGAGTAAGCTCCAGCGCAACCCCGGTAAAGTAACGGCTGGCTTCAGCAAAACCGAGCCTGCGCGGTCCCATTGAAGGATCAAGCAGGTAGATATGTTTCCGCGTGACCTTCTTGAGCACCACGAAGTGGTCCATTTTCCAATGCAGGATGCAGGGTGCTTTCAGGTAAGCCAGGTCTTCCAGTTCCACGCGAAGCGGGCGTCCGGTGAGGTCAAGGCCAGCGGCAAACTTGATGATATGGCTCAGAGTGGCGCCGCGAAGGGAAACAGAGAAGCGCTGCCGCATCGCAGGCAGGTCAACCTGCAGACCGTGATAGCCGGCGATCATGGCAAGGCAAGCCAAGCCACACTCCGCCGCCTCAGTCTGAAAGACCATCGGCAGTTTTTGTTCCCAGGAAAATTTCATTGTCTGCAAGTACCGCGCACCGAATCCCTTTAACTTCCTGATCGTTCAAAAAACCACTTGATGAGAGGTTTATGCCCCAGCGGGATTTCCGCTTCTACTCTTGCACCCGCTTGTGTTGAAGGGTTCACTTGCATGGTCTGTGCCGCTTGTGGCGGAAGCGACACCTTAATCTTGTAAACCGGTATTTTGTCTTCTGGCCCGGCCGGACTTGAAGTGTTCCGTGAAAGTTCCGCTGGCTCCACAGGTGTTTGTGGCACTTCCAGGACCGTTCCTAGCTGACGAGCAAACTTTGCCGGACAAGAATCACAGCGCAAAGTGAGTTGTGCGCCCACATGCAGCCTGTCACGCAGGCTGGCGGGCACATAGAATTCAACCCCCTGCTTGGTCCCAAAAGCACCAGAAGGAGAGAGGCTGCTCTCGCTTATGACGCCAGAAACGCGTGCCCTTTCAGTGTATTGGCCGAGGAAGAGAAATCCGAGGACCGCGGCCGTAATCCCCAGCGCGAACCAGCAGAGCAGCATCAGGGGAAACGGACGGACGAGAATAATCTCGCCATAGAATTTTTGCTGTAGAGCGGCAATCGCTTCCGGACGGAACAGCGGCAGGGGATGACCATGATCGCTGTGGCTTTCCACCGAACCTCTTTCCACCGAACCTAGAGTCTTGCCGGGAAGTGGCATGCGCTTGTTCGCTCCGTATTAAAACGAAGAATTCAATGGTACGCCCCAGCGATGGGAAATGATAAAAAATCGCTTAGAAAAATCCGGAGCTGTTCCAAAACGGGAAGCGGGAGAAGGCTGGTCTTACGAAAAAGTGCGATGTGTCCTTTACAAATATTTTCCATTTGGATCATGTTTTCTCTATAATCACTGCGCTTCGTGCTATTAAGGGCCTTGTTACGCATTGAAGTTAATCTCAATACGGAGGATGAACATGGCAGCACTGGTTAAGAAATTAAGCACCGGTGATGTGATGGTGTTTGACCGCGAGAAACGTGATTTATATCTAGTAATGCAGGCCAATGCTTTCTCGCTAGATCTGAATTCCCCTCAAATACTCAGTAAAGCGCGCGAACTCGCAGCAAAAGGGGATGCGCAACATTTGAGCAAGCATGCACTTGGGGCACTGCAGCAGGCTCTGGCCCACGTCGTTCTTTTACAAGTGTAGCCGATGGGCGACATCTCTGATAATACAGAGTTATTGAGACAGATGAGCGCGCATGCGGTGCATGTCAGCCGTCTCTACGCCTTGCTTCTCCTGCATGAAGGGCAATTCGACAACCGGCTCGAATATGGCCGTCTGAGTTATCGGTTTGCAGCTACAGCTAAAGGAATCGATGACTTCTGCATGGATTTTTACTCACGCCGTCTGCCAAACGTTCATTGGACGTGGCTGGGAGTTCCTGAAGCAGCTTTGCAGGATTCGAATCACGAGACTATCTCGACTGCAATTAAAGTATCGATCACCGCGGTGCAAATCTTGGGAAAAACCTTGCTCGCGCGCTGCCATCCATTAGAAAAATCATGCCCGGAAAGCGATTTGGTTTTCTCGCTGGATGATGGGGTGTAACTCCCGGGTCTTGCTTCGATCTTCCATCCTGTAGATTCGACGAGACCGACCCTACTCCCCGCAAAGCGTTCGCCGGCCCTAAGACGGCAAATTGTCACAGCGCCTTCATACCGCAATATGATCTTTCAGTTTGGCGGTCACCAAAGTTCAGTGATGACATTGATGAAACTCTCGCATATCTATGGACTTTATCTTTATTAGAATCAGGGGCGGCTTCGCTGTGTGCTCTAAATGCCGTGGAATATGATGGTCTGCCCTTGCCTTTCTATGTCGATATGGCAAAACAGGTGTGGGATGAGATGCGGCATGCTGTGCTCTGTCTGCGGACAGTAGACGTACTTATCCCGCATGCCAGCTCTGATGGCAAAGTAAGAGAAATATTGGACGTCTACAAATCTACCGGATCGGGTTTGCCAGTGCCGCTTCAAATCAACCTATACGAAGCCATCTGGAACGCTGACTTAGAAGAACGATTGGTGCTCATGCATCATGACACTGAAACTCCGGGAATAAAGTCGCTTACGCAAGAATTACATTCTTCGTGTTGTGCGCTCTATCCGGAGATTGGGGAATTGTTTCGAATCCTTCTTCGAGACGAAGTTACGCATTCCAGAATCGGCAGCAAATGGTTGAAGTTCCTGTTGCCAAAGAGCGAGGAGCGCGCACGTGTCATTGAAAATACGAGGTTATTGAGAAGTATTTATCTTTTAACGTCCTTTGCAACAACCGGCAATATTTCTTTGTCTCAAGCCTTGAAAAAGAGCGTTCGAGCACCAATGCCACCGGTCTATCTTGCAGACGGATAAAGACGTCTTGACCAACACGCCAGCAAGACGCTCTCTTTCCCTTCACCTTCCGAAAGCAGAAGAGCTATTACGCCACCACGCTGGGAGCAGCGGCACGTTTAGGCAGGATCTCACCAATGCGGCGGATTTGTGCGCCCACGCCTTTTAGCTTCTCTTCAATGCGTTCATAGCCGCGATCTATGTGATAGACGCGGTCGATGATGGTTTCACCGTCGGCAACCAGCGCGGCGATGACCAGAGATGCTGACGCGCGAAGATCGGAACATTGGACAGCAGCGGAACTAAGAGGAGTCTTGCCGCGAACGATGGCGCGGCTGCCTTTTACTTTGATATTGGCGCCCATACGGGCCAGTTCGCCGGCGTGCATAAACCGGTTCTCAAAGATATTTTCCGTAATGATAGAAGTTCCCTGCGACTGCGTGGCCAGGGTCATATATTGCGCCTGCATATCGGTTGGAAAGCCGGGAAATTCTTCTGTGCTGATATCGGCCGCTTCAAGCTGATGACCGTTGGTTACGCGCATAGAGTCAGTTCCAGCCTTGATGCTCACGCCGCACTCTTCCAGCTTTTGAATCAGCGAGCCCAGGTGCGAGGGATCGCAGTTGATAAGCTGCAGGTCGCCTCCTGTGAGCACGGCGGCTATTACAAAGGTGGCAGCTTCAATGCGATCGGGAATAATCCGGTGTCGCGCGCCGTGAAGCTTCTCCACTCCATGAATACGGATGGTGTGGGTCCCTGCGCCGGAAATCTTTGCTCCCATCTTGGTGAGCAGCGCAGCCAGATCCACAACTTCTGGCTCGCGGGCGCAGTTTTCCATGATGGTTTCGCCTTCGGCAAGTGTTGCGGCCATCATCAGGTCTTCAGTGCCGGTTACAGTGATTTTGTCAAAAATAATGTGACCGCCGCGCAGACGATCCGCGCTGGCCTCAATATAGCCGTGCTCCTGCTTGATGGAAGCGCCCAGGCGTTCCAGACCTTTGATATGCAGATCGATAGGCCGAGCGCCAATAGCACAGCCGCCGGGCTGAGAAACACGAGCGCGTCCCATGCGCGCGAGCAGCGGACCCAGCACCAGCGTGGAAGCACGCATGGTCTTCACCAATTCATAAGCGGCTTCAGGATTGACGAGATTGTTGCAGGAAATCGTGGTGCGATGGGAAGCGCGGCCGTAGCCCAATTCCACCTCAGCACCCATTGAGACCAGCAGGTTGCGCTCCGTCTGAATGTCGCGGACATCGGGAATATTTTCCAGAATCACGGGCTCATCGGTGAGGATGGCGGCGGCCATAGCGGGCAAAGCGGCGTTTTTGGCGCCGCTAATGCGTACGCTTCCCACCAGCGGATTGCCACCACGAATTACAAATTTGTCCATAAGACTCTCTGGCGCAATAGCCACGTTCCTGAAGTCAATCCGGATGGTCCGAGTGCGTGAAACAGGCTTTTTGAAACCGGAGTCGCCAACGGAAAGCAGCGGCTCTGCCTTACCCGGATTGCCATTCGGCGACTTGGGAACTAACTTCATTTTAAATGACCCCGCTCGATTGCCTCTCGGACATTCCCCTTAACGCTCTTGAGTCTTTTAGCGGCTTGCGTGCGCGAGAGGCCGGTCTTTAGCATGATCACAGCTATGGCCACCTGATCCCCCGCCGCGTCAAGAGTTTTGGATGCAGTTGGACGGTCAACTCCAGCAGCTTTTTCTAAAACATTCAGCCCGCGTTCCATTAACTTATGATTCCTGGTATGGACATTCACCATGAGATTGCCATAGATATATCCAAGGCGGGCCATCGCTCCAGTAGTAAGCAGGTTCAGGGCCATCTTCTGTGCAGAACCGGCCTTCATTCGCGTGGAACCGGAAACAGCTTCCGGGCCTACATCAATGACGATCTCAATTTCAGCTATAGCGCCCATCGGGGAGCCAGGATTACAGACCACCGCGACGGTTTTGGCCCCTTTCTTGCGTGCATGTTCCAGAGCGCCCAACGTATAAGGGGTCCGACCGCTGGCAGCAACTCCCACCACCACATCCTTTTTGCCGGGCTTGCGCCTGGCCATATCTTTGCGCCCGCTGGAACTGGAATCCTCACTGTATTCGGCGGCGTGGCCCAGGGCTTTATCTCCTCCGGCGATGACGTATTGAACGGTTAGGGGATCAGTGTTGAAGGTTGGAGGACACTCGGCGGCATCGAGCGCGGCCAGGCGTCCGCTGGTGCCAGCGCCCACATAAATCAGCCTTCCACCGCTGCGAATCGCATCGGCAATGGCATCAATCGCCAGCGCAATCTGCGGCAATGCGCGCTCCACCGCGGCGGCAACTTTATGATCTTCGTGGTTGATGACCCGGGCAATCTCCAGCGCGGAAAGAGTATCAAGGCTGGCGGAAGCGGCGTTCTGCTGCTCGGTCCGGAGATCGCGGAGTTTGGCTTTGCGAGCACTCACGCCGTTCAATACCTCAAAGCGCCTCGAAGACTGCATCGTGGAAAGCGGGCCGGAATTGCTTGATGGACTGCGAACCACGGTCCGGCCATGTGCGATTGGTTAGCAGGGTGACAGAAAGCTGGCGATCAGGGTCAATCCATAGTGAAGTACCTGTATAGCCCAAATGGCCATAGGAGCGCGAGGAAAAATATTTTCCCGATTGAGACGGTTGGGACGGCGTATCCCATCCCAAAGCGCGTGAGGTGCCGGGAGGTGAGTCCTGGCGGCAGGTAAAAATTTCCAATGTTTCCTTTTTTACCAGGTGCAAGCCGCCTTGCAACATGCACTGTGCAAAAACTGACACGTCCAGGGCAGTGGAAAAACAGCCAGCATGTCCGGCTATCCCGCCCATGACGGAGGCGTTTTCATCGTTGACCTCGCCCTGAATGAGGCGATGGCGGAAGGTACGGTCATCTTCGGTCGGAGGGATTGCGAGTTTCAGGTCGGCTGGCGGATTGAAGCAGGTATGCGCAAGATCGAGTTTGGCGAAGATCTCACGCTGGCAGAATTGGCCCAAGGGCTCGCTGGAAAGCTTTTCCAGCGCATGACCCAGCAGGATGAAGCCGATGTCACTGTATTCGGCACGAGAACCGGGCGCGGCGGTGAGCGGGACCTGGAGAGCCTGACGCAGTAGTTCGTCTTTATTATGGGCGGTCTGAAAAAGCTTGATATAGGCAGGCAGTCCGGAAGAGTGCGCTAGAAGCATGCGCAGCGTGACTTGGCGACGTCGAGGATCATCACTGGCGAATTCGGGCAGCAGGTCGACTAAGCATTGGTCAAGATTGAATTGACCTCTGTCATGCAAGGTCATGCAGGCAGTGGTGGTCGCGATGACCTTGGTGACCGAGGCGAGATCGTAGGTTGTTTCAGCGGTCACGGCAGAAGATGTGGCGTCATAAGTGAAATGCCCGAGGCCTTTGTATGCGATCAGCTTTCCTTGATGGATGATGGCGACGGCTGCGCTGGGGAAGGCGCGCTGGTTGATGGCGGAGCGCAGGATGTCAAAGGCACGCTGAAATTGCTCGTCCTGATGCCGGAACGACTGGGTCAGCATGCTGTTGGTACTTTGGTGCAGAAAATCCTCTCGTGTTGCATTTGTTTTCGGTTTATAACACACTCAGCTTACAGATGACATTCCCGCGCAAAGCCATTGGCTTAATTTCCATCATCATTTTGTGCGTCCAAGGTTTTTCGGCAACCGGTGCGCCCGCGCCGAAGAAAAAGAAGCCTCCGTCTGAGGCCAGGGAAACGGCTAACTTTTCACCCGTCGATCTGCTGGTGCAAGAGCAGATCAACGACCAGACCATTACAGGAGCGGTGCTGGTGGTGGGACATGGCGGAAAGATCGTCCACCAGAAGACGTTTGGGCTCCGGGCTACATCCCCGCGTCCTGAAGCCATGACGCTGGATACAATTTTTGATCTGGCGTCCTTGACTAAAGTTGTGGCGACAACGCCAAGCGTGATGCGGCTGATCCAGTATGGACAAGTTCGGTTGGATGAGCCGGTGGCGCATTATATTCCCGATTTCGGCATGAACGGGAAAGATGCGGTGACGGTGCGGCAACTTTTGACACACTATTCCGGCTTACGTCCGGACATCGACCTGAATCCGCCGTGGGTGGGGAGCGACGCCGCTTTCCGGCTGGCCCATGAAGAAAAGTTGCAGGCGCCGCAAGGCTCAATCTTCATATATAGCGACACTAATTTCATTGTGCTGGGTGAACTGGTGCAGCGCCTCTCCGGCATGCCGCTGGACCAGTACGCGGCGGTGCACATCTTCCAGCCGCTGGGCATGAAGCACACGCGCTATCTGCCACCGCCGGAATGGAAAAGCAAAATCGCAGAAACTTTTGCGCCGGACAGAAAGCAGATTCTGCGCGGCGTGGTGCATGATCCGCGAGCAGACAGGATGGGCGGAGTAGCAGGACATGCCGGAGTATTTTCCACTGCTGGCGACCTGGCACTGTATGCGCAGGCGCTGATCAGCCGCAAGCAAATCCTGGACGGCGACATTATTGAAAAGATGACCACGCCACAACAGCCGCCGAACGCGACTGAAGTCCGTGGGCTGGGCTGGGACATTGATTCGTCATTTTCATCGAACCGGGGATCACTGCTGCCCGTGGGATCGTTTGGACATACCGGGTACACGGGCACATCAATGTGGATTGATCCGTATACCAATACCTATGTGATCCTGCTGACGAACTCGGTTTTGCCTAGACAAGGGCCGGCAATTATTTCTTTGCGGGCGCGCCTGGCTACGGCGGTGGCGGCGCTGTTGAAACTGGACGTGACTGCTGCTGATCGGGAAAAGCTGCTGGCCATTACTGGCTATAACGAAGCAGCGACGGCCTCACGTCGGATCGCTGCGCGCAACGGCCACGTGCTGACCGGCATTGACGTTCTGGAGCAGGACAATTTTGCTTCTCTGAAGAAGGACAAGGAGCAGATGACAATTGGCCTGCTGACAAATAACACGGGGATCGATGGTCAGGGCAGAAGGACGATAGATGTGCTGGCGTCAGCGCCAGGCATTAAGCTGGCAGCAATTTTTGCGCCGGAGCACGGAATCTTTGGCGCGCAGGATGACTTGAATGTCCAGAACACGACGGACTCAGTGACGGGCGTCCCGGTTTATTCGATGTATGGCGGCACGGACGCAAAGAAACGTCCACCGCTGGACGTGCTCAAAACGCTGGATGCCGTGGTCTTCGATATTCAGGATGCGGGAGCGCGCTTCTATACCTATCCGGCGACTCTGGGTTACCTGCTGGAATCGGCGGCACAAACAAATACTGAAGTCATCGTACTGGACCGCCCAGATCCAGTGAATGGATCGTTTGTGCAGGGCCCGATGTCGCAGGCGGACATGCTGAACTTCAACAATTATTATCCAATCCCGCTGCGTTATGGGATGACTCTGGGCGAACTGGCACAGTTTTACAACGCAGAAAAGAAGATTGGCGCACAGCTCCGCGTGGTGCCCATGCAGGGCTGGCTGCGCGGTGACTGGTTCGACTCAACCGGAATTGTGTGGATCAACACCTCGCCAAATCTGCGGTCGGTGAATGAGGCGGAGTTGTATACGGGCGTCGCGCTGGTGGAGGGAACAAACGTTTCCGTGGGACGCGGCACAGACACGCCGTTTGAACTGTTGGGCGCGCCATGGATCGATCCCCGGGCTTATTCCGACTATATGAACGCGCGGTTGATTCCGGGTGTGCGCTTTGTGCCGGTGACGTTTACGCCAGTAAGCGGCCCGTATGCTAATCAGCTGTGCAAGGGCGTGAACATTATTGTTACCGATCGCACGGTGCTGGACGCGCCGGAGATGGGGATTGAGCTGGCTGCGGCTTTGCACAAACTCTATCCTGACCAATGGAAAATTGACCTGATGCTGAAACTGATGGCCAATCGCGAAGTTTACGACGCAGTGGCGCGGGGCGATGATCCCCGGGCGATCGCGCAAGGCTGGCAGGATGATCTAAGCAAATTCAAAGAGCTGCGGCAGAAGTATCTGATCTATAAATAAAACCCACCGAGACACGGAGGCACGGAGAAGAGCAGGATTTTACCGCGGATCACGTGAATAATTTGAGGATTCTAGCCGCGAATTAACGCGAAATACGCGAATCTCGAGAGTTTTGTCCGCTCCGCAAGCTGTATTCTTTCCTATGTAATCCTCGTTGGACAGCCGCCACTTATTGACCGAACAATCTCCCAAAATAGGTTGTGCACTTTCGAGTTAATTCGCGGCTTCCTCCTTTCTCGAGGGTCTCTTCCGTGCCTTCGTGGTAAAAATTCTTTCCGCGTTTTTTACGTGCATTCGTGGCGTAAACGTCTTATCTTCCCAGCATGGGGCAAGAGTCAGGCGGTCTGCACATCGGCACGTCAGGATGGTCATACGCGAGCTGGAAGCCGGCGTTTTTTCCGGAGAAGCTGCCGTCAAAACGCTTTCTTGAGTTTTATGCGACGCGGCTGAATGCGGTGGAATTGAACGCCACGTTTCGGCGCATGCCCACGGCGAGCGCCATTGCCGGATGGGTGGGCGTGACGCCGCCAGACTTCCGATTTGCCGCCAAGGTGCATCAGTCCATCACGCATTTCAAGAGGCTCAAGGATTGCGGTGACGCGTTTCGGTTTTTTCTGCAAAGCATGGAGCCGATGCGAGAGTCGGGTAGACTGGGGCCGATATTGATTCAGACTCCGCCGAACCTGAAGGCCGACATTGATCTGTTACGAACATTCGCGCAATTGCTGCCGCAGGCATACAGGTTTGCTTTTGAGTTCCGGCATGAGAGCTGGTTCAGCGATTCTGTATATGACATTTTGAAGAGCAAGAACGCGGCGCTTTGCTGGGCGGAGAGCGAAAAAATTGTTGCGCCGAAGGTAGCAACAGCGGATTTTCTTTACTACCGCTTTCGCGAACCGGAGTACAGCACGCCCGATTTACAAAAGGTGGCGGAAGAGTTGAAGACCCAGAGCGCGGAGCGCGAGGTGTTTGGCTTCTTTAAGCATGAAGAGCGTCCAGAGAGCGCGTTGAATGCCGTAACGGTGGCGCGGTTGAATGGGATTGAAGAGAAACCGTTTGTTATGCCGGAGAAGAAGGCGGGGAAGAAGAAAACAGCACAATAGGAGTTGCCCTCCTTCGCTCCTCCTCAGTCCCCGTTCGCTGTGCTTCACGGTTCCTCGGAGTCGCTCAGGAGGGCAACAATAAGTAGGCCTCGGGCACAAAAACCCCAAATCTCACCACAGATAACACTGATTTACACAGATCAAAAAAGTTCAATAGGATCATTTTTATTTGGTGAATCCGTGTGATCCGTGTTCATCCGTGGTGAGATTTGTTTTTTTTGCAAAACACTCCGGCACAGCTAAAGCATTATCCAGCGATTGTCTCAATCGCATTTACAGCCTCCGGCGGTAATTCCAGAGCGCGACTTTCAAGGTCTTGCTGCATGTGATCAGCACTGGATGTGCCGGTGAGCGGCAGTATGCCGACGGCGCGCGCAAAAGCGAAGATCAACTGAGCGGGCGTTGCATTGATCTCTGTGGCAAGAGCGGTGATGGCCGGGTGGCGCAAGACCTGCACATTTGCGGTGAGAAGAGAGAAGCCCTGGTAGATGATGTTTCGCTCGCGACAGAAAGCGCGCACCTCGCGGTCCCAGCCCCGATTGGCATAGCAACGGTTCTGTACAAACGCAGGCGGTTCCGCATGGGCCCGGGCCATTTGCTGCAATTGGGCAAGAGAAATGTTGCTGACGCCAAGCAGGCGCGTGCGCCCGGCGTCGCGTTCTTTAATCATGGCCTGCCAGGTTTCAAAATCCTCTGTGGTCCAGTGGAAGTGAGAAGAGGGGCCGTGGAGAACAAAGCTGTCCACGTGGTCCGTGCCGAGATGCTCAAGCGAACTGGCCATCGACTGCGCAATCTGGACGGAAAGAGTTGCGGCAGGATCGTAAGGCAGGCGATGGTCCTGACCGTCCTGATAGGTGAACTTGGTTTGGAGAAAAACGTCGGCGCGGGTAACTATACCAGCGCGATAGACGGCTGCCAGTCCTTGTCCGACTCCGGCTTCAAAGTAGTGGCGGCGCTGGTTGGCCGTATCGATGGCGCGAAAGCCGGAGCGGATGGCGAGTTCAGTTAGGGCCGCGGTGCGAGCTTCCTTCCAGGCAGTGCCGTAGAGAAAATCAGGAATGGAATCGCGAGTGTTGGGCATGGTCTATTTTCACATGAGGCGTTTTTGATCACCGCTGAGCCGCGAGATGCGGAGAAGGGTTGCGGCAAATTTGAGGAAGGAATCTTTCAACCGTCCGCCCGACGATTTTAGTTGATTTATTCGCTCGTTATTCGCTATATTGAGTTCTGGTAAGGATGATCTATCAATGGCTGGGCAACGGGAAACCGTTCCATTTTGTGTTTTGGGCATTTTGCGACCCTCTGCCTGATCTCTCAGCCGATGGAATGGGGAGCAAATGGGGAGGTTTTAGATAAGTGCTTGTGTTTGCAACAACGGCGTTTGAGGACAAATGGGGAGGAATCGTGTAAGTCGTTTAGAAATGGGGATCGGGTGAGGGGTAGGGTATCCAGGGCTCCCCAGATTCAGCCTATTACGAGATCGGAAAAGCAAATTTCACAAGGGATTAATCCAGATGGATGCGGAGCAGGAATAAAAGTGAAGAGTCTAAGCTTTAGCCAGCGCAAGACGAGAACAAATTGTTTCTGATGGCAAACCGGAACCAGCAGAGCTATTTGCCGCAAGACCGGCAGGAAGGATACTGAAGAGCGATGAGGTCTGATAACAAGCAAAAGAGCGATGATCGTGGAGATCCATTGGTGAGGAACTTTCTTGACTACCTGAAGGTGGAGAAAGGGCTCACACCGCTGACTGTGGGCGCATACAAATCTGACCTGATCCAGTTCGCGGAATTTCTTGCGGCCCGCCGGCGCGATCTGGACAAAGCAACGCGGGAAGATGTGCGCGGGTTCTTGAGCCAGCTGTTTGCCAATGGA
>Ga0134126_10009695_pt1 | contig 12135 bp, 6 predicted proteins | sample KB31752_FD_96881 | JGI IMG/M metagenome (GOLD analysis project Ga0134126, IMG submission 96881) | Terrestrial soil microbial communities with excess Nitrogen fertilizer from Kellogg Biological Station, Michigan, USA - KB3-175-2 | ecosystem: Environmental > Terrestrial > Soil > Unclassified ...
AGTCGTTCTTTTCAGCGTCGCAGAAACAGAGCGTCACGCACCAGTGCTTATATTGAATGCGCCGGCGGGTCGAACTCTGCATCCAAACCAACAGTGCCACTCTCGTATGAACCTGACAGAGTTATGAACCTGACAGAGTTCATCGCCCGGCAAAGCAAGCCCGTGCTCTTCTGCACCGGAGTTGCCTTGCTTGCGGCGATGATTTTGCTTGACAAGGCGAGCCCTGCGGATTCGAGGCGTCCATCTTCTATTTCATTCCAGTTTCTTTCTTTGGCTGGTTCCTTGGTAGTTGCTCCAGCCACTTGCCATCGTCATTGCCCGACAGACCGAGGAATGACGGCGCTGACTACTTATCGTTCTTGCGGATTTCCTCAATCGATCCTTTAAACGAGCGTATCGCGTCACCAAGGCCTTTGCCCAATTCAGGGAGCTTTTTGGCTCCGAAAAACAGGATAGAAAGTCCAAGCAGAAATAGAAGGTGGGAAGGAATAAGAAGGTCGCGTAAGAACATGAACATCCTCCATCGGCTGAACAATGAATAACAATTGCGATTGACGCGTGCGCAGGGTCGCCGAATTGGCGCTGCCCCGCCCGGAACGGGGCGGCGCCAGGTCTGCTAGCGGACTCGCGTTACTCCGGAAGTTGCAAATCCTCCACCGGTAGACGTAACGGTCACCTTCGTCGGCTGATTTACGCCGGTAAAGATTATGGTGTAAGTTCCTGGCGTCGGCGGGCTTGCCGGTCCCATTACACCGGTCCACGGTTTGCCTGTGGCTGGGTTAATGATGTCCAGCGTGCACGTCAGTTGGATCCCTGGAGTGGAATCGGAGGCATTCACCGTCAGTCTGCCTTTGCTCACGGTGTAGGTAGCCCCGGTAATAGTTACCGTATCAATCGTTGGATTTACGGTGACCTGTACGATCGCGTTCGCGCTGAGACCAGAAGCCGAGCTTTTCCCCGTCACGGAGAACGAAATCGTGGCTGGGGCTGAAAGCGGCGGAACTATCGGCGTGGTAAAGGCTTGTTGGGCGCCATTGGTCCCTGCAACCGGGACAAGCGTTACGCCTTGCGGGGCCACCCATGTATAAGTGAGTGTTCCTCCGGCGGGATCAACCCCCGTTGCGGTGAGAGTAACTTTACTTCCGCTGGCTACCGGGCTCACCGGTGCTGCAGTTACGCTGACCGAAGGCGCTGCGGGTGCAATCGGTGGCGCAATGGGAACGCTGACCGTGGCTGTTGCCGGCGTAGTCGAATTTCCTCCACCAACACTCACCTGGAACGTGAGATTTGTATTCGTCGCCACCGTTGGCGCACTGAACGTTGTTGTCATTGAAGTCGGCGTGTTCAACGTAACCGCCGGATCACCGGGGCTCATGATCTGAGTCCAAGCGAACGGTCCGGTGCTTGGCGAACTGCCGGATGCACTCAGAGTCACCAGAGTCCCCGCCACAATGGGAGTCGCTGCAGAGGTGAAACTCGCGTTTGCGCTGGCGCTTGGTGGAGGTGTTCCGCCGCCATCGCCGCCAGTGTTGTTGCAGGTAAGGCCAGGCGCGGAGCCGCCCGGCCAGGGATTGAGTTGTCCAATGGGTTGATTGCTGAATCCGCCCCATGGACCCGAGCCGTTGACCAGAAAGGTCAGGTCAGCCATGTTGAGCGGTACCGGAGGATCGCCTACTCCGAGATTTTCGGGAAAAATGAATTCAAAATTCGGCGCTTGATATCTTCCTGCCGTGATACCCAGTTGCTCGTTATAGACCGCGGGAGTCGGATAATTGATTCGTACTCCAACGTTGCGAGGCGGTGGCAGGAAGTTGCCGCCGGCCGGCACCCAACGGAACCGCCCTTTTTTCGCTCCGGTCGGAGGGCCTGGGTCAGGCTGGAACTCAAACACCCATGGGGCTCTCTCAGTGACCTTGCCGTTGCAATCCTGATCAACGGCAAAAATATCAATTGGCCGTGAAGGATCTGTGGTGAACCCCTCCACCCTTGCCTTGGCCGTAGCCTCCTGCGGGAAGGCAGGGTTGGGAATTCCGGCCACGCCTTGTAGAACGACGTCGATGGCGATGTAGGCCGGATCATCACCGGGCGCAGTGTAGATGCCAACGTTCGCAATGATCGTGTGCGCGGATATGTATTGGCCGTCTCGTCCCTGCATCAATGTGCCGGCATAAGTGACGTAATCTCCCACTTCAAATGGCGCGAACACAGTTGAATCCGTTGGCTGCCCGTTGGTCGCAGATACACTCGCGCCGCGGGCGTCCATGGTGAAATTCGTGAGATACCCGCTGCCATCGCGAGGACGGTTCTTCTGCGGACAAAGAGGATCGTCACCGGTCGCGGGGTCCTGGCGCGGTATACACATCGGGTATGCCGTCTCAGCGCGAACCGTGGGATTGTCTTCATCAATCGAGAAACGCGCGTCGGGGGACTTACCGATGCTGAACCGGCCCGCAGGATCGTTGATCTGGATCTTTTGACCGTTCACCACCATGATGCCGTTCTCGTAATCGAGAGACTCAATAAACCCCTGGCTGCTGTTAAGCGATTGCTGAGCGAGAAAGATCAAGCCGGCGATGTACGTTCCGTTCACAATGTTCCCAACCACGTGAGCTTCAAACGTGCCCGGCAGCCGTGCGCTGTCTTCCTGGGCGAGCCCGGTTTCATTGCCTGAACCGGCGGAGTTGAACTCGAATACTTCTTCCCATGTCAGGGTGTTTGCGGGCATCTGCAGAATCGTGTTTTGAGGAACACGAATCACGTGCCCATTGATCTGGATCCAACCGCCGGAAGCTTTGCAGCCTGCCGGCTGTGGAGGATTCTCCGGAGTCGGAGGCGTATTCGTACGGGTGCATTGTGTGTCGACTGACGCATACTGGATAAACCCAATCATGTCGAAGGGCGCTACCCCGCCCTGCGACGCCGGCATCCTGGCTGGGGCGGGGGGCGTATCGGGCTTCTGTGCCCACAGCGCAATTGTGCTCAGCAGCACCAGCGTTGCTGCCATGGCTCGTGTTCCGGAAGTTGTTAACTGCTTCATCTCGCCTGGCTCCTACTCATACATTTCTCGTGTTGTTTCGTGTCCTTCGTGTCGTCCGCTGAAAAGGTCAATCCGCTCAGTGCGCCACAAGGTTTTGCAAAAATGTCGGCAATGCTGCGCCGCCGCTCTTCCCGGTCGCCGGAATCTCCAGCATCTGATCCGTGGCCTGCCCGGGATGCTTGGGATCGTTCTGCACCGGATACCCATTCGCGCCCGGGGCGTGGCCGTTAACTACCAGCAACTGCGGGTGGTCAAAGGGTGCGGACTGATTTACCGTTCGCGGATCGGTGAGCGCGTTGCGCAGGAAGTCGACCAAGTCTGTTTTTTCCTGCTGCGTCAGCCCGAGCGGAACGATATTCGGATCAATCAGAGGAATCTGGTCGAATCCGTCAGGAAAATCACCGCCGCGGTTGTAGAACTCGACCACCTGCTCCAGCGTGAGCTGGCCGCCGTTGTGGAAGTAAGGCGCTGTAAGCGCGATATTGCGTAGCATCGGCGTCTTGAAGAATCCTTTACGCGCGATGTCGTCGTAGCAGCTCAAAGGCGCCGCCGTAAGGCCATCACCAGGGCGTCCCGGGACCATAAAAGAGAATGAGGGATCCTTGCAGACGCGCCGCCTCAGCAGTTCCGATCGCGAAAGAGGAAGCCCTGCGGCTCCATCCACATCAGCCAAGCTGATGTCATCCGCTCCAGGCCGCACGCCGATGTTGTAGAAGCCGTTGTCGTATACGCGCACATTGAAATCTCCCATCACCATCCGCTCAAGCGGCTGAGTTGATACGTTGGCCACGCTGGCGTTTGAGAGTTCGGGCCCACCATGGCAGCTAATGCACCGCCCTTTCGTCTGGAAGGTAAGCAGTCCGCGTAACTGTCCCTGCGTAAGTGGCGTGGGGCCCGCGGAATAACTGATATTGATGGGATATGCGGCCGGTGGCGGTACGTCGAACTGAATGGAAAGCGTTCCGCTCGAGTAATTTATCGTGCCGCTGGTTACGCCGACGCCGCTGATTTGGCCAGCGCCGTCATCAAACCCGAACACCTCCTGGTCGCTTGCGTCCAGAGTGGGGTTGAGTTCGACAACCGAGACGGTCATGGGATCAATCCCAGCCGGAAGTTGGATCGTGTAGAAGTTCCGCTGGCTGTCGCCGTTCAACACGTACGTCTGCTGCTGGCTCAGGTATTGATCAAGAGGCGTCTGGTTTGCAACCAGAGTGCTCTCGTACAACTGGATGGCAATTCCCCAGAACAGCGAGAAGTTGTATTCCATCTGAAAGTATGGCTTGGTTCCCTTAGCGCAGCTTTGCCGCTTCGTTGGATCAACAATCGACTCTTTGCCGTCGGAAGCGATACAAATGATCTGCCGAGACTGCCACCATTTCGGCTGGAAAGCCGCCTTGATCATCGCCGCGTAGCCCGCCTGAAGCCCCAAGCCTGTCGTGTTGCGCCGCTTTCCGAGCACGCCGTCACTGCTGCTGACCTTCTGCCGCCCAAGCGGATTGGTGATAGTGTTGTTTGCCAAAGGTGTGAGGAGCAGCAGCTTCTGCCCGATGTCCAGAAACGTGCGGTTCGCGGCCGACATCTCGAACGGGCTGCCCGGCGGCCCCAGCGCCTGGGAGCACAGGGACGAGTTCTGCAACCGCACCAAAGTCGACTGCAGAGGTGCAGCCACAGAGCTCGCCGTGAAGAGGTGAGCACCTGTATCGCGCTCGCCGAACGGATTCACTCCATTGCAGGTGTTCTGCGCGCGTCCATCCCAGAAGCTGCGATTGTTGTAGATCGCATTAACGGTGCTCGGCGTATTACGCGGCTCCACCTTTCTTGTGTTGATCTTTTTGGTCGAATCTGAGGGATTGGGTAAGGAAAAGATCTCGTCGGAAGTGATCGTCACCTTTTCTGAACCGCGGAAGAGCCGCACGCGGTCAAAAGAAGTCGAGAACACTCCCTGCGAGCCGACAATGTCATTCACATCGGACTGCGGGTTGTTCCGCGTATTGACGTCACCTTGCTTGTGCAGCGGGAAGTCGCCATCGTGGTAGCCCCCAAAGCCGGCGTCTGCACTTCCAGGATTCAGTTTGTAGTTGGGATAGAGCTGTCCATCAAGAGGAATGCCCATCTGGAACGTCGAATCTCCCGCCTTGATCCCGGGGCTGATGGAATTGATCCCACGGCTGTCCGCTCCTGCATTGAAGTGGCAAGACGCGCAGGCGACCACTCCGTCACTTCCCGCCTGCATGTCCCAGAAGAGCGTCTTGCCGAGCGCGATGGCCGCATCTTTGTTAGCTACGAAATCACTCAATCCGGGAACGTCAGGAATGGGGACTGAACTCAAAGGAGCAAGCGGTCGAATAGGAACAACCTTCGGCGCGGGGTTGTTACCCTGGGCTCGCACATGTCTGTAATAGCCTAATGTAACGATTATCGTGATTGACAGCGCTACGATGCGCAGCGACGGGAAGTTTTTCTTTCGCGCGGCTTTCATCCTGGAATTTCTCCTTCGACTGTGCGACAGGACCTTCACCAGGACGCTGGTGAATATCGAGTTCTTGCTCGAGTCCGGAAGTCCTGTGGAACTCATTGCCGATGAAGAATGCATTCCATGTGCCAATCAGGTTCGCGCCCAGTGAAAATGGTGCTCTCAGATACGCTCTTCAGCGCGAGTCTCGAATACGGTTCCGGTTGTAATTTTTTGCAATGGTTTTGGTATGCGGCTGCTGTTGACTCACGCCCTGGAGAAAATAGTTCGGGTTGCGGAGGCATACTCGGCACGGAAATAGCGTCAAAGGATTGCGCACCGCATGCCTGAACAAAAAAATGCCTCGCTGCAGGAGAGACGCGCAGCGAGGCAGGAGAAACGGGACCGCCTGTTGGTCAGTCGGAACTACGTGGATTCTTTGTCTGCTGTTCCTTTGCCAGCGTCTTTGCGTTGTGCTCCGCTGTCTTTTGTTCAAGAAACTTGATTACTGTTTCAACGTCACCGTCCGCCAGGCGCAAGTTGGGCATGCGCACCTGTTTATATCTCTCAAACAGCGTAACCGCCGTGGGATCTTTTTCTGCAAGAACCTTGTCGGGTTCCTGGATAAAACGCTTTAGCCAGTCACGATTTCGGGCGCTTGTCACGCCAACCAAGTCCGGCCCGATCTTATCCCCATGTCCAATCGTATGGCAGGCGGCACAGTGTCCTGCAAACACGTATTGTCCCGGATCCAATTTCATAGGCCGCGCTTCAGCGTAGGTTTGCTGCTTTTTACTGCGGGAGTATTTCCAATTGTTCAGCCAATCACCAATGAGCATGGCTAGAAAGCGAGGGTTGTCCGTGGCGCCGTTTCGCATCCATTGACCCGTAGGCTCGTTGCCGATCAGGACGCTTGGCGCATGCCCATCGCTATCATTCGGATCGGGTTCCGTGTACAACCCGATCTTTTTGCTGAGCAAATCGATATCCTCTTTTTTGCCGGTTAAAAACATCCATCCCGGACCGGCATGATACTTTTCGGAATACGCTTTCAACACCGCGGGCGTGTCCCTCTTCGGATCAATGCTGATTGAGTAGAAGAAGATTTCCTTGCCAACTGCGCCGCCGAGAAGCTTCTGTACCTGTGCCAGCCGTGCCGTCTCCAGGGGGCAGGAGTCGACGCAGCGGGTATAAATGAGATTGATGACAACGATCTTGTCCTTCACCAGATCGTCATAAAACCTGACTTTTTTCCCGTCCTGATTCGTGAGTTCAATGTTCGGGAAAAAATTGGCTCCCCAGCGAGCATTGTCGAAAGCTGCTGCGTTGGGCGCCTGATAAGCAAATATGATTGCGCTAATAGAGAGCGCACTGACCAGCACCAAGCCCGCACAAAATCTCCGTTGTCGTTGCATGATTGCTCCTGGCTAATGTTTCAAAATGGCGGGCAAGCCGCCCCACCCTGGTTTGAGCCAGAGCGGCTTGCCTTTGGTCGCTGCAAATCGCGCGTTCTAAAACGCGGTCGGCAGGACCTCATCCGGATTTTCAAACACCACTCCTGTTGGGTGCGGGCACGGAGTCGGCAGCGGCCTGAGCATGGGCTGGCCGCCATCATCAATCTCCCATCGCAACAGCATGGCGTTGTCCTCGTGTACCGTGTTGTGGCAGTGCTCCATAAACATGCCGCCCCAGTCGCGAAATTGCATGGTCAGGGTAATGCTGCCATTCGGGCGAAGGCGGTACACGTCTTTGCGACCTTGCTCCCATGCGGGTACCGGCACCGCGACGCCCAGCACTGTGCGGGAAAGTACCTGGCCTTCTTCAAAGTGGATGTGAATCGGGTGGTCCCATCCACCGCCACCGTTAACCAGATGCCAGACCTCGCGCGTGCCAAATCGCGGTGCGGCTGAAAGCCTGCCAAAGTCGGCATTCAGCATCTTGCCGCCGTCCACTTTCACTCCCCAAGGTCCTTTTTGACCTCCCTCGCCCGTAATGAATGAGGTAATCGGATCGCTTTGATTTTGGAACGCGCCGCTCCCGAACACGAACGTGCGTTCACGCGCCACCGGTACATTGGAGAGATCAGGATTGGGAATCATTTGCGAAGGAACCTGGCTTTGATCAGAAGTGGCCGGCTTACGCACAATCCGGAACTCAAGGAACTTGCCAACGCAGGGATCGGCTGATTTTCCGCCCAGCGCGTCAGCAAGGGTCCTGTCTTTGGATGGCTTGGCGCCGTCCTGGTGCTCGCAGAGATTGACCATCCAGACTTTGCTGCCCACGTTATAGCGGGAGAAATCGATGACAATGTCATAACGCTCTGCAATACCCTGCTCATCGAGCGCGGTCAGTTTCACCGGATTCGGCAACAGGTTACCGTCATTGCCAATCTGGAAGAATTCCGACCCGTCACTCAGGCAGATTTTGAAAAATCGCGAAACGCTCGCATTGAGAATACGGAACCGGTACCGGCGCGCTTCTACTTCGAAGTAGGGCTTGTAGGTGAGATTTACGGTCATCATATCGCCCACAAATCCGGTGAACTGGAAGATATCCATGAAGAGCTGCCCGTTCTGATCCCAGGCTTTATCGGCAAGCATCAGGTTCACGTCATAGTCCAGGTTGCCCCACGATTCGGAACTGCCGGAAGGCAGACGCAGATTCACATTGTCGTTGATCGCCTCGTTGCCGCGGTCCAGCCCACTGTAAATGTTGAACATGGCCGCGTTGCCTTTGTAGACGTTCTGCGAGGTGAAGCTGAACATGTGGTCATGGAACCAGTGCGTCGACATCGTCTCGCGCCAGTCACCCGGGACCTTGTTCAACCCGCCGCTGTCATTTGGGCTGCTTGCCAGTGGATCACTGGCGTCCTGATTGACGCTGAAGTGCCCAGCGAGAACGATAGGCCAGTGATAGTCGTAGAACTGGCCAGGAAAGAAATACGCTCCCGTAAAGCCGTCGTTCTCGGCGCCGTGATGTCCGTTGTGTTCGTGTGTGGAAATCGTGTTCCGGCCGAATCCATTGTTTTGCGTAACGTCAAATGGAAGGCCGTTGTGATGTCGGAACAGGATCGGCTCGCCATAGCGGCCCTTCACTAGCTTGGGAGGGATGGTGCCATTGAAGGTCCAGACAGAGTTCTTGTCCTGCGTAGGCAATCCAGGATGGAACTTCAGCGGAAGACCTTGCGTTGGGTCGATGCCGGAATTCAGGCTCGACGAAACGCCGGGATTGTAGCTGGTATTCGCAGTTGCTCCCCCCTGGGTCATCTCGATGGCAACCGCCGGTGGAAACTGAGTGAATCGCTGATGCGCCCAGATTGGTCCGGGTGGGCGACCTTCAATAGGCCCAGTCAATCCGCTCTGTCCGCCGACCAGCGCCGGATTCAGCGGCTGTTGCGTGGTGTTTGCTTCGGCGGTCGGGGCCGGGCTCAGGGATGAAACCGGATTGCGAGGGACTAAGTCGAAGCGCGGCATCGCCGTGGTGAATGCCTGCACACCAAACAATGGACTCGGCGGCATGCCTGTAGGTATATTGCTGGAACCGCCTGAACCTGACCCGCTGCTCCCACTGGATCCGCTGCCTCCGCTGGCATAGGCCACAAAAGGGCTTAACCCGGAAATTGGGGCGATCAGGCCGCCACTGGTGATAAGTCCCCACTTAATAAGCTCTCGCCTGGAAACTTGCCCCTGCGAATAAGCCTTCATGATTTCGACCCGGTTCTGCCGTGCATCCTCCGCTTCGCGGAGACGGGCCTTTGAAGCATTCCTCGGAAGATAAAAAACACTCATTTGATTGCGCTCCTTTTGTGGCGAGATCATCCAGAAAGACCAGTTCCGCCCACTGTTGAAGTTGAGCCGTCGGATTCCGCCGCCCCGAAAGCTCAACTCTTTTTTGTCGTGTAATCCGGTTCATCAGCACAAAGGCCGAGGAAAGGCGATTTTCCCAACCGCGTGCTTGCGTTGCAGCATGATTGCATTTTCCGTGCCACAGCGAAATACAACTCCAAACTCTGACTAAATCGCCATCACTCTCAGGAGAGTTGGTATTTCAAATGAAGGCAATCGTGCGGTATAGAGCAGTTGAAAATCTTTGCAACGGAATTGGCATCGATCTGCTTGTCCAGGCAAATAGCAGCATGCCGCAGTCCAGATCATTACTAGATCCGATGAGAGCTGGGGATATTTACGCAAATGAGCGTGAATCTGATAGGTCTGGGGTCAGGCTGCAGTTTGCTGGCTAAATCCGGTGACGCCGGTCTGCTCGTCAACTGCTGTCGGGCAGCAAATGCGAGCTTCCTCAAGCTTATAAAGGAAAGCTCGGTAGCTGATCCCAAGCATTTTGGCCGCTCGTTTTCGGTTCCAGCCGGTCGCATGAAGGGCCTTCTCGATTACTTGCCGCTCAACCTGACGGACCGCTTGACGCGTGATCTCCTTGAGAGACACCCGCACATTGGGGGGAAGCGTGAACTGAAATACGTCACGAGGGCTGTTCACCAAATCGGTCAACGCCGCCTGTTCTGAACCGAGAACAACATATCTGCGGATTAGATTCTCCAATTGGCGAATATTCCCTGGCCAATGGTACGCCTGAAGCCGGTCCATGATCTCCGGCGAAATAGCAGGGATGCGAGTGGCATATCTTTGCCCGTACTTTTGCAGGAAATATTCCACTAGCGCAGGTATGTCTTCAGCGCGCTCACGGAGGGCAGGAAGGTGGATCGTTATGCCCTCCATACGATAGAAGAGGTCTTGCCTGAAATTGCCCGCGGCTATTTCCTGCTGGAGATTACGGTTGGTCGCAAATATGAACCGGTTGCACACTTGCTGTTCTTGCGTAGCTCCGATGCGGCTAAAGTGGCCGTCCTGCAGAACGTGCAGAAGCTTAGCCTGGAGACGCGCGTCCATCTCGCCGATTTCATCCAGAAAGACAGTACCTGAGCCTGCCATTTCAAGGCGCCCTAGCTTCGCAGCATTTGCTCCTGTGAATGAGCCTTTCTCGTAACCGAAAAGCTCACTCTCGATGAGGTCGGTTGGCAATGCTGCGCAATTAATCTGAACAAATGGGCTGTGGGCGGCAGCAGAGTAGCAATGAATAAGACTGGCCACCACTCCTTTTCCGGTACCGCTCTCCCCCGTCAGCAACACGGGAATATTCACATTGGCGACCTTTCTGATCTGGCGCTGGATTGCTGCCATGGCGGGTGTAGTACCAAACATGGCCGCAATGGACGGCAACGACGGTGAATTCAAAGCCGGCAATGTAGTTCTCGCGACATCATCCTGCTGACGAGCCTGTTCGTTGATCATTTACAGAATCCTATTGCATGTAGCACACCATTTGTGCACCTGATCCATTTTGGGTGCACCCTGCCTGGAACAGTCCAAAAGCAGCTTGGTTGGCCGACGTCAGCTCACCAAACAGCCAAGCTAAGGACTCTTAAAAAGAAAGGACATTCCACAACCGAATGCACATACCATCCTGCGCAGCAGTTGATTAGCTGAACAACCTGCGAGTTAGAACCAGCATGCAAAGGCAATTTAGAAGGCCGGACGAGTAGCGGGGTGGGCACACTCACCACCTGAAGAATGCGACAACGTACCGCGAAGGATTACTCTTTAGTTAATAAGACGCGTTTTCATCCTGTGACAATTAGAGACTTTAAAGCATTTCTAGGCAGCAACTTACGATTTCTGGCTGCCGTATAACAATATGCCGTGAGAATTGTCGGAATGAGGCTGTATTTACCTTTCAGTATATGTTAATTTTGTTCTACGTACGATCTGGCCGTGGTTGCAGTAGGAGAAGGACAAAACAGCCAGCAGCACCCCTCAGGCTCGGTATTTCCACATCCTTTGTTCTTACGCACGTCCAGACGCCGTTTTCCGGGGATACGGTGTTGAAGGATTCCAGCACGACACAGACACAGGCCGCAGAAAATCCAGCGAGACAATCGCGTTCTGACGATTGGGTCAAGCGCGAGATGTTTCAGAGAACGTTCGTGCTTGCGGCGGCGGCCCACGAAATAAAAACTCCGCTGGCAGTGATCGCTGGATACGCCGATTTCCTCCTCGGCGATCATGCGGGTCCACTGAGTGATGTACAAAAATGCGTTCTGGTGGAAATGCAGCAGAACGCATTACGCCTGCAGCGGGTGGTTCAGAACTTTCTCAACTTCAGCGTTCTTGAATCCGGGAAATTTGAGCTTAACGCAGCAGTGGGTGACATCAACCAGTGCATCGCGGCCGTCATAACCCATTTCGCCAGGTTCTACTCCGAGCGTGGAACCACGCTTGAATTCCTCCCTGATCAAACGCTGCCCCAACTTTCATTTGATTGCGTGAAGGTGCAACATATCGTCTCAAATTTGCTGGAGAATGCTCTTAAATTCACTCCGGCCGGCGGCCACGTTACTGTCTGTACCCGTCTTTACGCTTGGGAGCGGCGGAGTTTTGGCTCAACTCTGGATTTTCCAGTCGAGCGGCGGACGCGCAACAACATTCATCCCTTTACCTGCGTCCGAATTGACGTGAGTGACAACGGTCCTGGAATCCCACCTGAATACCACCAGGACATTTTTCAGGAGTTTCTTAAGCTTCAGCAGGATGGGCAATCTCCGGGGATGGGACTTGGTCTCGCCATTGCCCGG
>Ga0134126_10009696_pt1 | contig 12134 bp, 9 predicted proteins | sample KB31752_FD_96881 | JGI IMG/M metagenome (GOLD analysis project Ga0134126, IMG submission 96881) | Terrestrial soil microbial communities with excess Nitrogen fertilizer from Kellogg Biological Station, Michigan, USA - KB3-175-2 | ecosystem: Environmental > Terrestrial > Soil > Unclassified ...
AAGGCCTGCATCGGCGTCGTGCCGCAGGGGCTCAACTTCAACATGTTCGAATCTGCCGAGACCATTGTGGTCAATGAGGCGGGCTTCTACGGCATTCCCCGGGCGGAGGCCCGGCGGCGCGCGGAGCGGTACCTGAAGCAGCTGCAGCTCTGGGACAAGCGCGACAAGGCTTCCCGCAGCCTCTCGGGCGGCATGAAGCGCCGCCTGATGATCGCCCGGGCCCTCATGCACGAGCCACGGCTCCTCATCCTCGATGAGCCCACGGCCGGGGTGGACATCGAGATCCGCCGCTCGATGTGGGACTTCCTCAGGGAGATCAACCGGCGCGGCACCACCATCATCCTGACGACGCATTATCTCGAGGAGGCGGAGACCCTCTGCCGCAACATCGCCATCATCGACGGCGGGCGCATCGTGGAGCGGGACCGCATGAGCCGCCTGCTGCGGCGCCTGCACACCGAGACATTCGTGCTCAACACCAGCGCGCCGCTCGCGGCGGCGCCCCGGCTGGAGGGGTATCCGGTGCGGCTCACCGACGATCAGACCCTGGAAGTCGAGGTCTCCAACGAGCAGAACCTCAATGACCTCTTCGGGCGACTGTCGCAGCTCGGCATCGAGGTCGTGAGCATGCGCAACAAGGTCAATCGCCTCGAGGAGATCTTCATGCGGCTGGTGGAGAAGGGAGCCGCGGCATGAATCGCGGCCTCACCACCCTGGCCGAGGGCGCCGCCACGGCGCCGATGCGGCTCGGCCTCGTGCGCTGGATCGGCTTCAGGACCATCGTCCTGCGCGAGTACCAGCGGATCATCCGCATCTGGACGCAGACCATCCTGCCGTCGGCGGTGACGCAGGCGCTTTACTTCGCGATCTTCGGCGGGCTGCTCGGCAGCCGCGTCGGGCCGATGGGCGGTTTCGGCTACATGGAGTACATCGCCCCCGGGCTGATCATGATGTCCGTGAACATCAACTCCTACTCCAACGTGGTCTCCTCCTTCTACGGCGCGAAATGGGGCAAGCACGTGGAGGAGTTGCTGGTCTCGCCGCTGCCGAGCTGGCTCATCGTCTCGGGCTATGTCGCCGGCGGGCTGGTGCGCGGCCTTCTGGTCGGCATCGCGGTGACGGGGGTGTCGCTGCTCTTCACCAACCTTCACGTGCTCCACCCGCTCATCATCATCGGGGCGGTCCTGCTCACCTCGATGACCTTCGCGCTCGGCGGTTTCCTCAATGCGCTCTTCGCCAAGAATTTCGACCAGGTCAACATCATCCCGACCTTCGTGCTGACGCCGCTCAATTATTTCGGCGGCGTTTTCTACTCGGTGACGCTGCTGCCGCACTGGGCGCAGGGGATCTCGTATTTCAATCCCATTCTCTACATGATCAACGCCTTCCGTTATGGATTCCTCGGCGTCTCGGATGTCAGCGTGGGCGCCGCGTTCGCCATCATGGCGGGGTCCGCGGTGGTGCTCTTCATCGCTGCCATCGTGCTGATGGAGCGCGGCACCGGAATTAGGGAGTGAGGCCAAAAGTCGCGCTGGTGAGCGCGCGCGCCGCGCGCCACCTCGATGAAGACCTCGCGCCGCTCGTCGCAGCGCTCGATGCGGCGGGCGCCGACGCGGAGGTTGCCGACTGGGACGACCCGAGCGTCGATTGGGCGGCTTTCCGCGTGGCGCTGTTGCGCTCCACGTGGGACTACGCGGAGCGCCTGACGGAGTTTCTGGCCTGGACGGAGCGCATCGCGATGCTCACCCACCTGGTGAACCCGCCGGCCGTCGTCCGCTGGAATACCGACAAGCACTATCTGCGCGAGCTCGTGCGCGCCGGCGTGCCCGCGGTACCGACGTGGTTCGTGGAGCCGGGGGCATCGGCCGCGCACGCGCTGGACGGGTTCCTGCGGCAGGAGCGCGCGCGGGAGTGGGTCGTCAAACCCGCGGTCGGGGCGGGCTCGCGCGATGCGGCGCGTTATGCGCGCGGCGAGGAGCGACGTGCGACCGGGCACATCGAGCGGCTGCTCCAGGCAGATCGGAGCGTGCTCTTGCAGCCGTATCTGGAGCAGGTGGACCAGCAGGGGGAGACCGCGCTCATCTACTTCGGCGGCCGTTTCAGTCACGCGGTCCGCAAAGGTCCGTTGCTGCGGCCGAGCACGGGCCCAACAGAGGCGCTGTTTGCGCAAGAGCACATCACTGCGCGTACACCCACAGCCGAGGAGCTGCACGTCGGGGCGCACGTGCTCGCCGCGCTACCGTTCGCGACGCCTCTTTACGCTCGCATCGACCTGATCCGCTCCAGCGACACGAGGCCCTGCCTGCTCGAGCTCGAGCTGACGGAGCCGTCACTCTTCTTCGCGCACGCCCCCGGCGCCGCGCGCCGGCTCGCCGATCAGTTGTGCGCCCAGTTGCCGCTGCTGTCGCGGTAATACCAGCCATGCTGCCGTGCGTGCGCCGCCCAGCGCTGCGCGAACACGGTGCGGATGTCGGACGCCCACTCCGGGTGGCCGTTGGCTTTGGCGACCTCGCCGTAGAGCTGCGACAGATCCTCGTTCTGCTGCGCGACGAGGCGCAGGACCTGCGCGCGCTGCGCAAGCGGTATCGAGCCCGGATCGCGCACGGCGATCGTTCCCGCGGAGGTGAGTCCGACCGCTCCGGACACGAAGAAGGGCTTCAGCTGCTGAAAATTACGGTGCATGCCGGCGATGATGGCGCGGATCTGCGGCGTGGAGATGTTGAGGTTGGCTTGCTCCTGCGCCGCCGCGGCCGGCACCAGCAGCTCGAGCACGCGGCCGGCGGCCGCGAGCAGTGCCGATCCCGGACGGGCGAAGACGCCGCTGTCGGAGGAGGGCGGCGGCGCAGCCGGCGCGGACTGCGGCCGCGATGACGAATCCTGCGACGGCGAATCCTGCGACGGCGCCGGGCCGCTGCTGCCGGTGACCTGGTCGATGATCTTGTCGGCCGCTTTCTGCGCCTCGGCCGCGGGGAAGTAGACATTGATCGTGACGCAGCCCGCCAGGATGGCGAGCGCGAGCAGGCTGGTGAGGCTGGTAACGGCTATGGCTCGTTTCATCGGACGCTCTCCGTTGACGGCCTCGATTCTGGCATTGGCCGCTGAATCGCGCCTTAACATCTTCCACTGGGGCAAAGTCGCCGGCGGCGCTTTGCCCGGTCTCCCGTTGGCGCAATCGACCTGCGCAAGCGCAGGGCGGCCTGCGCCCGCTTTCTCTCATTTCACCACGAAATCGTGCTGCCGCATGCCTTCCTCGACCTGCCCGATGAGCTGCGGCCAGTCGACGCGGCCCACGTTGCCGATGATATCGAGCCGCGGCAGTCCGCCGCCCTTCACCAGGTAGTAGCCCCCGCCGGGCGCCGCGCCCAGGCCCGACATCGAGCAGACTTCGTTCCGCAGGCGGCAGCCGATGCCGATCCGGTCGTAGTGGAAGGTATGAAAGAACTTGAGCACGCCGGACTCCAGTGCCGCCCTCACCGTTCCGGCGGCGCCGCCCAGGCCGGCAATGCGCGTGACGGCCTTCTGACTGATCCGGTGCGGCGAGCGGTCGCCCGCTGTGGTGTAGAGCCGAGCATCGAAGGCGACCGGCGACCAGGCGAACAGCTGCAGGCCGCGGATGTCGACATCGATGCGTCCGGTCATGGATCCGAACGAGAACGTGTGGGTCACGAGGTCGAGATCCAGGCCGCGCGCCAGCACGTCGGCCGAGAGGCTCGGCCAGGGACCGAGCGGATTCTCGAGCACGATGTGGCTGCCGGTGATGGTGCCGTCGAACACCTTCGCGGTCAGATCGCCGTCGAATGTCAGCTCGCGGTTGCGATAGCGCACCAGCGGAATGTGACCCGCCAGCGCGCCGCGCATCGTGGGCCAGCCGAACGCCTTGGAGAGCTGCGGCATGCTGATCGGCGTCACGTCGGCATCGAAGTCGACCTTTGCCTGGGGGGTGCCGAGATCCCGTCCGACCAGGGTGTGCACGACGACCGCGCCGTCGAAGACCGGCAGTCGTGTGTCGCCGCCGAGCAGCGCGAAGTTGCGCTGCCAGGTGACGAATTGCAGCCGTGCCGGCCCGCCGCTCAGGCCATAGGCTGAGGCGCGCTGCCAGGTCAGCTCCGACTGCGCCAGTGCCGCGCCCGGCGCGGCGGCCCAGTGGACCGCACCGCTCGCATGGCGCATCAGCACCCGTGCATCGGAATCCGTGAAGTTGAGGTCCTGCAGCGAGCAGTCGAGGCGCGTGATTGCATCGTGCACAATGTCGATTGCGCCGCTCACCGTGCCGCTGCTCTGCAGCGACGCGAGCGGCGTCGTGGCGAGCGCGAGCTGCAGGTAGCTCGTGTAGGCCGCGGGGAACGTCAGGCGCGCGACCCGGACGTGCGCGCTCGCGATGTCCGGATGCGGCCCCGCGAGCACCACACCCTGCGCCTGCGCCTGCAGGAGACCGTGCTGCTGCAGCTCGAGCCGCGAGATGACGATCGGACCGCCGCCCTGGCGCTCGAGACTGGCGTCGAGTGTCAGCGGATTGGCGCCGAAGTCGAGGAGCACCGGACCCGTGAGTGTCTGGCCGTGCGAGCCGCGCAGCTGCGCATCGAGTGTCAGGATGTCTTTCCGCCGCACCAGAGTCCCGGAAACCGACGCCGCCACCTGTTGCGCGACGACCGTTCCGGGCGCGTTGGTCAGGTTGAGATCCGTGCTCTGCGCTGCGGCTTGCACCGTCAACGCGGGACCGTCAGTCAGTGCGATTCGCACCTCCGCGTGGCCGGATAGCGTGTATCCCGCCGGCAGGCGGGCCCAGGGCTGCGCGATGCGCATCGCCTGCGCAAGATCCACCCCGTCGGCGCGAGCCTCGAGGCTCCAGCCCCCCGGTTGCAGCACGCCCGAGAGCTGTGCCCGGCCCGCGGCCAGAGGCACCTCGCGCGCATCGACCTTCCAAAGGTGCCCGCGCGGCTCGAAGTCCACTGACACCGCCGCCGAGAGCGGCCCTAGGAGGCCCGACCGGGCCGCAAGCCGCCCGCTCCGGCAGGCGAAATCCCGCGGGCCGGCGACCACGCTGTCGCAGGTCAGCCGCAGGTCATCGAGCGCGTGCAACCCCGGGAGCCGGAATTCGACGTGCCCGACCCCGAGTGCGGCGCTCGGCCCTCTCGCCAGATCGAGCGACAGCCGGACGCGATCCAGGGTCGCTGTAGGTGAGACGACGTGCGCCGCGGACAGCACCAGCCGGTCGATCGCACGCGCACCCGGCGCGGCAGCCGCACCGGCGAGTGCCGTGGCCAGGACCAGCGCGGCTCGGCGGCAGGTGGCGAGGCGCGTTGGCGTACTCATCCGGCGAGAGCTTATATCGCGCGTTCACACGGCCGGCAAATTCCGTTGCGCGCCGCGCGCAGCGCATGTAAGACTCTGGCGCATGGCGCAGAAGCGGGCGTTGATCGTCGACGACTCGAGGTCGGCGCGCGTCTTCCTCGCGCGCATCCTCGAGAAGCACGACATCGAGGTCGACAGCGTCGAGAGCGCGGAGGCCGCGATCGGCTATCTCGCAAGCCGCCGCCCCGACGTCGTTTTCATGGACCACATGATGCCGGGCATGGACGGCTTTCAGGCGGTGCAGGCCATCAAGAACGATCCGCGCACCGCCACCATTCCCATCATGATGTACACGTCCCAGGAGGGAGAGGTCTACCTGGGACAGGCGAGGGCTCTCGGCGCCGTTGGTGTGATGCCGAAGCAGATCAAGCCGGCGGATGTATCGAAGGTGCTCTACCAACTGCATCTGATCGCCGACCGCCGCACCGACGCGCAGACGAGCTTCGAGCCGCTCGAGGCGGTCATGTCGCCGGCCGCGGCACATGACCCGCCCCACCGGCAGCTTCAACCCCACGCGGGGATATCCCTCCCCGGCGCGAACGGGCCAGCGCCCGAGCCGGACTCGCTCCGCCGCTGGCTGCAGGCGCATCTCGATGCGCAGGCCGAGCGCATCACGGCCGAGGTCCGCGAGCTGCTGGCGGCACGGCGCGGCTCGCGGGCAGTGCCCTGGCTCGCCGTATTGGCCGCCGTGGCGTGCGCCGCGGCCCTCGTAGCGGCGGGCCTCTATCGCAGCGATCACGCCCGGCTGCAGGCGCAGAGCGCGGAGCTGACACTGCTGCGGCAGGCCATCGCGTCGCGGCCCGTTGCCGCGCCCGCTGTGGTGCCGGGCTCAGGGGCCGCCGGCGCTTCGCCGCAGGCCCTCCCGCCGAAGCCGCTGGTGCTGGCGGTGCCCTACGGCGCGGATGCATTGGGCGGCTCGAGGCTCGAGGTGATTCGGCAGGTGCTGAGCCGTCTGGTCGCCGATCACGTCGGCGGGGTGGTGGAGATTCGCAGTTTCGCCGGCAAATTCTGTCTGAAAGGCGACCCGGTTGACGGCTACGTCCTGGCTCCAGGCAAGACCCCGTTTGCCCAGTGCGACGTGGTCGGCAACCCCGCCGACGACGCGCTGCCGCCGGCACAGCGCATGCCGCTGGTGCTCGCCAACCTGATCGCCGGGATCCGGGACTCGACCCACGGGACGCTGGACGTCGAGACCTCCGTAGGCGATCCTGCGATCTTGAGAGCACCCTACCCACCGGTAACCGAGGAGCTGACGGCAGGCGAATGGAACCGAGCCGGCAAGGCCAACAATCGAGTCGAGATTCTCGTGCGCTGATCGGCGGCGCCTGTCTGGACGAGGACTTCCGTCCGCCGTCGTGGCTTCGCAACCGCCACCTCCAGTCCATGCTGGCCAGCACGGGCGCGAGGCGCGCCCCGATCGCGCGCCGCGCCGCGCCGCTCATCGCCGCGCAGCGGGAGATGCTCCTCGACTGCGGCGGTGGCGTGCGCCTGCAATGCTTCCACTCCTCGCCCGGCCGCAGCCGCGGGGCGCCGGTGGTGCTGCTCCACGGCTGGGAAGGAAGCGCCGACTCGCTCTACGTGCTGTCGCTCGGCCAGCAGCTTTTCGAGCGCGGCTTCGACGTCCTGCGGCTCAACCTGCGCGACCACGGCGATACCCATCACCTCAACCGCGGACTCTTCCACTCCTGCCTGCTGGCGGAGGTGGTCGGCGCGACCTGCGCGCTGCAGGCCGCCCTCAGGCGACCGCTGCGGCTCGTGGGGTTTTCGCTGGGCGGCAACTTCATGCTGCGCGTCGGCGCCCAGGCCCGTGACGCCGGTCTCGACATTGCGCGCATCATCGCCGTCTCTCCGGTGTTGGATCCGAGCGATACCCTGCGGGCGCTGGAAAGCGGTTTCTTCGGCTATCCGCGCTATTTCGTGCGCAAGTGGTGGCGCTCGCTGCAGAAGAAGCAGGCGGCGTGGCCGACGCACTATGATTTCGCGCAGCTGCGCCACCTGCGCGATCTGCGGCGCCTGACCGCGGAGCTCATCCGGCGCTTCACGGATTTCGGCAGCCTGGAGGAGTATCTCGACGGCTACTCCATCACCGGCCGGCGGCTGGCCGCTCTCGAGGCGCCGACCACCCTGATCACCTCGCTCGATGACCCGATCATTCCCGCCGGCGGGCTCGAGCGCCTGAGCCGCTCGCCGTCGCTGCGCGTCGTGGTGACGCGCTTCGGCGGCCACTGCGGATTTCTCGACCGGCTGACGGGGCCCACGTGGGTGGAGCGCCGCATTCTCACGGAGCTCGATGTCGGGAGCGAGCCGTTGGGTCTCGACCCGGTGCTCACCGGCGCCTAGGAGCGGGTGCGCCCGTGGCCAGGGTGGCGCTTCTCATCGAAGTGCACCACGGGTTGGCCACCCGTGACCGTCATGTCACCGTCCACCACCGCACCTCGCGCAATCGCGACGGCGTGCGCGACGATGTCTGCGTGGATCACGGCAGACCCGCCGATTTCCAGCTTGCCCTCGATGACCAGCCGTCCGGTGAAGCGTCCGGCAATGACAGCGGCGGCCGCGTGCACCTCGCCTTCCCAATGCGCATCCGCGGTGAGGCTCAGCGCGCCGCCCACCCGGCCGTCTCCCCGAACACTGCCGCAGAGGAGCAGCGGTCCGTCGGTCTCGACGTCTCCGGTGAGCTGGCAGCCCCGCGCGACGAAAGTCGGCGAGGCCCCCACCCGGTCCAGCAGTCTGCGTTTGGGCGATTCGGCCATGATTGCGCATGATAGCAGGCACAGGCAGCTGCCCCGCCGAGCGGCAGGTCCGATTGCCGGCCGTGCCGCTTCCGGGCCGGCCGGTCACAACCTGACAATTAGCGTCACCTTGGCCGGGTCAGCATCTCGCACGCAACACACTGATTTCACAGGAAATCGCTATCTGGCACGGTGTTTGCTCCAGCTCCTGCAGGCGCCGCTCTTTGCGGGGCGGCGCCCCGAAACCGCGAACAACTTTCCCCGGTGTTCGCTAATGTTATGCGCCGCGACGCGCTTCCCCCGCGCGCGGCGCACTCTTTTCAACTCTCAAGTCAACATCGCCACTTCGAGCCTGCCCGAGCGGCGCTCGACGTTGAATCCCACCGCGCCGGAATAACGGTACAGCGTCAGGTCCGCGGAGCCATCGCCGACCGTGAGATTGCGGATCGAGAGTCGCTCGATCTTGGGCGGCAGCCGCGGATAGCGGAAGGCGATCTGGCGCGACTGCGCATCGATCGTGAGTCCGAGGCAGGCCTGCAGCATCGCGAACACCGCCGCCGCTGACCACGCCTGCGGCGAGCAGGCCACCGGATAGCTGGTCGGGGCCTTGCCCTCGCGGCGGCGAAAGCCGCAGAAGAGCTCCGGCAGCCGGCTCGACTCGAAGTAGGTCGAAGCGTCGAGCTGCGCCGAAAGGATCTTCACGGCGAGATCCTTGGCGGGCGAGGCCGAGACTCCGGCCGCGATCACGGCATTGTCGTGCGGCCACACCGAGCCGTTGTGATACGCCATCGGGTTGTAACGCACCTCGCGATCGGCGAGCGTGCGCACCCCCCAGCCGGTGAAGAAGTTCTCCTCACCCAGCAGGCGGGCGATCGACTCGGCATGCTCGGGCGCAGCGATGCCGCAGAAGAGCGCATGTCCCGTGTTGGACGCCCGTACCCGGCAGGGCTCCTTGTAACCGTCGAGCGCGAGCGCGTACAGGCCGAGCTCCGGGCACCAGAAGCGCGCCGAGAAGCGCTCCCGAAGAGCGTGCGCCTGCTCGCGCAGCGACCGCGCCATATCGTCGTGGCCCAGCTCCTGCGCGAGCCCCGCGGCGGCGAGACGCGCGGCGTACACGTACGCCTGCACCTCACAGAGCGCGATCGGCCCCTCCGCGATGCGCCCGTCCGCGTGGAACACCGAGTCGCTCGAGTCCTTCCAGCCCTGCTGCAGCAGCCCGTGCGGCGAGCGCCTCTGATATTCGACGAAGCCGTCCCCGTCCCGGTCGCCGTAGCGGTCGATCCACGTCAGCGCGGCGCGGATGTTGGACCAGATCGTCTCGATGAACGCGAGGTCGTCGGTGCGGCGCCAGTAGGCGCCCGCCAGCATGACGTAGAGCGCGGTTGCATCGACGCTGCCATAGTAACAGCCGAAGGGAACCTCCCCGAGCGCCGCCATCTCGCCCCGGCGCGCCTCGTGCAGGATCTTGCCGGGCTCCGCGTCCCGCTCCGGCTTGTCGCGCGTCGCCTGGGTCGCGGCGAGAAACGACAGGACGCCGCGCGCGATCTGCGGCGCGAGCCACAGACATTCGAGCGCCGCGATGATGCCGTCGCGCCCGAAGGTGGTGTCGAACCAGGGTACTCCCGCATAAGGATAGAGGCCCGAGGGGGTGTCCGTGAGCAGCATGTTGAGATCGGCCGCCGATCGGGCCATCCAGGCGTTGAACTGGTCGTTGGAGGTCTCGACGGAGCAGACCAGCCTCGAGCCGCTGGCCCGGGAGTGCTGCGCGCGCGCGAGCGCGGCCTCGAAGGACAGCACGGCCGCCTGCCGGACGTCGAGCGCGCACGTCACCTTGATCTCGAACACCTGCTCCGAGCGGCCCTCCAGGTGCGCCGCGAGCTGCAGCTCGGAGCCGGAGATCTCCTTCGCCCGCGGCTGGCACTCGATCAGCGTCCGCCGGGTGACGCCGTCCAGCCCCAGGTAGGCGAGCTCGGCCGTAGTTTCCGTCACGCGCGGCCTGGCGAGCTGTCCCCGTTGCCGGCGCTCCTCGCCGCGCACCTCGAAGATATCGGCGAAATCGGCCGCGAACTCCAGTGACAGCGCGATGTCGAGCGGTGTCAGCGTGAAATTGCGCACGTGGAGGTGCTCGTAGCAGACGCCGTCCCAGATGAGCTTGGAGCGGTAGAGGTGCAGTGAGCCGCGCGGCAGCAACACGTCGCCGCCGAGATAGATGTCGGGATTGGTGAGGTCGACCCCCATCAGCAGGTTGTCGCGGCGCACGGCCGAGGACAGCAGCAGCGGCCGCCCGCCGGCGAGCTTGAGCGCCAGTCGCGAGAGGAACCGGGTCCCCTGGTGATACAGCCCTTCCTCGTGGCGGGCGCCGGCCGCGATGTCGCCGAAGTCGTTGAACAGGCCGAAAGTGTCGTCTTGCTTGAGGACGAAGGTGCGCTCCGGCACCGGCACCTCGGGCGCCAGGATGTAGAACTCGGTTGCCGCCGTGTTCACGCTCTCCGCCGACACCACCGCGCCTCGCAATTGCGGTAGATGGAGCAGTATTCGCGCGCCATGCGCGCGGCGCAGAAGCGCCGCTCGAATTGCCGCCGGCATTCGCGCCGGTCGAGGCTGCGCGCGCGCCGCACGCAGGCGACCGCCTCGTCCACACTGCTCACGATGTAGCCCGTGACGCCGGGGTCGATGACCTCGGGCACCGAGCCCCGTGCAAATGCTATCACGGGGGTGCCGCAGGCCATCGCCTCGATCATGGCGAGGCCGAAGGGCTCCGGCCAGTCGATCGGAAAGAGCAGCGCCAGCGCGCCGCCCAGCAGCTCCGTCTTCGCCTGCTCATCGATCTCGCCCAGGTACTCGACACCCGGGCCGGCGAGCAGGGGCTCGATCTCCAGGGCAAAATACTCCCGGTCGGCCCCATCGATCTTGGCCGCGATCTTGAGCGGAACCCGGGCGCGGCGCGCAATCGCGATCGCCCGGTCCACCCGTTTCTCGGGTGAGATGCGCCCAAGGAACACGAGGTACCTTCCCGCGTCATAATGCGGACGGTGCAGCTCGAGGGGCAGGCCATGATGGACGGTTCCCGCCCAGCGCGCCCAGGCCATGGGCGCCCGCTGGGCATTGGAGATCGATACCAGCGGCAGCTCCGCGAACTCGCGGTGCAGCGGGCCGAGGCCGGCGATATCGAGCCTGCCGTGCAGCGTGGTGATCACCGGCACGGGGCAACGCCGCGCGAGCGGGAGATGAATGCTGTCGGTATGACAATGGATCACGTCGAACACGTCGGCGCGCGCGAACACCGCCTCGATGAGCAGCATTTGCAGCGCGAGGGCGGCGGTCGGCTCGCGCTCGAGCCGCATGGCGTGCTCGCATACGGTCACGAGCTCGGCCGATGTACGCGAATCGCCGCTCGCGAACAGCGTGACGTGGTGTCCCGCGCGCACCAGCTCCTCCGTCAGATACGAGACCACGCGCTCCGTGCCCCCATAGAGCCTGGGAGGCACGCTCTCGTAGAGAGGAGCCACCTGAGCGATGCGCAAGCACGTGCCGGATTCCGACATCTTCGCCGCTTGCACAGCAAAACGCATACCCGTCGCGGAGCGAAACCAACGTCATGACCATACCCGCCGCCTCGCTCGATCCGGCTCCGGCCAGGGACCCGCGGCGCGCGGGCTGGCTGCGCATGTCAGGAAGGGAAGCGGTGCGCGCCGCGACCCTCGCCAACGGAATGCGCGTGATCGTCTGGCCCGTGCGCAACATCCCGAACGTCGCGCTCTACAACTGGGTGCGCGCCGGCAGCCGCAACGAGGCTCCCGGGGCCACGGGCCTCGCCCACTTCTTCGAGCACATGATGTTCAACGGCACGAGCCGCCGCCCGCCCGGCGAGTTCGACCGGCTGATGGAGGCCGAGGGTGGCGCCAACAACGCCTTCACCAGCGACGATGTCACGGTGTATCAGGACTGGTTCCCGGCGGGCGCCCTCGAGCGGGTGCTCGATCTGGAGTCGGACCGGGTGGCGCATCTCGCCTTCACGCCCGAGGTGATCGAGAGCGAGCGCGGCGTGGT
>Ga0134126_10009697_pt1 | contig 12133 bp, 8 predicted proteins | sample KB31752_FD_96881 | JGI IMG/M metagenome (GOLD analysis project Ga0134126, IMG submission 96881) | Terrestrial soil microbial communities with excess Nitrogen fertilizer from Kellogg Biological Station, Michigan, USA - KB3-175-2 | ecosystem: Environmental > Terrestrial > Soil > Unclassified ...
CACCAGCTACCTGGTCTCAAGCGCCATTATGCTGCCCGCTTCGGGATGGATTGCGCGGCGCATCGGCCGAAAACGGTTGCTGATGCTCTCCATTCTCATCTTCACCATCGCGTCCATGCTCTGCGGCCTGGCAATCAACATGCCCATGCTCATCCTTGCGCGCATTCTCCAGGGCGCTGGAGGCGGAAGCATGCAACCGCTGTCTCAGGCCATTCTGCTCGAAAGCTTCCCGCCGGAGCAGCACGGCAAAGCCATGGCTGCTTACGGCGTAGGCATTGTCGTTGCGCCGGTTATCGGTCCCACGCTTGGCGGCTGGATTACCGACAGCTACACCTGGCGCTGGATCTTCTACATCAACCTGCCGGTCGGCCTTCTGGCGCTGTTCATGGCCAACCTGTACATCGAGGATCCGCCCTACCTGCGCCATACGGTGCGCGTGGCGATCGATTACATCGGTTTTGGCCTGATGGCGCTATGGCTGGGCACTATGCAACTCGTGCTCGACAAGGGCCAGGAAGCGGACTGGTTCGGCGCCACGTGGATCCGCTGGATTACGGCGCTTTCGGCTGTGGCATTCATCGGCTTTGTGTGGCAAGAGCTGACAACGCATGAGCCTATTGTGCAACTGCGCGCGCTTGCCAACCGCAACTTCAGCCTGGGCACGACGATCACCACTTTCTATGGCTTCGTGCTCTACGGCATCACCGCCCTGCTGCCGCTTTTTCTACAAACGCTGATTGGGTATCCGGCGCTCGACAGTGGCCTGGCAGTGAGCCCGCGCGGCCTGGGCTCTGTCGTCGCCATGCTGCTGGTGGGCATGCTGGCCAATCGCGTCGATGGCAGAGTGTTGCTCTCGGTGGGCCTTGCGATCTTCGGCTATTCCACCTTCGAGCTCAGCAGCATCAACCTTGGCATCTCTATGAGCTCGGTGGCCATTCCCAACTTCATTAACGGCTTCGGCGGCGGCTTTGTCTTTGTCCCGCTCACGACCATGACCATGGGCCTGTTGCAGAAGCAGGAGATGGGCAATGCCGCCGGCATCTACAACTTGATGCGCAATATCGGCGGAAGCGTGGGCATCGCCGCGCTGACGGCGCAACTGGCGCGCCGCTCGCAGATTCACCAGACGTATCTTGCCGGCCATCTTACGCCCGGCAGTCCGGCGTCCATGGCTGCGGTGCAGGGGCTGAGCAGTTACTTGCATATCGCCGGCGCCGATCCCACCACGGCGAATTACAAGGCGCTCGGCGCCATTTACCAGAGTCTGCAGCAGCAGGCCTCAATGCTGGCTTACGCGGACAGCTTCCGTCTGCTCGCTATCCTTTCAATCGCCTGCATTCCGCTGGCGTTTCTGCTGGTGACACCACGTCTCGGTGAGAAGCGGCATATCGAAATCGGCGAATAGACTTCAGGCCTCCGCGCGCACCAGCAGGCAAGTGATGTTGTCGTGGCCGCCAGCGTGGTTGGCAGCCTTCACCAGCCGGTCGCACAGCTCGCCCAAGGGCAGATCGAGTGCCAGCAGCGATTCCAGCAATGAGTCAGATAGTTCGCGCGTGAGCCCGTCTGAACACAGCAGGAAGAGATCGCCAGTCTCGACTTCGACCGGGAAGACATCGGCGGAAACGGAACTCTGCGTGCCCAACGCTCGGGTAATCACATTTCGCAGCGGCGAGTGCTCGGCCTCGGAAGGTTTCATACGGCCCGAGCGTACCTGCTCATCCACCAGCGAATGGTCTATCGTAACCTGCCGCAGCGCACCGCCGCGCTGCAGGTAGCCACGGCTGTCACCCACGTTCAAAAACCAGGCGCGTTCCTCTTCTACGACCAGCGACACCAGCGTCGTACCCATTCCGCTCAGCTTGCGGTTGCCCTGCGAGCACGTATAGATGGCCAGATTGGCTGCTTCGATTGCCGCTTCGGCGGCCTGGGGCAGCGGATCGGCGCCGGTGCGGGTTTTCAGACGCCGCATGACTTCGTCGACGGCCATTGCGCTTGCAACTTCGCCCGCTGCTGCCCCGCCCATTCCGTCGCACACCACAAATGCGCCGTGTTCAAGCGAGAGTCCGTATGCATCTTCATTGCCGGGGCGCTTGCGGCCGCGATCGCTGAGCGCCCCGGCCGCATATTGAACGAGAGCCGATGACAAGATTTTCTCCCGTCCGACAGTTTACACAGCCGAGCCCACGTCCGAGCATTCCCCGAAAAGACGATTGGCTCAGTGCAGGCGTCGCGTGCCGGTTGCGGGCCTCGTGAGATGCCACACGGCCATCGCAAGCGCAAGCGCGCCAAGCCCGTACGCCAGCATTGACGTCTCCCCGTGATGAATCTGCCATCCCTTCCAGATGGCAATCGCTGCGGCAATCAGCATCACTACGCCTCGCGCCCGGTGCACGTGCTTCGGCCCTCCTGAGCGATGGTCCGCATCGCGGCTGTCACAACCCACCATCCTATCGGTTTCGCCGGCGTAGGCGTTTGAATCACGTCTGTAATCCGGCGCGGCAAGCCGGCCGGCAACTCGATAAGATATAAGCTGTGGAGAAAAGTCCTATGAGCACCTCGAGCCCGACCACCTCAGCCCAGCCAGGAGCCCAACCAGGTCCGGAATCTTCCGCACCGCCTCTCAAAAAGACAGCGCTCAACGCCACGCACCGCGCCCTCAAAGCCAAGATGGTCGACTTTGGCGGCTGGGATATGCCGGTCGAATATCCGGGACCCGGCGGCGGCCTGATCGCCGAGCACATGGCCGTGCGCACCGGCGTGGGCCTGTTCGACGTTTCGCACATGGGCGAAATCCAGTTCCGCGGCCAGGGCTCGCTCGAAGCCGTGCAGCGCATCACGATGAACGATGCCTCTAAGCTCGCCGATGGCCAGGCGCAATACTCCGCGCTGCTCACGCCTGAGGGCACTTTTGTCGACGATATTCTCGTGCACCGCCTCGGCTCCAACGATTTTCTGCTGGTGGTCAATGCCGGTACTACCGACAAAGACTATGCCTGGATTCGCAAGCAAGTGGCTGGCTTCCCTGGCATTCACATAAGCAATTACTCGAGCTACTATTCACAGCTTGCGCTGCAGGGGCCCCGCGCGCTTGAGACGCTGCAGAAACTCACCAAGGTCGATCTTGCCGCGATCAAAAATTACTGTTTCACCTGGGGCACGGTCGCCGGCATTCCCAATGTGCTGATCGCGCGCACCGGCTACTCCGGCGAAGACGGTTTCGAGGTCTACATTCCCTCTGACGAGCCCACGAGTGTGAAAATGTGGAATGCGCTACTTGAAGCGGGACAAGAGTTCGGCATCCGTCCCTGCGGCCTGGGCGCGCGCAACACGCTCCGGCTCGAAGCCGGCATGAGCCTCTACGGCCACGAAATCTCCGAAGACATCAACGTGCTTGAAGCGGGGCTGACGCGCTGGCTCAAGCTGGATAAGGATGCTTTCATTGGACGTGACGCTTTGCAGGCGATTCAGAATTCGGGCGGGCCAAAGCGGAAGATCGTCGGTCTGGAGATGGTCGAACGCGGCATTGGCCGCGATGGGTATTGTGTAACGGACCTTGACGGCAATCAGATTGGCACGATCACGTCGGGCTCGCCTGCGCCATTCCTCAAGAAGAACATCGCGATGGCGCTGGTGCCAGCGGAAGTGGCCGCTTCAGGCGCCGATGTGCTAGTGGATTGCAGGGGAAACCGTGCGCGGGCGAAGCAGGTGCCGCTGCCGTTCTATAAACGGGCTAAGAAGTAAAGGCGAGAAGAAGTGACTCAAGAGAATCAGCAGGGTATTGCGGATTTTTCTCCAGCAAGCAGGAAATGCGGGCGACAGTGCCCGCACTTCACACCTGCATCACTTCCGCTTCTTTCCGGCGCGACATCTCTTCCATCTTCCGGATTTCCTCGTCGGTCATCTTCTGTACTTCTTCCATGGCGCGCTTCTCGTCGTCTTCGCTGATCTTCTTATCCTTTGCGATCTTCTTCAGCGCGTCGTTGCCATCGCGGCGCACGTTGCGCACTGCTGTGCGGTGTTCTTCGAGCACGCGGTTGAGGTGCTTGCACACATCGCGCCGCCGCTCCTCGGTCATGGGCGGGACCGGCACGCGTACCACCTTGCCATCCGACAGCGGATTGAAGCCCAAATCCGACGTCTGAATGGCCTTCTCAATTTCTTTCAAAATCGTCGGGTCCCATGGCGAGATCAGGATGAGTTGCGGCTCCGGCGTGGACACCTGCGCAAGTTGCGTAACCGGCGTCGGCGTACCGTAGTAGTCCACCCTGATTTGGTCGAGCATGTGGGCGCTGGCGCGGCCAGTGCGCGTGGAGGCCAGGTTCGCCTGAAAGTCGGTGACGGATTGGTCCATGCGCCGCTTCAGGTCGCCATAAAGGTCTTTCATCGCCGGATTTCCGGCCATTATCGAAACCGCCATCGGTGACTCCTCGCCAAATCCAAAGGTATCAACATCCAAAAGTATCAACGGCTATTCTACAAAAACCGGCCGCATGGGCAGGCGGCGCTACACTGGAGCTGAGGTTGCCATGCACTCCGCCCAGACTCAACGCCCCGGCACGTTTTTCGGTTCTCTTCAGGGATTCGGAATCCCGGCAACCCTGCTGCTCGCGCTGGCCGTCGGCTTCTTCACCTTCTTCGCTACAACATTCCTGGCCATTATGTCGCTGCTCGCCTGGAACGGTCTGGGGCATCACTCTGTGAATTATGCCGATACGTACCTTTACGTCGGTCTTCCCGCCGGAGTCTTCGCCCTTATTCTTGCTCTTGCTGTTTTGCTTACCCAATGGCTGCGCGGGAAGCTTCGTTCCTAGTTCCTGGCGCTCTTGCTCCCGCGCTCCTTGCCTCGTTACCATTCCCCCATGCCCGTTCATGCCATCGCGCTCGCTGACCTCGTCAACGGTCAGCCGCCCACCAGCGAGCAGGCCCGCACCTGGTGCGCGCAGCTTGAGGCTGGCGGCATTCTCTACTTTCCGCAAACGCCGGTCCCCATCCCGGCCGCCGATCTCGACTTTCTGCTCGGCAGGCAGCAGACCGGCTCGCGCCTGCATAAGAACATCGCCTACAAGCCCGATCGCGACCAGCTCTCCGGCGTCGACCGCTCCGCATCCAATGCCGAAGAGTTCGACCACCTCCATGGAGTGATGGCGCGATACTCGGCCTCAGTGACGCGTTACCTCTCCGGCTTCCTTGCGCCGTATCGCCAGCGCTGGCGGCTGGACTACGCATCATACCGGCCCATCGAAGAAGAGGGCCGCGACCTGCCGCTCCGTCGCCGCAACGACCTGCTGCACACCGACGCTTTTCCAACGCGGCCCACGCGCGGCTGGCGCATCCTTCGCTTCTTCCACAACATTCATCCCACCCGCACCCGCGACTGGGTGGTGGGCCCGGCTTTCCCTGGCGTGGTCAGCAACTTTACGCCCAGCCCGATTCCCACTCCGCATCCCGATAGCGCTGTCACTCGCGCCACAAAGTCTCTCGCCCGCGCCACCGGCCTCGCGGCACTCGTCCCGCAGCTTAAGCGCACGCCCTATGACGAGTTCATGATGCAGCTCCACAACATCATGAAAGAGGACGCCGAGTTCCAGCGCACCGTTGCGCGCGAGCAGTTCAACTTTCCGCCGGGCTCAAGCTGGATGGTTTACACCGAGACTGTTCCCCACGCCGTGCTAGGTGGGCAATACGCGCTCGAGCAGACATTTCTGGTGGATCCTGCCGCGATGGTGACGCCGGAGTCCGCTCCGGTTGCCGTGCTCGAAAAGCTGGCTGGCGCGGCGCTGGCGTAGTGACAGGTCTCCACGCGTAGGTATAGTTCAACGCGCTTTCTGTCTTCGACATTGCGGTTGATCAGAATCGCAGCGGTGATGAAGTCGCTCAGGCCTCCTGCGACCGCTGCACCTTGCGAACGCCGTCCACGCGGCGCAGCCCGAGTACCATGCGGTTCAGGTGGCGTACGTCTTCGGCCTCTACAAGGAACTCGATCTGGGCCTCGCCGCTGTCGTCGTGGTGAATCTCAACGCCGCGGATGTTCGTATTCTCATCGGAAATGACGGCCGTGAGTTCCTTCAACATGCCGGTGCGATCATCGCAAAAAATCGTAATCTTGACCGGGTAACGCTGCGCCTGCCCGGGAGTCTGTTCGCCGGCGCGCGACCACTCGACGGCGATGCGGCGGTCGGCCTCATACATCAGGTTCTGCACGTTGGGGCAACTCCGCGCATGCACGGCCACGCCCTTGCCGCGCGTGACGTAGCCCACGATCTCTTCGCCGCGGATGGGGTTGCAACACCGGGCGCGGTAGACGAGCAGATCGTTCTGGCCCTCCACCTCGAGCGACTCTGACCCACGCAGGTGCAGCTTGCGCACCGCCTCGGACATTCCGGCTTCGCCGGTGCCCGGTTTGGCTTCCGGCGCTGTTCCAGGCTCGTCTGGTGCGGCGAATCCCGGCGCGAGCTTATTGAGGATCTGGTGCGCCGTGTGCTTGCCCAGGCCCAGCGTAGCCAGCAGGTCGGCGGCCGTGGCCACGCCGTACTCGCCGGCGATGCGGCCCAGATCCTGGTCGCCGATCTGACCCATCGGCACCTTGTACTTGCGGGCTTCGCGCTCCAGCAGCTTGCGGCCGATCTCTACCGCGCGGCGCCGCTGGTCCTCATTGAGCCAGTGCTTGATCTTGTTGCGTGCACGCGGGCTTTTGACGAAGGTGAGCCAGTCGCGGCTGGGCTTGTGATCCTTCTGCGTGACGATCTCGACGATGTCGCCGGTCCTCAATTTGGTCCGCAGCGGAACCATGCGCCCATTCACCTTGGCGCCCACGCAGGTGTGGCCCACGTCGGTGTGGATCGTATACGCGAAATCGACCGGCGTAGCCCCGGCCGGAACAACGACAACTTTTCCCTTCGGCGTAAAGGTATAGACCTCATCGGGATAGAGGTCCATCTTCAGGCTCGAAAGGAATTCGTTGGGATCCGTCATCTCCTTCTGCCACTCGACAAGCTGGCGGATCCAGTTGAGCCGTTCCTCGTCGCGCGCCGTTATTGCGCTCTCGCTGGCCTTGTACTTCCAGTGCGCGGCAATGCCTTCCTCGGCGATGCGGTGCATCTCCTCGGTGCGGATCTGCACTTCAAACTGATGGCCGCTGGCGCTCATCACCGTGGTATGAAGTGACTGGTAGCGGTTGGCGCGAGGCATGGCGATAAAGTCCTTGATGCGCCCAGGCACAGGCCGCCACAACGTGTGGATAAGGCCGAAGACGGCATAGCAGGAGGCCACGTCCTGCGTAATCACACGGACGGCGAGCAGGTCATAGACCTGATCGAAGGTGATCTTCGCCCGCTCGATCTTTTGGTAGATCGAATAAAGTCTTTTGATGCGCCACTCTACGCGCGCCTCAATGCCGTTTTCGCGCAACTGGTCGTTGAGTATGTCTTCCACGCTGCGCAGGAACTGCTCACCCTCAAGACGCCGCGCTTCCACTGCCGCTTGCACGCGCTCATAGCTCACGGGGTCGGTGTAGCGAAAGGCCAGATCCTCGAGCTCGCCACGCACCTTGCCCATGCCCAGCCGGTGGGCAAGTGGCGCGTAAATGTCCAGCGTTTCGCGCGCAATCGATTCCTGTCGCTCGGGCTTCAGGTGCTCCAGGGTGCGCATGTTGTGGAGCCGGTCCGCCAGCTTGATGAGCACAACGCGCACGTCGCTGACCATGGCAAGCAGCATCTTGCGTACGTTCTCGGCCTGGCGGTCTTCGCGGTTGGCAAACTGAATCTTGTCGATCTTCGTGACGCCTTCAACAATGTGCGCCACTTGGTCGCCAAAGCCGGCCGCGATCTCCTGATTGGTGGCCGGTGTGTCTTCGACGGCATCGTGCAACAGGCCCGCAGCGATTGCCGTAGCGTCGAGCTTCATCTCCGCCAGCACTTCGGCAACCTGTAGCGGATGAACGATATACGGCGCGCCTGAGGCCCGCATCTGTCCGGCATGTTGCTGCGTGCAGAACTCCCACGCCTTGCGGATCAGGGAAACATCTTCATTGGGGCGATTGGCCTGGATTTGGCGAAGAAGCGCGTTAAATCTCTGATTAAGGGAGTCTTGCGAATGCTGATGTGGTGTGTTGTCGGGCGATGGGCGAACGATCCCTGTCGCTCCACCAGATTCGGTGGAAATCGGCTTGGTGGAGAGCTGCGTCTCCGCCGCGGCAGAAGGCTCGTTCCGCGACCCTTCCGCCGGCAATGTCTGCCGGACTGTCGCCATGATTCATTATAGGCTGTTTACGCTTCTCGGGCGTTTGCGAGGGGCGCGCCGTACTCTGGGCCGGTTCGGGCGAGGCTGCGGGTGAAGGGCTGCCGGCTCGTGACCCGCGAAGCGATCGGGCTTTACGCGCGCTCAGAGGCTCACGATGAGCGGGGCTCAAAGGAAACTAATCCACTGGCCGCCTGCCAGCCTCCATCCGCGCTATCCTTCTTCCTTGAGGGGTTTGCGATGACCCAGGCCGCCATTCGCCCGCAGCTCGCCCATCTTACTGCCGTCCTCAACGATCTCCGCGCCAAAGGGACCCACTTCAAGCTCCGCGTGCTTGACGACCAGCAGGCGCCGGTCTGCCATTATGACGGCAAGCAGGTCATCAACCTGGCAAGCAACAACTACCTGGGCCTGGCTAATGATCCGCGCCTCGTTGCTGCAGCCGTTGCCGCAACCGAGGCCTTCGGCGTGGGCTCCGGGGCTGTGCGCACCATTGCCGGCACCATGCGCCTGCATATGGAGCTTGAAGAAAAGATTGCCCGCTTCAAGAATGTCGAGGCGTGCGTCGTCTTTCAGAGCGGCTTTGCTGCCAACGCCGGCACGGTCAGCGCAATTCTTGGCAAGGAAGACTACATCCTCTCCGACGAGCTCAACCACGCCAGCATCATTGATGGCGCGCGCCTATCGCGGGCAACGATCAAAGTTTTTCGCCACAAGGATGTTGCCCACTGCGAGCAGTTGCTGCAGGAACTGGGAGACGTGCCAGGCCACAAACTGGTCATTACGGACGGCGTGTTTTCGATGGACGGCGACATCGGCCCGGTGGACAAGCTCGCTCGCCTCGCCGAAAAATACGGCGCCATCATGATGGTGGATGATGCCCACGCTTCGGGCGTGCTGGGCCGCAACGGACGCGGCTCCATCGACCACTTCAAAATGCACGGCAAGTTGGATGTGCAGGTCGGCACACTGTCGAAGGCCATCGGCGCGCTGGGCGGCTACGTCTGCGGCTCCAAAGATTTAATTGATTATCTCTACCACCGCGCGCGCCCATTCTTGTTCTCCACCTCGCATCCGCCCTCGGTCGCGGCCTCCTGCATTGAGGCGTTCAACATTCTGGAACAAGAGCCGGAGCGCGTCGAGCGCCTGTGGTCGAACACGCGCTACTTTCAGGGCGAGCTCAAGCGGCTGGGCTTCAACATCGGCGGAGTCAACACGCCGGCCACCGAAACGCCGATCACGCCTCTTATTGTTGGCGAAGGCGCGAAAGCGATGGAACTTTCGCGCGCGCTTTTCGATGAAGGCGTGATGGCGACCGGAATCGCCTTCCCAACGGTGCCTGAAGGCAAGGCCCGCATCCGCATGATCCTGACCAGCGAGCATACGCGCAAGCAGCTTGATGAAGCGCTCGACAAGCTGGAGCGGGTGGCGAAGCGTATCGGCCTGCTCCCCGGCCGCGCTTAAGGCTGCGAAGCCTCCGGATTCGCCGACGGACACTGCTGGTTATTCGCGAAACATGACCGGATCTGCTCAAACTTGCCCTCGTACCATTTGACCGAGCTGTCGATTTCACGCTGTTGATTCGGCGTGAGCGACCAGTTGAGCGGGTCAGTGGGCGGCGGGTTTTTCCCTGGCTGAGCGGAGGCCGTATCCACGCCATTTGTTTCGTCGTCAATTACGAAGTGCTGAACAATCAGGCGATCCCTGTAGGCACGTTCCAGCAACTCCAGCGCGGCGCGGTTCCGGTCGGTTACGCTTTCATGGCCGCCTGCGTAAAAGGCTTTGAGCGGGGCGTTCGCCTGATCCACCAGATTCCACGCCCGGCTGTTTTGATCGTCGCGCAATGCCGAAATGGTTTTGGAAATTCCCGAAACATGGTTTGGATTGCTCGGATCAAGACTGTTGCGGATTTCAACGAGCAGAATGCGGAGCATGGGCACGGGAGCTTGCGGACTGCCCTTCATCGCAGGTTGGGCCTTCATCGCGTTTGATCCGTCCAGCGCAGCTCGCAAGAACTCGATGGCCGAGACAGTCCCGTCATTGTCGTAGTAGCCGCCATCGACGAAGTGCGCGCTCTTTTCTCCCTGCGCGCGAGGAAACGCTGCGGCCGAAGAAACGTATGGGAAGCTGGCTGAAAGCTGCGCGGCAGTTGCCAGCGGCAGATCGGCGTAGCCCGGCTTGCCAGAGGGCGAGAGCTGACGCGTGCCGAACACATCAAGAAACGACTCCGCCGGTTGCGGCACCAGCGAGTTGCTCTCGTGTCTTTCGACTCGGTAATTGGCCAGCAGGAAGCGGCTGCCGCCTTCAACCGTTGTCGTATTCATGGTGAATGCCGGATACGGATGCTCGCCGTTCACCGGGTTGAAGGCCGACAGCGTAAGCTGCTGGCTCCGGTCGGGATTTTGCGCTTGGTCGGCATTCAACTGCTCCTGTGGAATGCGCACCCGGCTTTCTCGCGTTATGCAAAATGAGTCATTCAGGTTGCGCTCGAAGCCGCGCCGCAGCGCCCATGTGCGGTCTTTGCCCAGCGGGGTTCCGCCCAGGTCATCGATTCCGGAAGAGGGCGTCCAGAAGTACGGGATGAGAGGAATCACCGCCTTGGGAACGTCGTGGTAGACGACTCCCCAGCCGACCGACTCCAGGCTCGAGCACTTGGCCTCGTCGACCATGCGATCCCAGTCCGGCCGTTCTCCACGGGCCGCAGCATTCAACTCGCGCAGGTAGGTGTACAGGCCGGCGCTTCCGCCCGATACTGTGCTCATGAGCAGGACGTTGTCGTGGAAAGAATCGCCGAATTGTCCCTCAAGATCCTTGAGCACCGCTGCCGTCCAGGCCGCGGCGTGAATTCCACCGCCGGTGGAGGTGACGACGATGAACGTGTGTACTGGCCGAACGATTCTCTGGCCAGGCGGGGCAACTACAAGTTGACCAACCGCGTTTCGGCCGCGCGCATTATCGAGCGCGATCCGATTGTCGAGGATTTCGCCCGGTGTAGGAACCTGAGGCCGGTTTTGCGTTAGCACGATCGAGAAATAATGCTCTTCCTGCGCCCCGGTCCAATTAAACTGTCGCGGCACGAACAGGACCAGCAGAAAAAGCGTCAGCACAGGAATGCGAAAGCGGTCGGCAAAGAAAGCGAAGCCGCCGAATCCCCATGCGAACGATGTGGCGAGGATGAGCACCAGCGCAAGAATCGGAAACCGCTCGGCATCGCTCCTGTAATAGAGGTACGGAATTGCGGCGGTGATGCACAGGACGAGCACGGCAAGCCCGGATTTCCAGATGTTCAGGTTTCTCTTGCGAATGGCGAAATGCCTGGGCTCTTCGCCCTCCTTTTGCTCCGCTGCAGTCAGTGCTATCAGCACAATGATCACCGCGCCGGTGAGCACCGTAACCAGACACGCTATCCCTGACCACAGTTGCACCGGTACCGGCGCAACCATAGGCCACATAACTGCGTACAGCCCGAAGACATTGCACGCTGCCAGAAACGCGAAATACTGTCCCTCAAAAAGCGAGCCCCCCGGCCATTTGTAGCCCAGAGTGGGAAATACTTTGGCAATCCACACGGTGGAGATTGCAATCTCCGCATCCTCAATCACGTCTCCGAATCTTGGCTTTCCGTCGCCGGAGCTCATGAAGAGCCAGCTGCGCGGGAATATCAAGGTCCGCGCAACCGCTGTGCTTCCCAGGCGCATCGTGGTTGGCCCGCTCACCGACCGGCGCCATGTGAGGTAGTAGAGCGCCGTAACCACGTACCAGAAGCAGAAAGCCAGTACAACTCCGCCGGCCAGTCCGAGGATCATTCCGCGCAGGTTGACGCCTTCGCTCCAGCCATTGCTGAAGAAGTACAGAAAGAGAATGAGAGTATTGAGTTGCGACGCGGCAGGAGCAACCC
>Ga0134126_10009698_pt1 | contig 12133 bp, 11 predicted proteins | sample KB31752_FD_96881 | JGI IMG/M metagenome (GOLD analysis project Ga0134126, IMG submission 96881) | Terrestrial soil microbial communities with excess Nitrogen fertilizer from Kellogg Biological Station, Michigan, USA - KB3-175-2 | ecosystem: Environmental > Terrestrial > Soil > Unclassified ...
AATTGTATGGAAGCATAGATAAACAATAATAACAAAGTAATGAGAAAATTAAAACTACAGGTAGCAATTACAGTTGATGGTTATATCGCAGGATCAAATAATGAAATGGACTGGTTAGTCTCAGATAATGATATTTTAGAATATATAAACGAAATAGCTGAATCAGTTGATACCATTATTATGGGACGAAAAATGGTCTATGAATTTATTCCATATTGGACAACAGTTATGAATAAACCCAATGACCAATGGAATGCATTCGCTAAAAAAATGATTGAGATTCCAAAGATTCTTTTTACAAAAACACTAAATAAATCAGAGTGGGTAAATACAGAACTTGCAAAAGGAGACCTCAAAGATGAAGTTACAAAGTTAAAGAACCAAAAAGGCAAGGATATTCTAGTTTATGGTGGAGCATCATTTGATTCCTCTTTAATTAAAGAAAAGCTAATAGATGAATTTTATTTATTTGTTAATCCTATTGTATTAGGAAACGGGAAAACTATTTTCAAAGATTCACAAGAGATTCAAAACTTACACTGATCGAATCAAAGGTGTTTGATTCTGGTCTGGTTTTGCTCCACTATGAGGTAAAGCAAAATTGAATGTCAGGTATATTTATAAAACCAAATAAACTTGCATCATCAGGCATTAAACTTGAAAGAGATATTTGACTTCAGGTTTAAAATATTAGAAAATAGATAGAAAAAAATTCATTTCAAGAAATCCATAGTTTAGAAAACGGTTTATAACTCGATGCGAAATAGCAGGAATCGGACCTATCAATATCAAGAAATTAAAATCCATAGTATAGGTATAAAACTCCTATAACAGTCCTACTGATACGAAGATATGGAAAGAATATATAAATATTATAAATCTATTAAAGTAGAGAAACAAGCTGACCTTCAAAGAGCTACACAAACGTTAACTGCTGAGCTAAACTCCATATAATGCTCAGTCCAGTGTGGATCTCTATCTTAAAATTTACCAGAATATAAAATATACAATTAATTAATCTAATATGATTAATCTGCCATTATGAATTTAGACTATTAAATAATCAAGTTCTGTTTACAACCATTTAGTCTTTTTCGTTCAATAAATCAAATATTTTACCACATTAAAATAATATATGAAATATATGAAATATATAAAACGTTCCAAAACAGCTAATGGATTATGTTTTAACGGTGTAATAGAATAAGCGATACACAAAATACCTTTATAGATATAATTATCCATCATATATCTATATATTATGCATAGTAACGCATTTATATATAATAGTTTGCAAAAAGATACCTAGTGATCAAATTAAAACAGATAATCAGGAAATATGTATTGAGGTTTTTATATCATAGAACCTATTTCACGATTTGATAGAAATACATCTGATTGTTCATCATAATGAAAATATGTATCCATCAATCAAAACAAAAAAACAAAAACATATGATTAAAGATCTTGATTATGTAGTAAGACAGTTGATATCATGATATAGGAAACCAAAATACATTGCTGGTCATCCTACAGGTCCGTTTAGAAAGATGTTAAAAAATGTTTATATTCTTAACCGAATGTCAATGGAAGATGCTTCTGTCTAAAGAATATGGTTCAGACCCTACACGTCATAGATAATTTCAATAGTGAATTGACTTGTACCTCAATAAAGATATGGATTATGTTGTTAGAAGATTATGATGGTAAAAAAGAATTCAATGGCATAATAATTACCTAATAGCATTTCTGTGAATCTTTAACAAGTATACCATTAGACAATTCCTCCACTACTACCATTATTTTATTGCAAATACTATAGAAGAAATTATGGTGCAATTATTATAAAGTTATGATAGTAAATAATGTTGTAGTTAAGTTGTATTTTATTGAAATTTTTATTAGTGTACTTTAAAAAATAATCATTACCCAAGCATACATTTTTTATAATATTTCCATATTTAATATCTTTGAAAGTGTTGCTAATCTATTTTAATTTAAAAATAACAGTCAAATTCTTTAAAAAATGCTTGACTGAATCCAAAAGAAAATGTTCATATTGAACACATTTAATACTAGAGGGTTTTTGCCAACAAATGTTATTCAAATTTTATAAATGAAACGACTGCAGGAATGCTTACAAAATTTACAAATAATCGTGTATGTAGAAGTATAATAGCTTCATTCCAAAAATCAGTTAACATTCAACTAAAATTACAATCATTTAACTAACAAAAAAGAGCACAGAATAGTAAAAGAGAAGAATAAAACATATTGAATCTTTTAAACCAGAGCACAAAAGGAGATATATATCACAGCCAATCCAAATGACAGCGATCTTTGCTCTCGAATATTTTTAGGTAATAATCTGCACTTTTCAATAAACAATTTGCAGACTTTAATTCTCAATCTTTCAGTGATCTTTAAGATAATAATTACAACTAAAATATATTGGAAAAAAGGTATTAACCAGAATCAATCTAATTCGCTGATCAAAGCAATAAGTCATAAACCTCCAACAGATTTTAATTTATTGTAAACAGTATTTGACAAAATTCGGCTAGTAAATATTAAAGGTAAAATAGCAACATCTCAAAAAATCACAACATATTGGATAAATATTTTTGCGCTCTTTCCAACATCTTTTTTTCACTATCACACAATTGTCCATCGTTTATCATTTCTTTAAACTGTAATGCATTAACAATCGCTTTACCGCCATAATGATTATTGAAATAAACAAAAACGTTTTCAGTCTGCTCCTTTATCCTTTTAATTTTATTTACCCATGGCTGAAGTTCCTCTTTAGAATATAAATAATCATACCAATAATGATCCCTCGTTGTATTTCTTCCATGCATTCGAATTACGGCTAAATCATTAGATGTAATATTATTTTCATCTGATAAGAATTCCAGATTTTCTTTTGCTGGGGAATCAGTTAATACAGAAGTAATATTATAATGCTGCAGCAACTCCAGTAATCCTTCCGTATTCCAGGAATGGTGTCTAAATTCTATGGCATACCTAAAATCACTTTTGAGATCTGATCCATCCTTTAAGTCTTGCAAAAATATTTCTAACATTTTAAATTCTGTAACAGTAAAACTTGGAGGCAACTGAATAACAATTGCACCCAGTTTATTCGTATTCTCTAATGGAGAAATTTTGTCAAGAAAATCTTTCAGGTCACTCATCACACCTTGACTAACGTCCAATCTTTTCTGATGGGTAATTGTTTCTGGAATTTTTACGGAGATTTTAAAATTGTTGGGAGTTGCTTTGACAAGTCCAATGAACAAGCCTTTGGTCATGTGTTGATAAAATCTCTTGTAGAATGTGGCATCCATCTCCACGGTGTCAAAAAACTGCGAATAATAGTTTAATTTTCTTGTTTTGTTGTCAGGATAAAATATATTTAGCCACCCACCTTTTTCAGATGAATCACCATAGTTCCATCCAGAACATCCTATAAATAATTGAGGATATGTCATTTAATTTTGTCTCTTAAACTATTATGATCAACTGTAATAAACTAAATAGTGTGATAATAATTTGAATCCTCTTTTTATATATTTGAACTATTAAATTCTATATATAATTTTCATTTCAATATTCTTTTTTTATTGTAATTTCAGGAAATAGAATCTATCCACAACATTAGTTATGTTTTATACTCATTCTTCATTACTATCATTAAGAAAATACTTAAAGGTGAGTATACTCGTTGTGTTCTCTTTTATAATAATGAACATACACACAGAAATAGTTTCTGTATAAAGTAACATTCAATTTTTTTCAAATTTCAACAATAGATAAAATATTTTATTTGTTTACTAAGGAGATGAGATTCAACGAAACCCAACTTATTTAGATCTATCTTAGTGTAATATTTATAGATGAATTCAAAAGATTAAAAGTTTGATAATATAATCTGTATTCATTCCCTAAAAAACATATGCCATTCTAAAGATGCTGAAATTCAGAGGTAGTGGAAGCATATTTTCTAGGCATTCTTGTTTTTATATTTTACAAAAGAACAATAGAATAGTCTAAGATCAACAGGTAAGAATGAAGAGATGTATTATACCTAGCAAGAAGAAAAGATACATAGTTAAAAGTCTACATATTTGAATACAGATGACTAAATTAAACATGATGGATTATAAGAAAAAATATAGACATGATCATATACCCTATGTATAAAAAGAATCGTTAGGACATTAAAAAAAATAAGTGGATTAATTTTGGATACCTTATTATAGAAACTGATTCTTCCCCGAACAACAATTTTATTTTTATATAAAAATAGAATTAAAAAATTGTTATAGATACATAATGCACCATAATCAATAGATATTATAATATGGAGATTATATTTACATCTACAGTGAAACCATCAACTATAGCAACATCTGCAAAGAGAATATAATTTAAGGTATCTACAATTACTTTTTAAATCTTCGTTAAACGTTTACAAGTTAATCAGTAAAGATCTATTGAAATATAGATCATTTGCTTTTAGCAACACCTACAAAGATAAAGACTAGATCACAAAAAAGTTTTAAAAAACTGAGAACGAGTATTGAAATAAAAAAATGAAATAAATTTTTTAACTAAAAAATTAAGGAGATGGGGTGCAAAATACGCCCACACCATTATTTGGAACTACTGGAAGTCCAGGAATGATACCCACGTTAGGTGTGTGTCCTGCACTTGTAGCGGGGCATGTTGTTCCAGCTGGGCCTTGTGGACCTTGTTCTCCATTAGTTCCATTGGTTCCGGGTATACCTTGAATACCTTGGGGACCTGCTGAACCGTTCTGACCGTTTCGACCAATTGGGCCTTGTGGACCTGCTGAACCAGTTAAGCCTTGTGGACCTGCTGGACCTGATGAGTATGGAGAATCACAAAATGCTACACAAAGCGAACTTGAGAAACCAGGATAAGCAGAGACTGGATGAATGCTCATAATAGATGCTACTGCATATAATACCATTGAAATAATCAGTAACATTATTTTCATTGATTTTATATTTGAATTTTTCCCGTTAATTCTACGATTACATCAAAGTAATAATATATATCTGCAGTTCGTAACAAAAACCACTTAATAATTTGATTAAATGAAGCAGAGACATTTTACATATATATTACATATGTAAAACCGGTTTAAATTATAGTAAAAATATTACCTTATTAACTTTTAATCCAACGTTTCTTTTTTCATTATAATAAAATACAAATAAATTCATTAATTGATTCCATGCTATAATTTACATTTCTTTTCTCTATTTAGTAAGAGGAAAATAATCTTAAAGTTCTATTTGATCCTTAACTCACGGTATTAGTCATATTAGACTTTTTTCAAGAAGCCTGTAATGAGTTGTAGTATGCTATTTTATTCATTATTTGTTAACGTTTTATTGATATAATTATAATGAAACTAGCAAAGTTTAATTGTTATTGTAATGCGAGAGCACATTTTTAATTGATTTTTGAAATAGTAACAAATAATTTGCAAACTAATTAGTTTGCAAATTTGTGAAAGTTTAACAATATCAAATATCTAATATAGAAACATTAACAATCAATCCAGATTTTTTATTAATAAGATCATAATTTATGTTCTAAAAATATGATTTTGAATCAAATATTCTTATAGATAAGCAACAACTCTAAAAGGGTAGCCGCAGAAACTCAAAATAATGAAATATATTGTAAAACTAGTCCATTAAATTTTCAGCTCATATACAATATTAAAAGGAGTTTGAGAAGATCGTTTAAATTTTGAAAATCCAGCAATTTTTGCAATTTCCTTTATTTTATTCTCACCGGCTTGGGCACCTAGAGCAATACCGTTATCAGCAAGTGAATTAGGTACGCAAATCAAAGTTGATGCTGAATAATATATCTTTCCTATTAAATTGAAATTATCTACAATATTATCATTAGCCATAGGCTCAACTACCATACAAGTTCCATCTTGTTTCATAGATCGTTTTGCAAATTTTAATGCATCAACGGGATTAGCCATATCATGAAGACAATCAAAAAAAGTTATTAAATCATAATTGATACCAATTGAATCATCGCATGAATTAACAACAATGAATTCAACTCTATCTATAATATTCTCATTTACAGCCTGTTGTTTTGCAGCATTGATTGAATATTCATGGTTATCAAATCCATAAAATTTTGAATTAGCATATTCTTTGGCCATTAAAATAGTGGATATCCCATAACCGCATCCTATATCTGCCACTTTACCCCCTTTTCTAAGTTTTTCATCGACACCATCAAGAGAAGGTATCCAAGATGATAACAGATTGCCAACATAACTTGATTTAAAAAATTTTGCAGTGCCTTCAAATAAATCATGATGGTGTTCTCCCCATCTAAGACCATATCCATTTTTAAAAAGATCAACAAATTTATCTTCGTCTTTGAAAATTGATCGTAAAATTTGATATGCGCCCATTATGTAATATGGACTATTTTCATCTGCTAAAACCATAGCATTTTCAGGTGAGAGAGAATATTTACGATCATCAGGATTATAAGAAACATATCCTGCAGCGGCCTGACTGGCTAGCCATTCTCTTATGTAACGTTCTGAAGTATTTGTATGAGTAGAAAGGTTATCGGATGTAATTGGTCCTGTTTTTGCCATTGCTTTGTATAATCCAAGCCTATCACCCAAAATAATCATCATTGCACCAAGACTGCTAGCCATATCTTCAACTGCTCTCATCATGAATTTATCTAATTTTGATTTATCAATATGATCAATGAAAAAAGGATTAGAAGAAGGATTAGTTGTCATATAATTACACGCCTTAAGAAATATTTAAATGTTAAAAATATTTTATATTTTTCATATAAAAATATTATTTTTTGCACATACAAAATATATATTGTATTTATATCATATATATCAAAATATTTATAAAATATTCATAAACAAATCAAAACAATATAAAAGTAAGAAAGAAATTTATTTGAAAAAGAAAATTTATTGCAATTCAAAAATAATGATTATTAAAAAAAGAAAATAAACTTAAAATCAAAAGCAAAATCCTTGATATATATGAATGAGATTATTCTAGACAGACAATTTGATAACATTGTCATAATCAAAATCAATCGGCCCGAAGTAATGAATGCTTTAGATAAAAAAATTATTTCAGAATTAAATGAGGTCATTGACATAGCTAATAATGATAACAACGTAAAGGTGATAATAATTACCGGTGCAGGAGAAAAATCATTTTGTGCTGGTGGAGATATAAGATATGTCCATAGCATTAATCCAATAGAAGCAGAAGAATATGCAACATATGCACATAATTTGCTTAATAAAATTGAGAATCTAGAAAAACCAGTTATTGCTGCAATAAATGGATTTGCACTAGGTGGAGGATGCCAACTCGCATTAGCATGTGATATTCGGATCGCATCAAGTAATGCAAAAATTGGACAAACAGAAGTTAAAATTGGAATTACGCCAGGATGGGGGGGAACTCAAAGATTAACAAGATTGATAGGCATGGCAAAAGCCAAAGAACTAATATATACAGGCAAAATAATTACAGCTTTTGAAGCAAAAGATATTGGATTAATTAATAAAATAATAGAATTGACAGACAATGAAATGCAGGTATTCTATAATAGCATTCAAGAAAAAATGACAAATACAGTACCACCAATAGAATCAGAAGAAAATCCTAAATATAAACAAAATCAATTAGATGAAAATAAAAAAAGACAATTAAATCAAATTTTAAATAGAAAACTCATTGAAGAATCCATTTCTTTAGCAAATGAAATTATAAAGAATAGTCATAATTCAATAAAGATTAGTAAAATGCTAATTAACAAAGGTATGGACGCACCTATTGATACAGGATTACGTCTTGAGATTTATGGAATGGCCTTAAGTTTTGCCCATACAGATAGGCAAAAGATGATGCGGGCATATATTAATAAAAAAGAAAACAAAAAGAAAGACAATTAAATCAATTTTATTATCAAATTTTCTATTTATCTTTTTTCTATAAATATACTATTGCAAGTCATTTAAAACTTGATATAAACTAATAAATTAAAAATAATTAAGAAAGCAATATTAAAATAATAAATAAATTCATATAAAAAAAAATAAAAGTTATAAAATATTTGAAATCAAGTATTAGATCAGTTTCTCCTATATAGACCAAGTTATACAGAATCACATAATGATATTCCTTTCATTATTATATTAAATAGTAACAAATTCCAAGATTAAAAAAATAAACCGTATCCATGTCATTGTCTATTTATCTAATTTTTAATAAATTATTTTTGATTAGTTAAATAGATTTATAATACATCCCTTATTTTCAGATCTTAGAAATAAAAACAATATGTATGAAATTTTAAAATTATAGTTTTTCTACATTTTAATATATAAAATTATTTATTTTAACCTAAATATAAAAAAAATTATTAATCTTCAAGTAAAAAAATTATTAAAATAACTTAAAGAACTAGCAAATTTAAGAGGATAATAATCTATTATTAGTAACACTATATTATTAAATCACAATAAAATAAATTATAATATAACCTTTATTGTAAAATGATATTAAATATTCATAATATTAAATACCAAAAAGATAATAGAAAATTCTAATACATGATAATGTAATTAAATTCAAGTAATTACTACTAAACTTTAGTCATCATGTATCAATGCTTTAAAATTATTCAAATTTTCAAAAATATAAAACAAAAAAGTGTTTATAACAATATAAAGAACTATCCATACGATGAATCTAAAATATAACATATTAACAAGTTATTTAGAAAAGAACATGTACCAATATCATTATGAATAGAAATATCGACGAAACTATTAAAAAATTAACTCTAAAAACGAACAAATTTCTGCTGGTTAGCTTATTGACGACTATCACTTTACTATTTGGCTTTCTCTCAACAAATATCAACATATCAAACGCAATTAACAATTTACCGATTAATGGTATAAGATGTGAGACGATGGAATCATCATATTTTCACATCCATGTACATCTTAGTATTTTCATTGATGAACAGAACCATACAGTACCGGCACTGATTGGTATCACCAATAATTGCTTATATTGGTTACACACTCATGATAATACCGGGATCATTCATATCGAATCACCTCAAAAGAAAGATTTCGATTTAGGCGATTTATTTGACATATGGAATAAGAAATTTGATAATAATCACATATTTAATTACACAGTCAACGACAATAATCCATTAAGTATATACATTAATGGAACAAAAACACCTACAGTAAATAATTATAGAGATATTGTTTTACATTCTCATGATGTCATATCAATAGTATATGGAGAACCACCAATACAAATACCTGAAATCTACAAATTTGGTTCTCTTTAAATACAAATATTTTTATATATAAACTATAAAATGCTCAGTCTTTTATAATAATACAACAATTTTGAAAATAAACATATTTTAGGCTTATAAGAAAATATAAGAAATCAAAAATTTTAATTTAAAGATTTTTATGCGATTTTAAGAAATTATCCCTATTCAAAGTAATTACAATATATTGATTATATCTTAATGCAATTTATTACCCTTGAGATTTTTCATTAAATAATAATTATTCTCCTTTATTTAGCAGAAAAATTAAGAAGAATAAAATTATGAATGAATTATACTTATGAAAATCTAGTTCAATTTAATCGAATTCTTTTAGCAGCATTTTGTTTAGAACTGTAAATATGTTTACATTACTAGTATTATAATAGTAGAAAAATGACAATAAAAAATATAAGTGGAAAAACAATTAAAACAATGTTACTAATCCTTCCAATGTTATTCGCAGGCCTAGCCACCATCATAGTATCACAGTCAGTATATGCTGCAACCCCAGCAAATACAGTTTCGGATTGTATAGCATTTTGCGATTCGCAACCAGTTCTCCAAGGTCCACCAGGTCCTCAAGGTCCTCAAGGCGTACAAGGAGTGCAAGGCGTACAAGGAGTGCAAGGCGTACAAGGCTCACAAGGTGTCCAAGGTCCTCAAAGTCCTCAAGGTCCTCAAGGTCCTCAAGGCGTACAAGGAGTGCAAGGTCAACAGGGATTTCAAAGTCCTCAAGGCGTACAAGGATTCCAAACTCAATAAAGAATTACAGAATAAGACCAATTTATTAAATAAATCTGCATTTTCAAATTGAAAAGATTATAAAATAGCAGAAAAATAAATTGCGTAACCATTTTATTCCCATTTTATTCACATTTTTTATCAAAAATTAGTTTCCAAATTCAAATTTTCAAATTACCCATCTTATCAAAAATTTTAAAATAGGTTTAAAAAATACAATTTAAATTCAATTCTAGTAATAAATTAGATATACAACAATATCAAAAGAATTAAGATTATTAATAATAACACAAAATGACTAGAATGACTAAAAATAACAAATACTTTGTAATTTAAACAAATTAGTTTGCATTAATTAATCAAGAAATTTTTATTGTTAATATCCACATTTGTATTTTTATAATACAAATAACAGATCTATTTATGAACAATACAAATAGTAATGAGAACAATAACGAAATTCAAAATAAAAATCAAAATTTAATTCTTGTTTTTGTCTATAAAATACCTAGAGAAAATCATGATCAAATGATCAACCTCAATAACCGTGTTATTGACACATTTAAGAAATACGGAGTTTTACGATTTGAAGTTTTTCAACTAGGCAACACAGACAATATGATGGATTTCATTAACATTGCTAAAACGATTGAAGCTAAAGAAGATGAAGAGGTATGGATAGAAATACAAACATACAGAGATCGAGATCACCTCAAAGAAGTTGGCGTAAAGATGATGGAAGATGAAAGTATGAAAGAAGAGAGTCAACAATTTTTTAAACTCATCACACCTGGATCTCAATGTAACTTTGGAGAATTCAATCGTTTGAACAACACAGGTTTTACATAGACCAAGATTAAACATAAAAATTTTGAGTATATAAAATAGTCAAATATTGGACATGTTTATCTAAAAACATATAGTTGGAAGATGCAGATCTATTGCATTTACGATAAATAAAAGAAATAAAATCCTTCAAAATATATCGTTATGTTCATATTTTTAACTAGTTTTCCTTTAAGAAGAAAAATTTATAAACTAATTATATTATTTTTTCAAAAGAAATCGTATCCACTAGAACGGATTAACAAGTTTATCCTAAAAAATATACTTACATAGAAATTAAAAGTTTTATAATATGTTATATACGAAACTTTTAGCATTTTTATAAAGTTTTAAATCTATATCATGAACACACTTGTCAGAAAAGCAGCATTGAAAGAATTATTTAATATTAAAAATACATGAAAAAAGGATTTGATAAGCATCTTTGATGCAAAATAAAGGAGTATAAAATAAATCATATGAAGAATTGTTTGAATTTTTTGTATAGCATAAGGAAATAAGTCTTGCAGTCCAATTATCATTGTTAGTATCATACTTAACAATAGCTACAAATATTTCCTACCAATTTTTTGCGTATTTTAATGTACATTTAGATTTTCCAAAAAAAAATTGATCAATACTTGTTATAGCATATTAGAATATACTTTCAATAATTCTTTTCAAGATAAATATGAAGAAAGATTTAAACCTGAAAGCAGGTATGATGAAAGATCATCTAAGAAAATAGAATTTACTTCAAATATATGACAATAGATAAAAATTGTTATTAAAATAAGAAGCACTTTATTTTTTTGGCATAAATAATGAATGAATGTTTTATTCCTTGGTTCAATTATCATTCAAATATAATAATAGATTTTAAATTTGCTATAATTATAGCATACTTTCACATATTTTAAATATATTTATTTTATTTGATTGTAGATTTTGTAAACTGTAATTATATATTAAATTTCAAACCGATATATGACTTTTTGATAAATGACAATATTATACCCACTAACATAAATACGCTAAGTCACTTTCCTTAGTAGATACTTTACTATGTCTAGGTTAAAGTGTCTTGTTCTATAATATTTAGCAATAGATAATTTCAAATCGATAAATTTGGGAT
>Ga0134126_10009699_pt1 | contig 12133 bp, 8 predicted proteins | sample KB31752_FD_96881 | JGI IMG/M metagenome (GOLD analysis project Ga0134126, IMG submission 96881) | Terrestrial soil microbial communities with excess Nitrogen fertilizer from Kellogg Biological Station, Michigan, USA - KB3-175-2 | ecosystem: Environmental > Terrestrial > Soil > Unclassified ...
CCCAAAATAAAGTTCTCGCTTATATGAAGAGCTTTTTTCTTACGCCTTGAGTGCCATTCCCATCTTTTATACATCACCCTGCGAATTCCGAAAAAATAACCACAGGATCACCGCTCTACTGGCAATCACGCCTTGGCGTGAGTGGTCACAAGCCCTGGATCGTGTTCAGAGGCATTTCTGATTATGCCGATCCTAAAAAAGACGATAGTCGCCACGTTGCAGCTTCAGTTTCTGCTGCTGCCACGGCGCGCCTCTTTCTTCAACATGCATATAAACTTCCTGAAGAAAGACCTAAGTTTTAACTATGCTTGCGATAGAGCGTTGCCGCAGCACGGCAACGCTTCCGAAGCGTTTCGCGCTGTCACCAAAATCGGAAGCCCTTGATCCGATAGGTCTTCCCTCGCCCACAGCGTCATCACTGCGAGCGAACGGCACGCAAGCGGCACACTGACAACACAACCAGAGCATTGGAGGATTAAGTCCTTGGCACCGAGTCACCGATGTCCTTCAGTAGATTCAGAAGGATACGCGCTGACCGATGGCCACCATCAGACGGCTACGGGGACGCTGGCAAGCGATGGTGCGGCGCAGGGGCGTCCCACCGCGCTGCAAGTCGTTCGATAAGCGCACTGACGCAAAGCGCTGGGCCCGCGAGCTTGAGGCTGAAGCAGATCGCTCTGGCTGGGTTGCTGACACGCGTCTCGCTGAGAAAACGACGTTGGGTGAGCTTCTGTCGCGTTACCGCGACCAAGTGTCACCTACCAAGCGCAGCGCGCATACTGAGACATCGCGCATCAACGCGATACTGCGCCGGCCGATCACTCATAGGACGCTAGCTAAGCTCACAAGCGCTGATGTCGCGACCTATCGCGATGAACGTCTTAGGGACGTTGCCCCTGCCACGGTCGTGCGCGAACTCAATACGCTGAGCCACGCTATCGAGATTGCCCTTCGAGAATGGGGCCTCTGGCTACCCCGCAATCCAGTGAAAATGGTTCGTCGGCCGACCGTCCCACAGGGGCGCAAGCGCCGACTCGAAGATGGAGAAGAAGAGCGTCTGCTCGCCGCATGTGATCGGGGAAGGACCCGTCTACTGAAGCAGCTTGTTATTCTCGCGATCGAGACAGGGATGCGCCGTGGTGAACTGCTCGGACTTCGGTGGGAGCATGTCTATCTCGCTAAGCGGATCGTCCATTTGCCGCTTACGAAAAACGGCGGAAGCCGAGACGTTCCCTTGTCACGGCGCGCAACTAATACATTAACGGCGTTGTCAGAGGCCAAGCTACCGGATGTTGATCTCGTCTTCCCGATGTCGGGCAATTCGGTTCGTTTGGCGTTCGAACATTTGCGTGTGCGCGCCAAGATGTCCGATTTTCACTTCCACGACCTTCGTCACGAGGCAATCACGCGTCTATTCGAGCGTGGGCTCAATATTGCAGAGGTGAGTGCCATCAGTGGGCACAAAGAGCTGCGAATGCTACAGCGTTACACCCACCTCAGAGCGATTGATCTGGTCAGCCGACTAGGTTGACCAAGGAGCATCTTTGCGTTCGGAAGACTAAACGGTGCACTGCTCTCGATGACCAATTCAAAGGTCGGTAGAAGCCCTACACGATTTCTCGAAGCCCCATTCTATTGAAGCCTGTGACCATCAAACAAATCTCTTCAAGCCTCGGCGCTGCGACGACCGCCAGGGATTGCTACTAAACGATTTGGCTCACGGTGATGATTGTTAGATAGATGCAACTATCCTACTTATCGAAAACCTTCCTTCACTAGCCAATCGGTGAGCTTCGAGATCACCACAGGTCGCAATTCGTGTCCGCCATAAATTGCCATTGAGAGCCTGTAATCAAATCCAGAAAAGCCAATTTGCTTCATAATCCGTCCCGGCTTGGATTTATTGCTTTCGACCCAGTGGGACAGAAAGGCTCTTACATTGGGTCGGAGCCTCCCATCGGAGTCTGAGATCGGCTTAGCGATGCCCCTAATTGCAGTCGGCTTTAGCCACGCCCGAAATTGATCTCGCTGAGGTTCATTTGCTCGCTTCCATTCTCGTTTTAAGGCATCTAGACGCGAGGGTAGACGTATCAACCCCGCCGCTGCGGCGGCCTCGCGAACGCTGCCATATTTGCCGCTGGCCAAACCTACAAAAAACGTAGGGTAATCTCGGCGCAAACGCGCTCTGTAGTAAGCCGCATCCCGTTTCCCTGTCATACCTAGACTATAGATGGATTTATTGCCGTGTGCTGACTTCCTGGTGAAACGGAGCACACGTTTCCGCACGATCCCGAAAAGCACATTCGTCGTCCGTCGCTATAACTCTTGTGCTGCATCCCACGCGCTCACAGGAGAAGCGAGCCCTTTCGCTTGAGACAAATATGACTACCGAACGCACCAAACTGAAAGCCAGAATCGAAGCCAACTGGTTTTGCGCAAATTCGATACCACGACAGGAACTGGCGTTAGAACGCGAGCTTCATCAAACAAAATGGTTCGATTATCGATTTATCTCGCCCATGGAGGCCACACATCAGTTCCGCGCTGCCTACTCGGATATTCACCGACAATATTACAGCCACAATATCAGCACGGAGGGATCCGAAATGCGAACAGGCATTCGCACAGGTCGTCCCTTCCAACGAAGGACGGAATTAACATCGTTTTGGCGAGCACGACAGACGGCAGATTTGTACGGATTACCGTATAAGATATTTATTCGATCTGCATTCGAGCATCTTACCCGTGGAGGCTGGGAGCGACTTCCCCACCCCAACCAGCTTTATGCAAAACGACACCTTGAGCAGATTTTAGTCGCCTCGGCTAAATATTGGGAGGAATACAAACATTCATTGTTTGGCCGCTCATTCTCCCATCTCCCGGAATACCGCGCGGAAGCTTTCTGTTCCTTCCCGGCCCAGATGGCTCATCTTGAATGTGTTGCCGATCTGCTGAAGGCAAGACCCATCCCATGGGCTATCGGTCAAGCCTGCGTAATAGATCGAGTGATCTCGCCTGAACTGGTCCTGGCGCAATTTGGGGAGGAAAGGCTTGTACGCGCACGTGCGGAAGTCGCCGGGGGAACGCCCGAACCGATAGTGCACTTTGGATCGGATGACCTCCTGCCCTCCTGCCTGGGAATTCCGGGTGCGTTGGTCCCCACGTCGCCAGAATGCGGGGCGTGCCCCACGATAGATTTGTGTTCCCGAATCCAGGCGCTGACTCTAGCCATGATGAAACGGAAAACGGGTTCGGAAACTCCCGTAGATGAACGGCGCAAGAAACTGGGTCGGGAGCGGACACGACGATGTCGGGAGCGGAAGACACTCGCCGCAACGGTCTCACTCGCGACAATCGAAGCCTCGTCATCGGCAGGCAGCAATCACCGCCTCGGTAACGTTCTCCAAAGTAAATAAAAGAAAGTAAGAAGGTAAGAAAGTAAGAAAGTCTGGAATGCGTTACATTTTGATTCCAATGTCCGCGGCTCCCGCGGGCTGCGCCCGCCCTATAGCAAGTAGGAGGGCAGTGGATCGCACCCAGATGTTCCGCTCACCACAGGGGGCCCCCCGGGAGGGGGACAACGCCGCTAACTCGCCTACGGGCTTCTCTGGCTCAGTGCGAGGCACCCGATGATGCATAGGAGGATTTTTGCGTCCTAGTGTGCGGACAGAAATCAGTATGTCTACGGACGGCGTGAAATAATTGGATCGTTGGATTAGACAATCTCGCGGCTGCGGAGATTATTGACACGATCAGTTGCGCCGTGCGGTTTCAAAGCTTCCAACAACGGTAGCTGTAACTACCTGGAATGGATGGAGATGTAGCTATCCTGATTTAGACTTAGCTGCCGACATGATTGGATTGGTGGGCGTCTAAAGAACACACCTTCATCTGATCACACTCCTCGGCCCGAAGGCGAAGTCCGCGAGGCATTTCAAAATTTCCATGGTTATGGCGAATGACTTGCCAGAAAATTTCCATCCAATCCTTGGCGCTGGCACAGCCTACGAAAAAACTTCAACTTCTGCGACGTTGTGTTTCAACCTCCGGTACGTGGCAGAAACCTTCCTTTTCAACTTTTAGTACGTTACATTTTTGTCCTGCTTCGCGCTTTTTCGCTCTGTTTGTGCAGATAATTCGTCGATCGCAACCAATTTCGGTCAATGCGACGGACGAAAACTCTAGCAATGCCAGCAAGAATTTTGGCTGACCCTCCGTTTTTGTATCACTTTTGTATCCACTAAAATGCGAACCGCGCGAATTCTGGATGCGATCCTGAAGATTTCAGGTTGCACGCGCGGCTTAAAATACACTGCGCTTCGAACGATGCGCGCGTGCATTGCCAACCGATTAGCTCGTCAAAAACACAACGCGCATAAGGCCAAATACCCTATTCGTGGGATTGCGCGGTGCTTTGAATTTTCTTCGCCCAGTCGCTCCTTAGCGCGGAGGAGCCATGATCGGCGTGGGCATTTCACTGAGTTGTCGGTGCCCAGTGAGAAATTGGTTTCAATTTATGGAAATGATGTAATTTAAGCGACGCTCTCGTCGTTGCGCGCAGTTTTTAATTTTCTAACCTTGGCGGTCAGGAGTTCGCCGATACCGCGGACGGCTCATAAGAAACTGCCAAGCCGTCGAAACCCATCTTATCGAAAGCGTACAACCGTATCGATTTGGACAAGGCGCGCTGCCTGAGCATCATAAACGTATTGAACGATCGTTCCGTCTTTAATCTTATCGACCGCCTCATCGATGACGAAAAGCGGAACGAGAAACCATTCCTGCGGCACCACTGGATTTCCGAAGCGGTCCTTGATCTCGATATCGAGGCGTGCTGGCTCGAATACCCGGTGGATCAGCTTTTCAAGCTTCGTGCGACCGATGTTATAGAGTTCATAGGTCGCGACCACCTCGACATCTGCCATAAGAAATGTCGGCTGGAGCCTCGCACCAGCTATCCGCTGATCGACGCTCGTATTTGTTACGCCGATCTTATGGATCAGGTCGCGATTGGCTGCGACGACCGGATGATCTGATTTGCTCCGCAGCACATAGATTGTGCCTGCTGCCTGATCCTCCTCCGCCCGCTCACCAGAGAACAATGGGCCGGCAACCGGATCGGTAATCCGCCGGCCCGCTTCGTCTTTGTGCAAGGCCCGCTGAAGCGAACGCAATAGCATATTGCTTTCGGTGCCATTGTCGAAGATGACCCGAAGGCGCGCGTCGGTGCGGCCTTGCGCGTTGGTGAAGACATCGCCCATTTCGGCGACATAAGCCTTCTGCCCGCCGACAATAAACCAGGTGCCCGGCCTGATCTCCGCCTTCAGTTCGAACGGACGCGCTTCCCGAATACCATTTTCGATTTCCGTCTGCACCTTCTTAAAGAGCGGCTTGAAGCGATCGAAGTCTTCGCACTTCTGGCGATTGGCGATTTCCTCGGCCGCTCGCTTCTCTTCGCTAGGGCGAACATGACGGAGTTCGGTGATATCGGAAGCTCCCGCCGCGCCCTCCAATTCGGCCAGCAACTCGTCCTCATCGATCGGCTTTGCGGCGATCGCAGCAACAGTTTCCGCCCCGGCCAACAATCCTTGATGGTCCATAGGCATGAGAAGCGATCGGCATTCCTCAAGCGCGCGAAGGCGGTCGAGTCGCTCGGCATAGAGCCGTTCAAAAATGTCACGATTCTCGCCGTGCTGCGGAGGATGACACTGCGTTTCGACAAAGCGCTGAATTTCTTCGAATCCCGCGATGATGCGCTCTTCACGTGGCGAGCGCCCGCCCTTCTTCTCGGGCTGCGCGAACTCGTCGAGTTCGGAACGCAGTTCGTCGAGGTCAAGGTCGCTCATAGCGTCCCTCGTCCTTGAAACGGACAAAGGCGGCAGCGCCTTCGGCCATCCTCTTTTCCCAGGCATCCTGCGAGCTGACAGAGGGGAGCCGTCCCCGCTCCTTCTTGAATCGGACGGCGCGGACGGCGAGTTCCTTCGCTTCTTCCGGCGTGAGGCTCGTGCGCTTGGCGGCAATAGCCGCCGCCACCTGCTTGAGGCTATCCTCGCTCATGGACTTGGCGAGTATCGCGTAGGCTTCGCCGAACGGATTGACGCTATCTATCAGGTCAATGTCCAAATCGCGTACGTCCATTGCGTACTTTCGCACACCATCAACAAAGGCTGTGTTGGCGCGTTCTTCGCCGTCATCGCCTCCGGTCGCAATTTTTTTGGCTTGCTGAGTGAGATTGAGAGCCGCGACAGCGTGCTGCCGAACCGCCTCCTGATCTTCTTCGTCAAGTTCGGGATACTTGTCCTTGATGATCTTGCCCATGCGGACCTGCGTCAGCTCCTGGGCCACCAGCTCTTCGTCAAAAATACCGCGCTCGATGGCCACCTTGTCTTGCACAAAGGCGGCAATCACTTCGTTCAGGTCCTCCTGACAGATGCGCGCGGCCTCCTTGCTCCTCGGCTCAGCCAGACCTTTGATCTCGATCTGGAATTGTCCCGTCTCTTCGTTGAAACCGACATTGCACTTATTGGAGTCATAACCGCCCTCGCCATAGTTGAAACCTTCGATTGGTCCACTATTCGAGTTCTTCGGCGTGAAGTTGAAGCGCGGCGCGAGCACCTGCTCCATGAGTAGGCTGGCGGCGATCGCTTTGAGCGTGTCGTTCACTGCCTCGGTGACCGCCTCTGTGGAGGCATCCGGCTCGGCGATCAGGTTCGTGAAGCGCGCGCGAGTCTTGCCCGGTGCGTCGCGGGTCGCACGGCCAATGATCTGCACAATCTCGGTGAGGCTCGATCGGTAGCCCACCGTTAGTGCGTGCTCGCACCAGATCCAGTCGAAGCCTTCCTTCGCCATGCCAAGAGCGATGATGATGTCTACGTAATTCTTGTTGTCCTTCTGCGCCGGGTCTTTAAGGGCCACAGAAACGCGGTCGCGCTTGGCCGGATCGTCATCAACCAGGTCCGCGATCCTGAGCACACGCTCGTCGGACCTCATCACGAGCTGGAAGCCTGTTGCGGGATCGATGCCCTGCCACTCGCCAAGCTCTTCGATGATGTGTTCAACCTCCCTGATCTTGTCCTTCGTGCTTTCGCGCGAGTTGACATTCGGGATGTGGACAATCGTTTTCTCGGCCGGATCGAGGACCTTGAGAATGTCGTCAACATAGGAGCCCGAGTAGAAGAAATAGCCGATATCAAGCTGCTTGAGATATTCGTAGCCGTTCAACTGCTCATAGTAAGTGTAAGTGACGGCATCGAACTTCGCCTCGTCCTGCGGAGCCAATACTGCCTCGGCGTCGCCCCGGAAGTAGGAGCCGGTCATCGCGACAATGTGCACCTTGTCGCGGGCGATGAACTCACCTAACTGCTGGCCGAGTTTGTTATCGGAACTAACCGAGACGTGGTGAAACTCGTCCACGGCGATCAGCCGGTCGTCGAATGCCTCAACGCCGAACTTGTCCACGGCAAAGCGGAAAGTCGCATGGGTGCAGACCAGCACCCTGTCATCGCTTTTGAGGAACGCCCCCACCGAATTGACCTTGCCACCGTCTTCGCCCGGCGCGTTGCAGAGATTCCATTTCGGCTGAACGGTCCAGTCGGCCCAGAAGCCCAACTGGCTTAGCGGTTCGTCGTTGAAGCTCGCACCGATCGCCTTCTCCGGCACCACGACAATCGCCTGCTTGAGTGCCTGATTCTGGAGCTTGTCGAGAGCGATAAACATGAGCGCGCGGCTCTTGCCCGAGGCAGGCGGCGACTTGATTAGCAGATACTGCTCGCCGCGCTTTTCGTAGGCGCGCTCCTGCATCGGGCGCATACCAAGCGCGTTAATCTTCGTCGAGCTGCCGTTGCGAGCATAAGAGACTGAGATGGAGGGGACTGATTTCGCCTCGCCTGTCACGCGTTTGCTCCCACCCGTTGTTTCTTGGTTGCGCCCTGTCCCTCATTCATCTTGGTATAAAGCTCAAACAGCTTCTCAAGCCGCTCCGTATCATTGCGGAAGCGACGACCGATGTAGATACGCTCAAGCACCTCGTCGTTTCGCTCGTGCGCCTCGCGCAGATCAGTGGGCATGTTCTCAGGATCATAGAGATCGGCAATCGTCGCCGGAAAATGTGCCTCGCGTGCCAATAGGATTTCTTCTGCGTGGCGCGTTAGGTCGGCCTTGTTCTTCTCGGTGAGCGCGGGGAGAGGAAATGTATTCCACCCAAGCGAATTTGAGTATCTGTAGTCTTCCTTGATTTTTCCGCACACGGTCGCGACCCACACGAGGTGCATTCGCGATGAGTACAGTGCGAAATCCACCATCGTAAAGCCGTACATAGCAATTGCGCTATCTCCGATCACTGTGTCATCGGATACAATCAATGAAGGAAGGTATGGCCGGCTTTCAGAACTGTGTCGGGGTATTAACAACGCGCGCCCCTCTTGATGGCGCCGTTCCCCAAACGCATGAGAGACGTTGGCCAGCGCATTGGTTTCTTCGCGGTCACTTTCTAGCCGGTGATGTCTCACATGGCTGATGCGTTCGCCAATCTCCTGAATCGCCTCCGCGAGCGCAGAATCGTCATCTCGAATCCAGAGGCAATACCGAGTTTCGCCCTGTATGCTGTCGTGGGAGCCAAGGAATTTCCGACAATAGATGGACGCTTCCGGGTGTGAGCGGATCAGGGTCCTATACTCATCCGCAGTCAAAAGCAGTCCTCCATTGTCATTTGGCATTGAGCCGTTGGTCATTGGAGTTAGCTTTGATATTATCGCGCGCGAGCCAGCGACAACGGTGTCGTGGTCTGGCACAAGATACGGTCCTATGAAGCCGGCTTCTCGAACCTGCGTTCCGTCAAACAATAGTTTGGGCTTCTTTGACCTCGGGCCGATGCCAATAATCGATACAATCACCGCCGCCTTTTTGGAGGCCAGATTGCTCCAAACAAACGAAGGGGCTGCGAAGCGTATCTCTAAGTCGTCGCCTAAGAGTGTTGGCCAAAAGAGAGCCACCTGCCGTCCTTGACAGATGCTGTTGGTGGACACGAAAGCGAACAGCCCCTCATGCGTCGCGATATATCGCCTTGCTTTAATAAACCAACCTGAGACGTAGTCGGCAGATTTAGTAGACTTGATCGCCCCGCCAAAGGCCGCGGCTAGATCAGCTTTCTGGTCTGGCGTCTGGTCTTGACTTCCTAGATACGGCGGATTCCCGCAGATGTAGGTCTCGCCGCCTTCATTCTCGAAGTCGATTTGTGTCTGGTCGAGTGGTGTGCTGAACAGGTCATCACCGTGTAGCTTCACGCCAGTCCCGGTTGGCGGGCAGATGCTCAGCCAGTCAAGCCGCAGCGCGTTACCGCAAGTGATCCAGTTCTCCGCATCGAGCGGCAGAAATTCTGCCAAAGCTTCCTTCTGTCCGCGGTAGAGCACGTCGCACTGAAACTCTGCGATGATGAGGGCAAGGCGCGCGATTTCGGCCGGGAAGTCGCGCAACTCAATCCCGCGAAAGTTTGTGAGAGGAATTTCGGTACGTTGATCGGCTTCACCGCGCCGCTTGTTTATTTCGGCCTCAATTGCGCGCATTTCTTTGTAGGCAATGACTAGGAAGTTACCCGAACCGCAGGCCGGATCGAAAACCCTGATCTTCGACAAGCGCCTGCGCAGGTTGAGCAGCATTCGGGAATTGTCTCCCGCTTCCTCCAGCCGCGCCCGCAGGTCGTCGAGGAACAACGGATTAAGCACCTTCAGGATATTCGGCACGCTCGTGTAGTGCATGCCGAGTGCGCCGCGTTCCTCGTCTTCGGCGACGGCCTGAATCATCGAACCGAAGATGTCAGGGTTGATCTTCGTCCAATCGAGGCCACCGATATGGAGAAGATAGGAGCGCGCGATCCGGCTGAAGCGCGGTACATCGACGCTGCCTGAGAATAGCTCACCATTCACGTAAGGAAACGCTTCGGCCCAACGGGGTATCTCGGCAATCGCTCGATCTTCAATCTTGGTGTTCATGGCGCGGAATAGTTCGCCAATCACCTCATGGGTGTTGGACGAATCCCTCGCGCTCATCTGCTCGATCGTGGCCGTGAAAAGATCGTCTCCGATGAAGATGTCCGTTCTCTGGGCAAAGAAACAGAAGATCAGTCGCGCCATGAAATGGTTCATGTCGTGCCGGCGCTCGGCGGTTCCCCATTCGGGGTTGTCTTTAAGAAGCTCGACATAGAGCCGATTCAGGCGGCTGGTCGCCCTGATGTCAAAAGCGTTCTCGCTGATCTGCCTGACCGTGGTGATACCGGCGAGTGGCAGAAAGAAGCCAAAGTGGTTCGGGAAGTCCCGATATTCACAGGCGACCGTCTCGCCGCTTTCCAAGTCCTCGGCCTCAAAGTCCGCGCCATTAGTGGCGAGGATGAAATGTGCCTTCGCCCTGGCCGTGGCGGGGCTTGCCTTCAGCGCAGCAAGTGTTTTTGTCACTTCGCCCTGTGGGCAGGTCACGATATGGATATGGCTCGTCTGAAGCACGCCGCCTAAATCCGATTTATTCGACGCGCCCGCGCGCAGCCGCCTGATAGTCGTCGGTTTGTTTCCGAAGGCTTCGAGGAAGGCGAACGGAAACTCCTGAGCATCGAAAGGCTGCTCAGCCAGCGCTGAAATGGCTTCTTCGATCTCAACGGCGTTCATGCGGCCGGCAGCCCTCTACAGACGAATCCCGTCACAAACCCACGAGCAGGATTTTAAAGGTAAAGCTACCGAATGCAGGGCGATAGCCCCTGCTACGTCCTACACGATTGACGATCGCGGTGCATTATCATCGCCATTGAAGAAACTGACGACGCCGATAATGACAATTATCGGAAGCAGGCGGAAGCAACGCTATAACGAAATTCTACTCAATAGCGAGTGCAGCCTTTTGACAAAACTCTGACATATTTTAGTTTTGCAGAGGATACGAACTACCGTTAAGTCCCGGCACGCCCTCGGCACACGAGTCTGCTGGCGCGCCGGAGGGGATTCGAACCTCTGACCTTGCCGAAGGAGCTTTCACATACTCCAATCGAGCAAAATAAGGTCCGTTGCCCGCATCCGCCCGTTGGTTTATTGAATCCGGCCAAGCGCCCGTAGCTCAGCTGGATAGAGCGTTGCCCTCCGAAGGCAAAGGTCAGAGGTTCGAATCCCCTCGGGCGCGCCAGCCTCAAAAAATCCGATCATCGTGAGGAATGGAAGCCGTCCGGCTCAGCGAATGACGGCCGTCGTCTGGCCGTCCGCCATCGGCCGCATGCGCAGGCCCGGATAGCTGGCGACGCGCGCGTGCGGCGCATTGATGCCGAAGATCGTCACCGAGGTCGGGCGGCCACCGCCGAGCGGTATCGCCCAGTACAGGGCCGCGGCCGTCAGCGTGGCACCGATCAGCCAGAACCACACGCCATGCGTCTGCGGCAACACGGCCGGCCGATTGTCACGCTCCTCATCCATCGCACCCTCCCGCACGCGCATGCCGCACCGACAGGCACGGCGGATCGCTCGCTGTGCCACCCCTTGAACGCGGAATGGGTCACGGTGTTTCTGCGCCACGCAAAAAATTCATCTTGGCGGGACCGCGGCGTTACGAACGCGACCCGACACGCCGAACGGCGTCGGCGCGGAGGTATGCCGTGCTGATAAAGGCCGCGTAGCTCCACGTCAGATCGCGCGCGGATGTCGGCTCGCCCGTGGTGCGATCGACCTGCTCGGAGAAATGACCGTCGGCCGGCGTCAAATCCCGCACCGTCGCCATGAAGGCGTCGCCCCGCGCGATCAGGCCCTGGTCGGCGCTTCGGATGGCGCCCCGGTAGTACAACGCGGCCGCGGCGAGCGTGGTGACATACCAGGCGCCGCCGCCGAAATAACGGTCGCGGCGCGAGCGGCCGAGCGCTGGCGCGACACGGCTGCGGTTGATCGGGAACTCACGCGCGAACAGCGCGTCGAGCGCGCCCAGGGTCGCCCAGACGCCCGGATCGTCGACGGAATGCGCGCCGTCCGGAAGATCGGCGTCGAGCACGCCCAGAAGGCAGGCGGAATCGATGAGATCGTCGCGGCCGCCCGCCGGCGGGGCGATCGCCGCATAGACGCCGTGCTCGGCCGACCAATGCGCGTCCAACAGCCGCCGCAGCCGCGCTTCGGCC
>Ga0134126_10009700_pt1 | contig 12132 bp, 10 predicted proteins | sample KB31752_FD_96881 | JGI IMG/M metagenome (GOLD analysis project Ga0134126, IMG submission 96881) | Terrestrial soil microbial communities with excess Nitrogen fertilizer from Kellogg Biological Station, Michigan, USA - KB3-175-2 | ecosystem: Environmental > Terrestrial > Soil > Unclassified ...
AACAGTTTAGGCTGTTTTGTTAATGAATCGGTATTTAAGCCGCTGTACCTGTTTTTTAAATCAGGCAACTGATTGGTTAACGAAGATGTTGAAGGCAAACTGGCTTTATACATTTCAGAAAAAGCGAGCTGCTGCAGTAGAGTTTGTTTTAAATCGGATAAAGAATTTAATTCTTTAGCTCCTGCTTCCACTTCTGCTAAGCCTTTTTCTCTTAAGGTTGCTTCGTATCCTTTTTTATCAAAAGAAACACGAAAATAATTATTTAGGCCCGAAACATTTTTTAAATCAGAATAATAAAATGTTGCAGATAGCGGCAAACCTAAAACGCTTAAACTAACATTGCCCTGGGTTTTAAAATACCCAAATGGATAGCTTGCGTTGGTTGCAAACGGAATTACTCCATAATCATATCCCACACTTATATTGCCATGTGTTTTTGGGATAAGTTTTTTTAATATCATTTTTTTAGTGTTACTATCAGGTAGAAGCTTTGTGACCGCATTTGAAATAGTGCCTTTTATACCACTTTTATTTTTTGAAGTATCTGAGGCTAGGTTTGTTACCCCAGATGGGACAATTTTATTTAATACATTTTTTTTGGCTGAGCTATCGGGCGATAATTTTGCAGAACTAATAGGTGTTATTTTACTTATTATTTTTCCATTTGTAGTACTATCTGGTTTTAAAGTATTTACTGTGCCTTTTATGGTAGAGCCTTCAGATGTTAATGTTGAAGAAGCCGGTGATAAAATTTTATTTATAGGCTTTCTATATTTCATACTATCAGATACTGTTTTAGTAGAATCATTAGATAATCCTTCATCGGTTGAATTGTAGCTACTAACAGAGCTATCAGGTACTATTTTAATAGATGTATTATAAATTTGTTGTTGCGAAAAAACAAATACTGAATTAAAAAAAAGAATACCAAATAAAAATCGTACGAATATTTTTATTTTTTTATTCAACATGACTTGGCTAAACTATTAAATTTTATTAATTCATATGTAAGGTTTAGATTATGGATTACAACTTAATCTTAAGGTGATGTAAGATTTTTAAAAAAATTGTAAATTATTGGGGAGATTTTTAATTAAGACATTTAAATAGTTTTGGAAAATAGAAAGCCAAGCCACCCTAGACAAAAACAACAAGGCTTAGATTTAGCTAATTATTTGGTGAGGTGTAGTAAGTAAAGTATCATTAAAAACTGTTAGTTATAAACTTAAATAGTTTTATTATTACGAAAGGTTTGCACTAAATAGATATATCATAATTATAACTGACTTATGTCATAAATAATTCTTTACTTTCTAAAGAATTTTGCTTTGTATTTAAAAAACATTAGGTTTTATGCATAGCAAAACCAAGATAGCCGAACACCTTACTTGTTACCACTGCGGCGAAGATTGTGTTGATGACCACATACATATTCAGGAAAAAAACTTTTGTTGCGAAGGCTGCAAAATGGTTTATGAAATAATTAATCAAAATGGGCTTTGTACATATTACGACATTGAAAAAAATCCGGGCATTGCCCAAAAAGTAAAAATAAGAGAAGGCAAATTTGCCTTTTTAGATGATAAAGCCGTTGAAGCAAAACTGGTTCATTTCTCTGACGAAAAACAAAAACACGTTATTTTTTATCTCCCACAAATGCATTGCAGTTCATGCATTTGGCTATTAGAGCATTTAAACAAACTAAATGCAGGCATTATAAAATCACAGGTTAATTTTTTAAAAAAAGAAGTTAGTATAGTTTATAACACAAATACGGTTTCTTTACGCAAAGTGGCTGAGCTGCTTACTACCATTGGTTACGAACCTCACATTAGTCTGCATGATATATCAAACAAAAAAATACGCAAGTACGATAAAAAAAGAATTTACAAAATTGGTATAGCAGGTTTTTGCTTTGCCAATATTATGATGTTTAGTTTCCCCGAGTATTTTGGACTAAACAGTTTACAGGAAAAAGGACTTAGAGAATATTTTAGCTACTTAAATCTGTTCCTTGCTTTGCCCGTATTTTTTTACTGCGCTTCTGATTTCTTTGTTTCTTCCTGGAAAAGCTTACAACAAAAATTTCTGAACATAGATGTCCCTATTGCTTTAGCCATAGCAATTACATTTGGAAGAAGCATTTATGAAATTTTAAGTCACACAGGAGCTGGTTATTTAGACTCTATGTCGGGCATTGTGTTTTTCATGTTGCTTGGCCGTTTTTTTCAGAATAGAACTTACCAAACACTTTCTTTTGATAGAGATTATACTTCTTATTTTCCGCTTGGCATAACCACATTAAATGAAGATGGAACAGAAAATCAAATCCCTATTTCAAACTTAAAAAACGGGCAACGCATAAAAATTCATAGTGGAGAAATTATTCCGGCCGATGCTATTTTGTTTTTAGGCAAAGCAAATATTGACTATAGTTTTGTTACCGGCGAATCAATTCCAATTGAAAAAAGCATAGGCGAAATTATTTATGCCGGTGGCAAGCAAACAGCTGGTGCCATTGAGCTTGAAGTGGTTAAGGAAGTCTCGCAAAGTTACTTAACACAGCTATGGGATAACGATGCCTTTAAAGAAAATGCAGAGGAGAAAAGCGTATCTTTTATTCACCAAGTAAGTCGGTATTTTACCTACGCACTTTTTAGTGTAGCAGTTATATCAGCCATTTACTGGCAAATAAACAACCCAGCCAAAACGTGGAATGCTGTTACCTCTATTTTAATTGTGGCTTGCCCCTGCGCCTTATTATTATCGGCCACCTTTACCTATGGTTATATGTTACGTATGTTGCAAAAGTTTGGTTTTTATGCTAAAAACGCCAATGTTATAGAGCGAGTAGCAAGCGCAACAACGCTGGTATTTGATAAAACAGGCACCATTACACAACAAAAAGAAGCCGATATAAGCTATAACGGTGCCGTTTTACTTAAAGAGGAAGAGCAATTAATTCGCTCACTGGCTGCTCAATCCAGTCACCCGCTAAGTAAAGCCATTGCATCTTATGTTCCCTTTAGTAAAGTACTCTCAGTAAAACACTATAACGAAGCAAAAGGTTTAGGCTCTACCGGTATTATTAATTCACTTGAGGTGAAGTTAGGTTCGGCACAATATATTACAGGTAAAAAAAATAGTTCTGAATCTGACGGAAGCCTTGTTTACGTGGCCATTAACGAGGATATACTTGGTTATTTCCTGATAAGAAACACCTATCGCATAGGTTTAGAAAAGATTATCCGTCAACTGCAAAGCAAATTTAAACTGGCACTCATTTCGGGCGATAACGATGCCGAACGTCAAACCTTAATTAAATATTTCGACAACAAAACCGATTTGCGCTTTGAGCAAAAACCACAAGATAAATTAGATTATATAAAAGCACTTCAGCAAAAAGGTGAAAAAGTAATTATGCTTGGCGATGGCTTAAATGATGCCGGAGCTTTAAAACAAAGTGATGTTGGCATTGTAGTTACAGACGACATTAATAATTTTTCGCCTGCCAGCGATGCCATTTTAGACGGAAAAAGTTTTACAAAATTTTCAGCTATACTTTCTTATTGTAAAAATCAAAAAATAATCATTTTTGGCAGTTTTATTATTTCCATTCTCTACAATTTTGTGGGCCTATTTTTCGCCATACAAGGCAACTTACAGCCCGTAATTGCAGCTATACTAATGCCCATAAGCTCAATTAGCATTGTGTTATTTACAACAGGCATGAGTTCTTTATTTGCTAGAAAATTAAGGAGCTGATAAAAGTCATAATTACTACTGACTAAGCTCACTTAACATTTATTAACCCCTAAGTAATTTTGTAATCGAAACCTATGAGCGCAATATTTATACTAATAGCAGCCAGTCTTACCATAGCCATAGGTTTTTTAATTGCTTTTATCTGGTCGGTAAAAGATGGACAATTTGAAGACGACTACACCCCTTCTGTTCGAATGCTTTTTGATGATGAAATAATAGAAACAACTGACGCTATAAACCCAAAACAAAAAAAATAATATGGAATTAGAAAAATTTAAATACGACAATAAGATCGTTAAAATGTTTGCCTACGCCACTATGCTTTGGGGCATAGTTGGTATGTTAGCCGGTTTGCTGGCAGCTATACAATTACTATTTCCTTCTGCAAATATGGATTTGCCATACACAACGTTTGGGCGAGTTAGACCTGTACACACAAACGCGGTAATTTTTGCTTTTGTTGGTAACGGAATTTTTATGGGTGTTTATTATTCGCTGCAACGTTTGCTTAAAACCCGCATGTTTAGCGATTTTTTAGGTAAGGTGCATTTTTGGGGCTGGCAATTAATTATTGTTTTAGCAGCAGTAACACTTCTTTTAGGAAAAACAACCGGTAAAGAATACGCCGAGTTAGAATGGCCTATTGATATTTTAATTACGCTGGTTTGGGTTGTATTTGGTTGGAACATGATTGGTACCATCATTCGCCGCAGAGAGCGTCACTTATATGTTGCTATTTGGTTTTACATAGCCACCTTTATTACAGTTGCAATGTTACACATTGTAAACTCTATCGAAATTCCTGTTTCTTTTTGGAAATCTTACTCATGGTACGCTGGTGTGCAAGACGCTTTGGTACAATGGTGGTACGGGCACAATGCCGTTGCGTTTTTCTTAACTACTCCTTACCTAGGTTTAATGTATTACTTTGTTCCTAAAGTAGCTAACCGCCCAGTATACTCTTATCGCTTATCCATCATACATTTTTGGGCGCTAATATTTATTTACATATGGGCTGGTCCTCACCATTTATTATATACAGCTGTTCCCGATTGGGCACAATCATTAGGTGTTGTATTTTCTATTATGCTTATAGCTCCATCATGGGGTGGTATGATAAATGGTTTATTAACCTTACGTGGTGCTTGGGATAAAGTAAGAGAAGATGCAGTACTTAAGTTTTTTGTAGTAGCTGTTACCGCATACGGTATGGCAACTTTTGAAGGACCAATGCTTTCATTAAAAAGCGTAAACGCCATCAGTCACTTTACTGATTGGACTATTGCACACGTACACGTTGGTGCACTTGGTTGGAATGGTTTCTTAACTTTTGGTGTGTTGTATTGGTTAATCCCAAGAATGTTTAGAACACAACTTTATTCTCAAAAATTAGCCAACGTGCATTTTTGGATTGGCACCTTAGGTATAGTGTTATATGCTGTGCCACTTTATTTCGCTGGCATTATGCAAAGCTTAATGTGGAAAGAATTTACACCAGAAGGTCAATTAAAATGGCAGTTTTTAGATACCGTAACCAAAATGGCTCCTTTTTATGCAGCACGAGCTGCCGGTGGTGCTCTTTATTTAATTGGTGTGCTTGTAATGACATACAACTTAATTAAAACAATTAAACACGGTAATTTTCAAGCAGAAGAAGATGCAGAAGCTCCAGCTTTAACTACCGGTTACCATGCACATAGTAAAGACCACTGGCATCGTTGGATTGAACGCAGACCAGTACAAATGATGGTTGCAAGTTTAGTTGTAGTTGCAATTGGCGGTATTATGGAATTTGTACCCGTGTTCTTGGTAAAATCAAACATACCAACTATTGCAAGTGTAAAACCATACACACCACTTGAATTACAAGGCAGAGACATTTACATAAGAGAAGGTTGTTATACCTGTCACTCACAAATGGTTCGTCCATTCCGTAGCGAGACTGCTCGTTATGGCGAGTATTCTAAAGCTGGTGAGTTTGTTTATGACCATCCATTCCAATGGGGAAGTAAACGTACCGGCCCAGATTTAGCAAGAGAAGGTGGTAAATATCCTGATAGCTGGCATTATAACCACATGATGGATCCAACATCTATGTCGCCAAACTCAATTATGCCAGAGTATCCTTGGTTGTTAGAAGACAAAATAGATGTAGCATCAACCCTTGGTAAAATAAAAGCCATGCAACGTTTAGGTGTTCCTTATCCAAAAGACTACGAATTAATCGCAGCAAAAGATATGGAAAAACAAGCTTTAGAAATTACGGCTAATCTTAAAAAAGATGGCATACAAACTTTACCAGATAAAGAAATTGTTGCCCTTATATCTTACTTACAACGATTAGGAACTGATATTAAAGCTGAGAAAAAATAATCTTAAAATAAAAACAAAATGAAATTCATAAATTATTTAGAAAGCATTACAGGGGTAGCCATATATCCGTTGGTTTCTTTAATCATATTCTTTACATTTTTCCTATTAGTAGGCGTATACGTAATACGCGGAAAGAAAGAATATTTTGATTACCTGAACAATCTTCCAATTAATAATCAAGATTAAAAATATAACTATATGAAACCTAAATTCTTTTCTAAAATTGCTTGGTTGGTGATGTTTGCACTAACCCCTTTTGTAAACTACGCTCAACAAGAACATAGCGCAAGTAGCAACACGCATTTTTCAAATGCCTTATTTAATGCGCTAGTAGTTATTATTATTTTACTATTAGTACTAATAGCTGTAATAGGAAGCGTAATAAAAAATGTTGTAGCAAGCGACTATTTTAAGAATAATCTAAAAAAAGATAGTGCTACTAATAACTCATCTACTACCGGAAAAACAATAGGAATGATTGCATTGTTTCTTCTACTAAATCTTGCTGCCAACGCGCAAGATAAAGCAGCCATAATAGTAAAAGATGATTGGTTGATTGGCGGTCTTGATATGTTCACTTTTTATATTATGACAGCAATCATTCTTTTTGAAGTTTCTTTGTTGGCCATACTATTAAATATTTTAAAAAGATTGTTAAAATCAGCTACTGTAGAGACGGAAGAACCAAGTGCAAGCACAGTTAAAAAGCCACAGGAAAAAACCATACTTGATAAGCTAAATGCTTCGGTAGAAATTGACAAAGAAGAAGAAATTATGCTTGATCATAATTATGACGGCATTCGTGAGCTAGATAACAATTTACCCCCTTGGTGGAAATATGGCTTTGCACTTACCGTAGTAGTTGCTATTATTTATTTAACTCATTATCACATCTCAAAAACCGGCGATTTACAAACTGCTGAGTATAATAAAGAAATGACTAAGGCAAAAATAGAAGTTGAAGAGTATTTAAAAACTTCAGCTAATAATGTAGATGAGAACACAGTTAAATTACTTGATAAAGCAGAAGACATTGAAGCCGGTAAGCAAACTTTTATAGCAAACTGTGTTGCTTGCCACGGAAAATTAGCTAATGGTAAGTTAGGAGAGATCGATGGTGCAGGTCCAAACCTAACCGATAATTATTGGTTACACGGTGGCGGCATTGCTGAAATTTTTAAATCAATAAAATATGGTTGGACTGATAAAGGAATGAAATCGTGGAAAGAAGATTTATCTCCTATACAAATTGCGCAAGTCGCCAGTTATATAAAATCATTAAAAGGTAGCGCTGCAACAGGCAAAGCACCACAGGGAGATTTATATCAGGATGCAGGAAGCCCTGCTATAAAAGATTCTCTAAGTGCTCCAACCGATTCTTTAAAGTTAAAAGCTATTGCTGATAGCCTTGATATAGCAGCTAAAAAAGAAATAAAATAAAATGGAAACTCACGGTAGCAAATTATATGTTGAACAGAAAACTTTTAGAGATAGCATTGCTACCATTGACAAAGAAGGAAAACGCGCTTGGATTTTTCCACACAAACCAAACGGCAAATATTACAACTTACGCTCTTACTTTACCTATTTCTACCTGTTAGTGTTCTTTGGCTTGCCCTTTATTAAAGTAAATGGCGAACCCTTATTTCTCCTTAATATTTTAGAGCGTAAGTTTATTTTATTCGGTATGATATTTTGGCCCCAAGATTTTTTCATCTTCGGCTTAGGCGCACTTATTTTTATTGTATTTATTGCCCTGTTTACGGTAGTATTTGGCAGGGTATTTTGTGGCTGGGCTTGCCCGCAAACTATTTTTATGGAAATGATTTTTCGTAAGATAGAATACTGGATAGATGGAGATGCAAACTATCAAAAAGCGCTCAAAAAATCTCCTTGGAATGGAGAAAAAATTGCAAAAAGAGCCGGCAAGTACTTTTTGTTTTTTCTATTATCATTTATAATTGCTAATACTTTTTTATCCTATATAATTGGCATAGATTCTCTTTATAAAATTGCATCCGAGCCTTTAGCTAAACATATGGCAGGGTTTATATCAATTTTAGTCTTTACTACTGTTTTCTTTTTAGTGTATTCGTGGTTTAGAGAGCAAGTATGTTTAATTGTTTGCCCTTACGGCAGAATGCAGGGTGTATTACTTGATAGAGATTCAATTATAGTTGCCTACGATTACATACGTGGTGAAGACCGACACAAATTTAAAAAGAATGAAGTTAGAGCAGGTGGAGATTGTATAGACTGTAACGCTTGTGTGCATGTTTGCCCAACAGGCATTGACATTAGAAATGGTACACAGTTAGAATGTACCAATTGCACCGCTTGTATCGATGCCTGTGACCATATGATGGAAAGTGTACACTTGCCTAAAGGTTTAATTCGTTACGATTCTGAAAACGGAATAAAAAACAAAACCAAGCTAACTTTCACAACACGTATGAAAGCCTATTCGATAGTGTTGTTTGTGTTAATTGGTTTAGAAGTGTTTTTGTTAGCTACTCGTTCAGATTATGATGCAACTATTTTACGTGCAAAAGGAATGCTGTATCAGGAACAACCAAATAACGAGGTGAGCAATTTATATAATATAGATTTAATTAATAAAACGCGTGACAGTCTTTCGGTAGTTTTAAAAGTAGAGAACATGCCAGCGCAAATTAAACTGGTAGGAAAAGACCTAATGGTAAAAAAAGAAGGTGTTACCAAAGGGGAATTCTTTATTTACCTGAATAAAAAAGATTTACATGCGAGGAAAACTAAATTAGAAATAGGAGTATATAGTAATAACAAAAAAATAAAAACTATTAAAACAAGTTTCTTAGGTCCAATTATATAAAAAACAAATAACATGAGAATTAGTTGGGGATATCGAATAGCCATATTGTATGTAGGCTTTATGGGCATCATACTAACCTTGGTAACTATCTGTATGAGACAAACAGTAGAATTAGAATCAAAAGATTACTATGCGCAAGAATTAAAATACCAGGATAGAATAGATGCTACTAATAATGCAAATGATTTAGTAGGTAGCATTGAACACGAGGTAAATGATAAACAAATTATTTTATCAATTCCTGTTGAACAACTTAGTAAAGATTTTTCGGGCGAGGTTTATTTTTTCTGCCCATCTGATGGCTTGAAAGATGTTAAAGTAAAAATGCAATTTGATGCAAGCGGTAAACAAGTAATTAATAACGCCAGCTTACAAAAAGGAGCTTACAAAATGAAACTATCGTGGAAAATCAACGGCAAAAATTTTTACAAAGAAGAAATTATAAGCGTTAAATAAATGTTTCTTTTAGCTGCCATATCATTAGGTTTCTTCGGAAGTTTCCATTGCATTGGCATGTGCGGCCCAATTGCTTTAGCTATACCCGTTTACAACCAAGGCAGGTTTTATAAAACAGCATCTATTTTTTTATATAATAGCGGTAGAATTTTCACGTACTCCTTGCTCGGCATTTTTTTTGGTTTAGTAGGGCAAGGTTTCGCATTGGCAGGTTTACAACAAATATTGTCTGTTACGCTAGGTGTTCTAATTCTATTAGCCATTTTATTGCCACAAAACATCATTTCAAAATATACCATCACTAATAAATTCTTTAAACTGTTTGGCATTATTAAGTCAAAGTTGGCAAACCAATTAACAAAAAAAGGGTTTTCCTCTTTACTCATTTTAGGAGCACTTAATGGCCTATTGCCATGCGGTTTAGTATATATGGCCATTGCAGCATCGGTAGCAAGTAGTAGTGTTTTAAACGCAGCTTTATTTATGGCGTTTTTCGGTTTAGCTACCGTTCCGTTAATGTTTAGCATTTCTTACTTCAGTAATTTAGTTAGCATACGTTTTAGAAGCAACATTCGCAAAGCCGTACCTTATGTTACGGCAGTAATGGCCCTACTCTTAATAATTAGAGGCCTAAATTTAAATATTCCTTATCTAAGTCCAGAAAGAAATGTAGCGACAAACTCATTCGCTTCCTGTCATACAACAACCACAAATTCACCTCATAAAAGTAAATTATGTACTGGCCAAAACTTAGTAACTCGAAAATAAAACTTAAAATATTTGAGGCACTTAGCAAAAATGCTAATTATCGTACTGAAAATATTTTAGGTTTACCTGGTACTTTTTTAGATACCGAAGTATTTTATGATGGCGAACCTTTTTTAAAAGATGCTCCTTTTCTTTCAACCTTAATTGCAAACCCAAACCACATTGGTTGCCACACCTTAGAAACTGACCACGAAGAAATTTTAATGGTACACAAGAAATTGAAAAAGATTTAATTCGCATTTGTGCCGAAGAAATTTTTAAAGCCGAACGCCACATGTATGACGGTTACGTAGCATCAGGCGGAACAGAAGCTAATATAGAGGCTTTGTGGATTTACCGAAATTTTTATGAGCAAGAAAAAAATGCAAAACCAAATGAAATAGCAGTTATTTACTCTGAGGATACTCACTACTCTATTCCCAAAGCAGTTAACCTTTTAGGACTTAAATCAATTGTGTTTAATGTACATGAAGATACGAGACAAGTTGATATAGCTGATTTAGAAAACAAACTAAACCATGCCCTCAATCATGGAAAAAAATATTTCATTATTATACTAAACTTATCTACCACCATGTTTGGTAGTGTAGATGACATTGATAAAATATCCGACCTTTTACAATTTCAACAACTCGATTACAAAATTCATATTGATGCAGCCTTTGGAGGTTTTATTTATCCATTTACAAATGCCGACAACAAGTTCACATTTGCCAATAACGAAATAAGTTCAATCTCTTTAGATGGGCATAAAATGATGCAGGCTCCATACGGCACAGGCATTTTTCTTATTCGAAAAAATTACATGCAGTATGTTTGCACACCCGAGGCCGCTTACGTTCCCGGCATGGATTATACTTTATGCGGTAGTCGTTCGGGCGCTAATGCCATTTGTTTATGGATGATTTTTCATGCGCACGGCTCTGTGGGTTGGACGGTCAAAATGAATGAGCTATTAGAAAAAACTACAGTAGTTTGTAAAACACTTGATAGCCTGGGCATTCAATATTATAGAAACCCATTTGTAAACATTATCAGCATTAAAAGTGAATTTATTTCAGCAGATTTAGCCAGGCAATTTTACCTAGTACCTGATACACATAACGGGCAACCCAATTGGTACAAAATAGTAATAATGCCACATGTTAAGCAAGAAATTATTGACGATTTTATTGTACAGTTATCTCAATTGTCAAAAACAAAATGAACTTAATTAGCAAATATAACGTTCAAACACCTCGCTACACCAGCTATCCTACCGTGCCTTATTGGGACAACACTGTTGATATTGAGCAATGGAAACAAAATGTGCACGCATCTTTTATAGACAGCAATAAAAAAGACGGCATTAGCATTTATATTCATTTACCTTATTGCGAAAGCCTTTGTACTTATTGCGCCTGTAACACACGAATAACTGTTAACCATCAGGTAGAAGCACCATATATAGTAGCACTTATTAAAGAATTGAATTTATATCTTGCTGTTTTAAAAGATAAACCACGTATAAAAGAAATTCATTTAGGTGGCGGAACGCCCACTTTTTTTAGCGCCATTCATTTAAAAGAATTGATAGAAACTATTTTAGTCTCATCAGAAGTTTGTGCCGATTCTGAGTTTAGTTTTGAGGCTCATCCTGATAACACAACTACAGAGCATCTTCAAACATTATTTAACTTAGGCTTTAAACGTGTAAGTTTTGGTATACAGGATTTTGACTTAAAAGTTCAAAAAGCCATTCATCGTTTTCAAAGTTTTGAGCAAGTAAAAAAAATAGTTGAAGAAGCGCGCGTCATTGGTTATAACTCCATTAATTTCGATTTAATTTATGGTCTACCTTTTCAAACCTTACATAGTGTTATTGATACTATCAACCAAGTCAATTTATTACGCCCCGATAGAATTGCTTTTTACAGTTA
>Ga0134126_10009703_pt1 | contig 12130 bp, 12 predicted proteins | sample KB31752_FD_96881 | JGI IMG/M metagenome (GOLD analysis project Ga0134126, IMG submission 96881) | Terrestrial soil microbial communities with excess Nitrogen fertilizer from Kellogg Biological Station, Michigan, USA - KB3-175-2 | ecosystem: Environmental > Terrestrial > Soil > Unclassified ...
CGCGCCGGATTGAAGGCGGGGCTCACCATCGATCAATTCGCCCCGAGAATTTCCTTCTTCTGGGCGATCGGCATGAATTATTTCATGGAGATCGCCAAGCTGCGCGCGGCCCGCATGATCTGGGCCAAACTGATGAAGCCGTTCAAGCCGGAAGACGCGCGCTCACTCTCGCTGCGCACGCATTGCCAGACCTCTGGCTGGTCGCTCGCCGCGCAAGACGTGTTCAACAACGTCTCACGCACCATGATCGAGGCGATGGCGGCGACGCAAGGCCAGACCCAGTCGCTTCATACGAATGCGCTCGACGAGGCGCTGGCGCTGCCGACCGATTTCTCCGCCCGTATCGCGCGCAATACTCAAATTGTCCTGCAGCAGGAAGCCGGCGCCACACGCATCATCGATCCCTGGGGCGGCTCGTATTATGTCGAGCGGCTCACTTACGAACTCGCGAAGAAGGCCTGGGGCCACATCGAGGAGGTCGAGGCGCTCGGCGGCATGACCAAGGCGATCGAGGCCGGCATCCCCAAGCTGCGCATCGAGGAAGCCGCCGCCAAGACGCAGGCGCGCATCGATTCCGGCCATCAGTCGGTGATTGGCGTCAATAAATATCCGCCGGCCGACGAAACGCCGATCGACGTGCTCAAGGTCGACAATTCCGCCGTGCGCGCTTTGCAGATCGACAAGCTCAAGCGGCTCAAGGCCGAGCGAAATCCGGCAACCTTGCAGGAGGCGCTCGATGCGCTCACCCGCGCCGCCGACCGCGGCAACGGCAATCTGCTGGCGCTGGCGGTGGATGCCGCCCGCGCCAAGGCGACCGTCGGAGAGATTTCTTCGGCGCTAGAGAAGGTGTACGGACGTCACGTGGCCTCGATCAAAGCCATCACGGGGGTCTACAAGCGGGAGGTCGGCATGACCGGCGCGATCGAAAGGGTGCGCGTTGCGGTCGAGGCGTTCGAGCAAGCGGAAGGACGTCGCCCCCGCCTGCTGGTCGCCAAGATCGGCCAGGACGGCCATGACCGCGGCCAGAAGGTGATCGCCTCGGCCTTTGCCGATCTGGGCTTCGACGTCGACATCGGGCCGTTGTTTGCGACGCCGGGCGAGGCCGCGCGCCAAGCGGTGGAAAACGACGTACATATTCTCGGCGTCTCGTCACTCGCGGCAGCGCACCTCACATTGGTGCCGGAATTGAAGCGCGAGCTCGCCGCGCAAGGCCGAGACGACATCATGATCGTCGTCGGCGGCGTGGTGCCACCGCAAGATTACGACACCCTGATGAAAGCAGGCGCCGAGGCGATCTTCCCGCCCGGCACGGTGATCGCGGACGCCGCCGAAAAGCTGCTCAAGACGCTGAACAAGCGGCTCGGCCACGACAAAGGGGCGACAGAGTGAATCGCCTCCTCACGCCTGCAGCACTGGCTGTGGTTTGCGGCCTCACGTTGACCGGCTGCATCGACTCCAAAGACCCGATCCTCACCGACGCGCAGCCGATGCTGGGCAAGGAGGTCCTCCTGCAACTCTACGGCTTGCGCGACGGCCACGCGGTCGATCCCGAGCGCACGCACTTTATATGGGACGGCAAGCGCTACGTGCGCGCCGGCGGCGGGTTGAAGGACGTCGCCAGCTTCACGCTCCATCCGTTCGAGGGCGGCGACGCCGTCGTGCAGTCGATCTCGGCGCGCCATCCCGAGCACGTCGAATATGCGCTGATGCACACCCTCGCCGACGGCGTCTATCGCGTCGACGTCATCGACGAGGACGATGCCGACCTCGCCACGCGCGACGCGCAGTGCAAGCATCCCGGCGGCGTTGCCTGCCGCATCGAAACGCGCGAGCAGCTCTTCACGTTCGCGCGCGCCACCGCGGCGAAAAAGAAAACCAATGGCGGGCTCGCGATCCGGCTCGGCGACAAGCGCCGCTAGCGAGATGGCCGTACGCACCGTCAAACCCTCCGCGCTTGCCGCCGGCATCAGGGCCGGCGACCGCGCGACACTCGCGCGCGCCATCACGCTGATCGAGAGCAAGCGCGCCGATCACCGCAAGCAGGCGCACCTCCTGGTGCAAGAGTTGCTGCCGCTGACCGGCAAGGCGGTGCGGCTCGGCATCACCGGCGCGCCGGGCTCCGGCAAGTCGACCACCATCGACGCGCTCGGCACGTCTCTCACCGCGCAGGGCCACAAGGTCGCGGTGCTGGCGGTCGATCCGTCCTCGACTCGCACCGGCGGTTCGATCCTCGGCGACAAGACGCGCATGGCGCAACTCGCCAGCGATGCGAACGCGTTCGTGCGACCCTCGCCCAGCTCCGGCACGCTCGGCGGCGTCACCGCCAAGACGCGCGAGACCATGCTGTTGTGCGAGGCGGCCGGTTACGATGTGGTGATGGTGGAGACCGTCGGCATCGGCCAGTCAGAAACCGCGGTCGCCGACATGACCGACTTTTTCCTGGTGCTGATGCTGCCGGGCGCCGGCGACGAATTGCAGGGCCTCAAAAAAGGCATCGTCGAACTCGCCGACATGGTTGCGATCAACAAGGCCGACGGCGACAATATCGCGCGCGCCAAGGTCGCGGCGGCGGAATATCGCGCTGCGCTCAATATTCTCAGCCCCCAGTCGGCAACCTGGTCGCCACCTGTCATCACCTACTCCGCGCTCACCGGTGACGGGATCCCAGAACTGTGGGCAAAAGTGATCGAACACAAGGATAAGATGACCGCGTCGGGCGAACTGGCGGCGCGCCGGCGTGAGCAGCAGGTGAAATGGATGTGGAGCATGTTGGAGGAGCGGCTGACCGCGCGGCTGCGCGGCGATCCGGCGGTGCGTGGCAAGCTTAAGGCGGCCGAGACCGCGGTCGCCGCCGGCAAGCTGACACCGACGCTGGCCGTCGAAGAAATCGCGAAGTTGCTCGGGGTGTGATGCCTGCCACCATCCTTGTCACCGGCTTTGGGCCGTTTCCGGGTGCGCCGTATAATCCGACCGAAGCGCTGGTGAAAACACTGAGCCGCGCGCATGCGCCGGACGGGACGCGCCTGATCACCCACGTGTTCCACGCCAGTTATGCGGCAGTCGACCGAGAGCTGCCGGCGTTGCTGCGCCGTTACCGCCCAGACGTGCTGCTGATGTTCGGACTGGCTACACAGGCGGCGCATCTGCGCATCGAGACGTGCGCGCGAAATATCCTGGCGACGCTCGTCGATGCCGACGGCAGGGTGCCGGCAATGCGATCAATCGCGCCCGGACGCCAAGCCATGCTCCGGCTGCCGACACCGGCGCGGCCGTTGCTCGCAGCCGCCCGCGTGGCGCGTGTGACGGCGGTACTATCCCACGACGCCGGCGGTTATCTCTGCAACTACCTGTGCTGGCGCGCGGCGGCTGCCGCACGAATGCCGCATGGACCACATGTGGCGGCATTCGTGCACATGCCCGCCAGACAAAACCCTGCCGATCTGGCGCGGGCCGGCCGCGCCATGCTGCACGCCGTCGCTTCAGCACGGCGTTAACCTCCGCGGGCGCATAATGCCGTACGCATGGATATAAACCGCCGCCATCTTATCGCCGCCGCCGGCGCCGCGCTGGCGACACCCGCCGCAGCAGCGCCACTGTCGCGGTTCGGACTCGATGCTGCGCAGTTTGGCGTGCGGCCCGGGGCGCCTGACGACCAAAGCCGCGCACTCCAGCGAGCCATCGATCAGGCGGCCCGCAGCCGCACACCGCTGATGCTGGCGCCCGGCGTCTACCGCGCGGGCGATCTTAATTTGCCGGCGGGCACGCACATTGACGGCGTGCGCGGCGCAACCCGCATCGTGCTGACGCACGGACCGTCGCTATTGTCCGCCGGACACGTCGATACCATTTCACTCACGGGCCTCGCGCTCGACGGTGGCGATCTGCCGCTGCCCGAGGGCCGCGCGCTCGTGCATTTCGACGATGTAAAAGCTCTCCGCATCGCTGGTTGCGAAATCGTCGGCGCCGGCGGCAACGGCGTCACGCTGATGGGATGCGACGGCGAGGTGACGCACTCAACGATCGCCGGTGCGGCGGACAATGCCCTGTACTGCAACGACAGCCGCGGGTTGATGATTACCGCCAACGCCATCGTCAAGTCCGGCAATGGCGGCATTCTGGTTTGGCAGAGCGAGAAACGCCGCGACGCCACCTTGATCGCCGACAACCGCATCGAGGATACGCTCGCGCGCGCCGGCGGCACCGGCCAGAACGGTAACGCCATCAACGTGTTTCGCGCCGCCGACGTGATCGTGCGCGGCAACCACATCCGCAACGCGGCATTCTCGGCGATCCGCGGCAATTCCGCGTCCAATATCCAGATCATCGGCAACAATTGCGCCGCGCTCGACGAGGTCGCGATCTATTCCGAGTTCGGCTTCGAAGGCGCCGTGATCGCGGACAATGTCGTCGACGGCGCTCAGACCGGGATTTCCGTCACCAATTTCGACGAAGGCGGCCGGCTCGCCACGGTACATGGCAATATCGTGCGCAATCTCGGGACCCGGCGGCCGAACCGGCCGCTGCAAGAAGGCGGCAACGGCATCGACGTGGAAGCCGATACCGTGGTCAGCGGCAACGTAATCGAGCGTGCGCCCCGCGCCGGCATCAGCGCCGGCTGGGGGCAATATCTGCGCAACGTCGTCCTCACCGGCAATGTGGTGCGCGATGCGAGTTTTGGCGTCGCGGTGTCGGTAGCGGCCGGCGCCGGCGTCGCGGTGATTGCCAATAATTTGTTTGCCGGTATCAAGCGCGGCGCCATCGTCGGCATGGAATGGGACAAGGCGGTGACCGACGACCTCGCTCTCGCCGGCGCGGGGCGTTATCCGAGTCTCAAGATCAGCGGTAATCAGGTCAACTGACCGCCACGTTTAGGCCGGAATGCGCCATTATTTGCGCGTCATGACAACCACCCGTCCCTTCCGCCGAAAGTTCATCATGCTGACGATTTTTGCTCTGTTCCTTGCGCCGCTCATGGCCCGCGCGGCGATCTACGCTATCGGCAACGACCCGCGCTCATGGCGCGACGCAGACTGGTCGAGCACAGGCATGCTCCCGCCCGCCTCGCAGGACAAAGCGGCGCGCGTCATCGTGTTCACGGCCAAGACAGGCGCATGGAAAGGGATTTTCTCCGTGCATAGCTGGATCGTCATCAAGGCTGAAAATGCCGGCGAATGGACGCGCTACGACGTGGTCGGCTGGGGCAATCCGGTGCGCACCAATAACTGGCCGCCGGACGGATACTGGTACGGCAACAGGCCAGTGGCCATCGCCGATGTTTCCGGCCCCGACGCGGCCAAATTGATCCCGCGCATCGAAGCGGCGGTGAACGTATACAGCTTTAGTCAGGCGGGCGACTATCGAATTTGGCCGGGACCAAACAGCAACAGCTTCACCGCCGCCATCTTGCGTGCGGTGCCAGAACTGAGCGTCGCGCTACCGCCGAATGCGATTGGCCGCGACTTCCGCGACGGGATTTACGCCGGGCGCACCGACAGCGGTACCGGCATAGAGCTTAATCTCGGCGGGTTCGCCGCGGTAAAGATCGGCTGGGTCGAGGGTATCGAGGTCGATCTGCTGGGGCTGGTCGCCGGCCTCGACCTGCACCATCCCGGCGTCAAGCTGCCAGGTTTTGGCCGCATCGGCGTCGAATCGCCGATCGCCACCGCCTTGGCGCGCTGACTTTCACATTTTTCTCACAGTCTTTTGTCTGGCTGCGGCACTAAGCGGGGTGTCGCACAAGCGCGCCTCGTGGCAAGTTGGAGGCTCGATCGAGGAAAAACATGCGCAACACGCTGCCGCTGCTCGACAAGGTTTCATTCCCGGCAATCCACCGCGGCAAGCTCGACACACTGCAAGTCAATGTCGGCTACCGCTGCAACCAGTCCTGCTTCCACTGCCATGTCAATGCCGGCCCCAACCGCATCGAGGAAATGTCCGGCGATGTTGCTGACGTGGTGCTCAATTTTATTGCGCTCAGGCGCGTCGGCACGCTCGACATCACGGGCGGCGCGCCTGAACTCAACCCGCATTTCCGTCACATGGTGAAAACGACACGCAAGCTCGGCATCAAGGTAATGGACCGCTGCAACCTCACCATTCTGGAGCAGCCGGGCCAGGAGGATCTGGCCGAGTTTCTCTGCGAGCAGCGCGTCGAAATCGTCGCGTCGATGCCGTGCTATCTGCAGGACAACGTGGAACGTCAACGCGGCAAGGGTGTGTTCGACGGCTCGATCCGCGGCCTGAAGCGCCTCAACGACCTCGGCTACGGGCGCGATCCAGCGCTCATGCTCAATCTGGTCTACAATCCACAAGGCCCCTCCCTGCCGCCGCCACAGGCCATGCTTGAGGCCGATTACAAGCGCGTACTGAGCGAAAACTACGGCATCGTGTTCAACAAGCTCTATGTGCTCGCCAACATGCCGATCCAGCGTTTCGGCTCGGCTTTGGTCACCAAAGGCGAGTTCGATGGCTATATCGATCTGCTGCGCGAGGCCCATCTCGACGCCAATCTCGACGGCGTCATGTGCCGCAACCTGATCTCGGTGGATTGGCGCGGATTTGTCTACGATTGCGACTTCAACCAGATGCTCGGTCTGCCGCTCACGCACGGACGGCACGAGCGCGTGCATCTGTCGGACCTGCTTGATGAGGATATCGAAGGCAATCCGATCCGCACCGCCGGCCATTGCTACGGTTGCACTGCCGGGCAGGGCTCGAGCTGCGCCGGCGCACTGAAAGAGGCGGCAGAGTGATCACGGCCGAGGCCGTCGAACTCCTGCAGGCCGGCCGCTCCTGCCCGGCCGACTACACCTATTCGCCGACGGTGTTCGCACGCCCCCCGGATTTTGCCGCTAATCTGCTTTATGTGGTCGGCGGTCTCTACGGCAACCTGGCCGCGCTTACGGCGATCGAACAGATGGCTGCGCAAGAACACGCGCCAGCAAGCATTGTATTCAACGGCGATTTTCATTGGTTCGACGCCGAGCCAGGCTGGTTCGCGGAAATCGAGCAAGGGGTCGCGCCGTATCGCGCACTGCGCGGCAATGTGGAGACCGAAGTCGCGCGCTCCGACGATATCGGGGCCGGCTGCGGCTGCGCCTATCCCGACAGCGTCAGTGACGACACGGTGCGCCGCTCCAACGAGATCCTGTCGCAGTTGCGGCTATGCGTGTCGCCGGATGCGCGTATGCGCTTCAGAGCGCTGCCGATGCATCTGGTGGCGCGCGTCAGCGATTTGCGCGTCGGCATCGTGCACGGCGACGCGGCCGCGCTGGCCGGCTGGCGCTTCGCGCAGGATGAGCTCGACAACCCGAAACGGCGGGCCTGGCTTGCGAGCATCCAATTGGCGGCCAATGTGGACCTATTCGCTTGCGCCCATACGTGCCTTGCCGCGTTGCGCGATTTTTCTCTGCCAAAGGAACGGATGACCGTCATCAACAATGGCGCCGCCGGCATGCCGAACTTCGCCGGGGCGAATTTCGGCGTCATCACGCGCATCGCCACATCGCCATCGCCACACCTGCCGCTCTATGGCTTGCAGCGCGACGGCGTTTATATCGACGCATTGGCCGTGGCATACGATCGGCGCGCTTTTCTCGATCGTTTTTTGGCGCGCTGGCCGAAGGGCTCGCCCGCCTATGCGTCGTATTATCAGCGTATCGCCACCGGACCGGATTATTCGATCGCGCAGGCGGCCGGGCAATGAAACTTTCCATCGTCATGCCGGTGCTCGACGAGGCCGCCAGTATCGAAGCAGCCCTGTCAGCGCTGGCGCGTTATCGCGCGCGCGGTATCGAAGTGATCGTCGCCGATGGCGGCAGCCGCGACGATACGGCCGCGCGCGCGCGTCCGTTCGCCGACCGCGTGCTTTCCGCCCCGCGCGGACGCAGCGTTCAGATGAATACCGGCGCTGCCGCCGCTTCCGGCGACGTCTTGTTGTTCCTGCATGCCGATACGCGACTGCCCGAGGATGCCGATCGCTTGGTGCTCGACGGTCTCGCGCAATCGGGCCGCACCTGGGGCCGTTTCGATGTGCGGTTTGACGCGGGCGGCCTGCTCTCGCTCGTCGCTCTTATGATGAATTGGCGCTCGCGGGCGACGGGCATCGCGACCGGCGACCAGGCACTGTTCGTCACCCGTGCGGCGTTCGAGCGTGCCGGTGGCTTTCCAGCGATCGCGCTGATGGAAGACGTGGCGCTGTCGGCCAGGCTCAAACGCCTCGACCGCCCCCTCGCCCTGCGTGCGCGCGTCACCACCTCGGCGCGGCGCTGGCGCAAGCACGGCACGCTGCGCACCGTGTTGCTGATGTGGCGGCTGCGGCTTGCCTTCTTTCTCGGCACCGACCCGGCCAAACTGGCGCGGCAATATGGCCATGCCGAGCGCTAGCCCAGTCTCGATCGCCATCATGGCCAAGGCGCCGATTCCGGGCGCCGCCAAGACCCGTTTGATCCCTTCGATCGGGGCGCACGCGGCGGCGGTGTTGCAGGAACGATTGACCGAGCGCGCAGCCATAACCGCGCTGGCCGCCGACATCGGGCCGGTGACGCTGTGGTGTACGCCCGATCTCGCGCACGGGTCGTTTCAGAACCTAGCGGCGCGCGTCCCAATCGTGCTTAAGCAGCAGCCGGACGGCGATCTCGGTATCCGCATGCTAGGCGCCATCGCTGCGATGCAGGGTTCCGTGCTGGTGATTGGCAGCGATTGTCCGGCTTTGACGCGGGATCATCTGCGGACCGCCGCGGCTACCCTCAACGACAGCGACGTGGTGCTGATCCCTGCCGAGGACGGCGGCTACGTGCTGATCGGCGCGCGCGCCGCTTATCCCGAGGTTTTTTCCGGCATCGCCTGGGGTACCGCGTCGGTGCTGCAAGAAACCCGCGCACGGATTTCTTCGCTTGGCCTTAAGTCTGCCGACCTACCCGCACTCTGGGATCTCGACACCGAGGCCGATCTTGCGCGGTTCGAGCAGATGTTTCCAGAATTGGCGCTCTGATTACTGAATTCGGATCAGTATCAATCCGCACACGATCAGCAGCGCGGCGCCGATGCGCGTTGCGCGCAGAGGTTCCTTGAGCACAGCCACTGCGATGCCGGCGCCGAACAGCACGCTGGTTTCGCGCAAGGTAGCGACGATGGCAATCGGCGCCAGCGTCATCGCCCACAGCACTGTGCCGTAGGAGATGACCTGCAAGGCACCGCCGGCAAAGCCGCGCCGCCAATATTGCCGCATCGCCGGGATCACGTCGCGGCCGTCGCGATAGAGTGCATAAGGCAGCATCGCCATCGCGATGCCGACGAACAGCGACAGCGAATAAGCATTGGGATCGCCGGCAAGGCGCGCGCCGATGCCGTCGACCACCGAATAGGCGCAGATAGTCAGCGCGGTCAGCAGTGCGAAGCTGACAGCGCGGCGATCGATCGTGACCAGATCGCGGCCGCCGCGCGCCGACAACAGGATCACGCCGGCGACCAGCGCAGTGATACCGGTCCAACCTGTGAAGCTCAGTTTCTCGCCGACGAAGATGGTGGTCACGGTCGCGGTCATCAATGGCGCCGAACCGCGCGCGATCGGATAGACTTGGCCGAGATCGCCGGTGCGATAAGCCTCGATCAGCGACGCAAAATAAAACAGGTGGATGACGACCGAGGAGATTAGCCAGGGCCAAGCAGCCTGGGCCGGCGCGCCGACAAATGGCAGAAAGAACAGCGCCACCAAGCTGGAGCCGATCGAGATCAAAGTCGTGGTCGAGAGCGGATCAAGCCCCACCTTGATCAACGCATTCCAGCCGGCATGGCAGAGCGCGGCGAACAAAACGGCGAGAAAGACGAGGTTTTCCAACCCTCAGGCCTTCGCGGCGGCCGGCGCCCAGAGCTTGGGGCCGGCGCGGGCATATTGCACCGGCCGCGCCACCTCAGCGCCGAGCGTCTTGGCAGCGTGCCAGCCCCAATGCGGATCGTCGAGGAAGCAGCGCGCCATCGACACCATATCGGCCTCGCCGTTCGCCACGATCCGTTCGGCGTGCTCGGGCTTGACGATCAAGCCGACAGTACGGGTCGGAATGCCGGATTCTTTCCTCACGCGCGCCGCTATCGGCACGTTGTAGCCGGGCTCGGCCGGATTGTGAATGCCAGCGGCGACGCCACCCGACGAAATGCAGATGAAGTCGATGCCCTCGCCTTTAAGCGCCTTGGAGATCGTCACCGCGTCGTCGGCGGCCAGTCCGCCCTCGCGCCAGTCGCTGCCGGTAATGCGCGCGCCGAGCGGAACGTTTTTCGGCACCACCGCGCGCACCGCACGCGCGATCGAGAGCGGAAAGCGCAGCCGGTTCTCGAGCGAGCCGCCATATTGGTCGGTGCGTTTGTTGGAGATCGGCGACATGAAGCCGTGCGCCAGATAGCCGTGCGCCATGTGCAACTCGATTTCGTCAAAGCCGATGCGCAGGCAGCGCTGCGCGGCGTTTACGAAGGCGGTGCGCACGCGCTCCATGTCGACTTCGGTCACTTCGCGCGGCGTGTGCCAGCCCTCGCCGAACGGGATCGGCGAAGCGGCCATGGTCGGCCACGGATCGGCGTCCAACTTAAGTGCAGCCCCGCCGTCCCACGGCTTCTGCGCCGAGCCTTTGCGGCCGGAATGGGCGATCTGGATGCCGAACTTGGCGGTGCCCGCGCGCCGCGCCGACGCGATTACGCGGGCGAGCGCCGCTTCGTTGTCGTCCGAATAAAGCCCCAAGCAGCCGTGGGTGATGCGGCCGTGGCGCTCGACATGGGTCGCCTCCACGACAACCAGTGCGGCGCCGGAATTCGCCAGCATACCGAGATGCATCAAATGCCAGTCGTTGGCGCAGCCATCGTCGGCTGAATACTGGCACATCGGCGAGACCACGATGCGGTTGGCAAGCTCGAGGCCGGCCAGTTTATAGGGCGAGAAAAGAGCGCTGCTCATGGGATGGGAACTCTGGATGGCGCGCCGGGTTCAGCGCTGTTGGGTGGGCTTCAGACAGCCAATGATGGCACCGGCATCGCCGGCGTCAAACTTGTATTCCGGTATATCAGGATCGCGGCCACCAAGATCATACGGCGGGGCGCAGATCGTTCTCGCCAGCGGGCGCCGGCGCCTGGCCGGCCAGCTCTTTCCAGATTGCTACGGCTTTCATCGCGTCGTCGATGTGCGTGGCGAAACCCCGCGGCGTGTAATAGCGTCGCCAGCGGCCGCTTTGATAAAGCCCCACGTAGTACGCAAGGCGGCGCTCGACGAGGGCGAGCCACTTGCGCGACATCTCATCGAAGCGTGGTCCGGGCTTGGCCGACATGAGCGGTCCGTGGCGGTCAGATGCACAGTGACGCCAACGCACGATTAGGAGTACTCATGCCCTGTAAGCTGATTCGTGGGCCTTTTAAATGGCCCGGTATCGCCGCTAACTTTTGAATTTCTTCGCCAGCGCGTCGGCGTTTTTGGCCAGCAGCCCGACGTCGGCCCCGACCGCCACGAACAGATAGCCCCAGTCGATATAGCGGCGAGCCTCCTCCTCGTTGCCGGTAAGGATGCCGGCCGGCTTGCCGAGCGCTTTGAGCCGCTTGACCGCATCCTGCATCGCCTTCTGCGCATCCGCATGCTGCGGATTGCCGAGATGGCCGAGCGAGGCGGCGAGATCCGACGGCCCGATGAACACACCATCGATACCCTCGACCTTGGCGATGGCTTCCAGTTGCGCCAGTGCCGGCCCGGTCTCGACCTGAACCAGCACGCAGATTTCGTCATTGGCTTTGGCAAGGTAGCCCGGCGTGCGGCCATAGCGGCTGGCGCGCGCCGCCACCGACACGCCCCGAATGCCCTGCGGCGGATAACGCGTGGACGCAACTGCGCGCTTGGCCTCTTCGACGTTCTGCACGTAGGGAAACAGCAGTGTCTGGGCGCCGATGTCGAGACAGCGTTTGGCCAGCACCGCGTCGTTCCAGGCCGGGCGGATGATCGGTGTCGCGGTGCCGGCCTCGAGCGCCTGCAATTGCGTCACCAGATCGGGGATTTCGTTCGGCGAATGCTCGGTGTCGAGCAGGATCCAGTCGAAGCCGCTGTCGCCGATGATGTCGGCGGCGATATTGCTGCACAGGCTCGACCACAGGCCGATCTGCA
>Ga0134126_10009705_pt1 | contig 12128 bp, 14 predicted proteins | sample KB31752_FD_96881 | JGI IMG/M metagenome (GOLD analysis project Ga0134126, IMG submission 96881) | Terrestrial soil microbial communities with excess Nitrogen fertilizer from Kellogg Biological Station, Michigan, USA - KB3-175-2 | ecosystem: Environmental > Terrestrial > Soil > Unclassified ...
AGCACGTCGTCGCAATTGATGGTCTCGTTGGCCTCGCCGGTCGGCACCAGGCTGCGCTTGCCCTTGGCGTCGTATTCGGCCCTCACCTTCTGGAAGGTGACGCCGGTGAGCTTGCCATTGTCGTGGACGAAGGCGACCGGCACCATGAAATTGAGGATCGGAATGTCCTCATGCATGGCGTCTTCTTTTTCCCAGGGAGAGGCCTTCATCTCTTCGAAGCCGGAGCGTACGATCACCTTGACGTCCTCGCCGCCAAGGCGGCGCGCGGTGCGGCAGCAATCCATCGCGGTGTTGCCGCCGCCAAGCACGATCACGCGTTTGCCGATCTTGTCGATGTGGCCAAAGGAGACGCTGGAGAGCCAGTCGATGCCGATATGGATGTTGGCGGCGGCCTCTTTGCGGCCGGGGATGTCGAGCTCGCGTCCGCGCGGCGCGCCGGAACCGACAAAGATCGCATCGTAGTTGTCGGCCAGGAGCTTCTTCATGCTCTCGATGCGCACGCCCCCCTTGAACGCGATGTCGAGGTTCAGGATGTAGTCCGTCTCTTCGTCGATCACCGAATCCGGCAGGCGGAATTTCGGGATCTGCGTCCGCATCATGCCGCCGGCCTTGGGATCGGAATCGAACACCGTGCATTGGTAACCGAGCGGGGCGAGATCGCGCGCGACGGCGAGCGAGGCAGGCCCGCCGCCGACCAGCGCGATGCGTTTGCCGTTCTTCGGTCCCGGCTTTGGCAGGCGATGCCTGATGTCGTCCTTGAAGTCGGCGGCGACGCGCTTGAGGCGGCAGATCGCGACCGGATTGTCCTCGACCCGGACGCGGCGGCAGGCCGGCTCGCAGGGGCGGTCGCAGGTGCGCCCCAGGATCCCGGGGAACACGTTGGACTTCCAATTGATCATGTAGGCATCGCTATAGCGGCCTTCGGCGATCAAGCGGATGTATTCCGGGACGGGGGTATGTGCAGGGCAGGCCCATTGGCAATCGACTACCTTGTGGAAGTAGTCGGGGGCCGAAATATCAGTCGGTCTCATTCCTACCTACTTATGTCCGCGCAAGCACGTAGGTCAGCGCGGCCTTTTCTCATTGAGAACGCTGAACCGGCGTTCTTGGTCGTTTCCGAATTGGATCATAGGCTTACCTTATTAGAGCCATTCAACTTGATGCACAAAGCCAAATTTGCCTGATCAGCAGGTTTCATCGATGCAATGCCAAAAAGTTAATGTTATCGCGCCACTTATGCCGCGCCTATGCGGCACTGCAGCAAACGTCATATGCGCGAAATCGCTCGTTGATTTTATGCATGATCCGGAAAAGCGGGCACCGCTTTTCCGAAAAGATCATGCGCAAAAAAACTAGGGCAGATCGCTTTTCGCGAGGTCCCAGAGCAGGTCGTAAATCCCCGATGAGATGAGCTGCGCGGCCTCGCTCGCCGCAGTGCCGGTGAAGCGCGCCGCGAGCACGCTGGTGATGGCGCTGACATCCGTGCCATCGATCAGCACGAACCAGTCGGCCGCGCCGCTGCCGGCGGCCGGGATTTCCGAGGTGGCGCCGGAGAGCTTTGCGTCGCTTTCGAGCAGATGCATGGAAATGATGCCGGCGTGATCGCAGGGGTCGAGCTTTTGCGTCAGTTTGGCGCGCAGCGCGTCCTCGCGGCCCGCCTGCGGACGCAGGCGCACGATGCCGAGCTTTGCGCCGCGGCCGACGCCGCTGCTAAAGGTGATGCGTGCCACGACGCGGATCATGTTCTTGAACCGCGCCATGTTCTTCTTCGACGCCTCGGTCGGGCTATTGAGCCGCGCGCGATAGGGCGGGCTGTCCAGCACCTCGATCGTCCTGGTCGAATAGAGGAACAGGAATCGCGGGCTGCCGGCATGCGCAACATAGCGCCGTGCCTCGAGGAAGCCGTCGATCGCAACGCGCTCCTCCAGGTGCTCGCGGTCGTACCAGCGGTTGAAATCCTCCTCATGTGCGGCGTCGATGTCCATCGACGTCAGCAGCATGCCTTTTCCCGCGAGCGGCATTTTATCTGCTCCTCCGATTCCTGGTTATCAACCGAGCGCGGATTGAACGTCCGTGCGATCGAAGTCGCCACCCTTGAAGAGGAGCGGCTGCGAACGCACCTTGGCCAGCGCATAGACCGCGCAGTCTACGATATTCAACTGAGCCGGATGCCCCCTGTCCCTTGCCGAAACGGCGAAATGCATCGAAGGCAGCCTTCGCCATTTCGCCGTCGAATGGGACCACGACAATCCCGCCATTCTCCAGTAATTCCTCGAAAAGACCTACCGCATCCGATCCCAGTCGCGCCAGCAGAACAATCCTGGTCTCCAGCACGGCGACCGACGAAATCAGCAAGCTATCGGCACCGAGTATGGCCGCGCGAAAACGCGAGCTGTCGAGTTCATTCGTGATGCTGGCGATGATCGCGGATGTATCCAGGACCATCAGGACGGCAACCCGTGACCATCATAGCCGACGATCTCATCCGTCGGGCGGGGATCCAGAACGGGCATGCGGGATGCGCGCTCGAAGAACGCATCCATGGCTGTTCTTCGGTCAATTGGTGCGGGTGGCGCAACACGAGACAGCCGTTCCTCGACAGCACGCTCGAGTGCAGTTTCGACATCTTCGCCGGTCAGTCGGGCAAGCTGTTGCACGAGCTGATCGACCTTTGCGGAGCGAATATTCATGGACTATCCAACACGACGTGAAAGCGGCAAAATATACCACTATCGGGGAGCGAGAGGATAGATCACTCTTTCACAATCCTCGATGCGACATCCGCGATCGCCTTCATCACGGCGTTCCGCACGCCGGGATCATACAGCGTATGACCCGCAGCCTCGACGATGCGGATCTCGGATTCGTTCCAGCGCGCGGCGAGCGCCTGCGAGGTCGCGGGCGGGCAGAGCAGATCGTAGCGGCCTTGCACGATGACGCCGGGAATGCCCGCGAGCTGTCCCGTGTCTTCGAGAAGCTGCTTCGGTCGCATGAAGCAGTCGTTCGCAAAATAATGCGCTTCCATGAAGGGGGTGGCGGGGAGCGCACCACCCGACTGGATCGCGGCGAGATCAAGCCGCGTGCGCGATGGCTTCTGCTCGGAGAGGATGCGCTCGGTATCGTGCCAGGCCCGTGCGGCCGGGCCATGCACCGCCTGATCCTCGCTCAGAATACGCCGCCAATAGGCATCGAGCGGCCGGCTGCGTTCGGCGTCCGGCAGGAGGCTGAGGAAGTCCTCGCTGAGGCCGGGATAGAAGCGCGGCAAGGTTTCGCAGAAGCCGGCTTCGATCTCCTGATAGGTGCCGAGGAAGGTCGCGCGCAGCACGATGCCGGACACGCGCTCGGAATGCGCCTGCGCATAGGCGAGCGCCAGCGTCGCGCCCCAGGAGCCACCGACCACCATCCAGCGCTGAAAGCCGAATTTCTCGCGGATCAACTCCAGGTCCGCGATCAGATGAGAAAGCGTGTTGGCCTCGCGGCTTCCTTTCGGCCGGCTGCGACCGCAGCCGCGCTGGTCGAACAGCACCGCATGGAAACGCTCGGGATCGAACAGGCGCCGATGATCGGGCTGGCAGCCGCTTCCGGGACCGCCATGCAGATAGACGGCTGGGATGCCGCCGGCACGGCCGACGCTTTCGACATAAAGCTCATGGCCATCGCTGACCGCGAGCTGCTCCGATGTCAGCGGCGCAAAGGGATCGGTGCGCCCAGGACCTGCGTCAGGCGCCATGGTCGCCGCCCGCCTCCGGCGTCCCACCGGCAAAATTGCGATAGACGAAGCGGTTCTGCTCGCCGGCGGCTTCCTGCTCGGCCTGCCTGAAGATCATCTCATGCAGCGGCGACAGCGTACAGGCGGGATCGGTATTGGATGCATCGCCCGAGAGTGCAAAGGCCTGGCAGCGGCAGCCGCCGAGATCAATCTCGCGGAACTCGCAGGATTTGCACGGCTCCTTCATCCAGCTCGTGCCGCGATAGCGGTTGAAGGCGTCCGAGTTCTGCCAGATCCAGGCGATCGAGTGATTGGAGCGCACGGATTCGAATTCGAGCCCGGTGATGCTCTCCGCGGCATGGCAGGGGAGCACCTTGCCCGCGGGCGAGATGTTGAAGAATTGCCGGCCCCAGCCGCCCATGCATTTCTTCGGCCGCAGCGCGTAATAGTCCGGCACGACGTAGTCGATCGTGAGCCGTCCCTTCAGTCGCGCCTGCGCCTCCTCGACGAGGCGGCTGGTCTCCTCGATCTGCTGCAAGGTCGGCATCAGCGCAGCGCGGTTCTTCAGCGCCCAGCCGTAATATTGCACATTGGCGACCTCGAGCCGGTCGGCATCGAGATCGACCGCCATCTGGATGATGTCGGCAAGCTGATGCAGGTTCTGCCGGTGCATCACCGCGTTCACCGTGAGCGGCAGGTCAAGCTCGCGCGTCCATTTCGCGACTTCGAGCTTCTTGCGATGCGAATCCTTCAGGCCAGCGACGCGGTCGGCGATGACGGGTTCGTTGCCCTGAAAACTGATCTGCACGTGGCACAGCCCGGCATCGGCGAGACCGGCGAGCCTTTCGCGCGTCAGCAGCACCGCGGATGTGATCAGGTTGGTGTAGAGCCCGGCGTCGTTGGCATGCTTGACGAGTTCGACCAGGTCCTTGCGCGCGGTCGGCTCGCCGCCGGAGAAGTGCACCTGCAGCACGCCGATCTCGGCGAGTTCGCTCAACACCCTCTTCCATTCCTCGGTCGAAAGCTCGGTCGAGGCGCGGTCGAGCTCGATCGGGTTGGAGCAATAGGGGCATTGCAGCGGACAGCGATGCGTCAATTCCAGAAGCACGGCCACCGGAATGCCATGGGTCTGCGCGACCGACTTCTGCTTCTCAAGCACGGAGAAGCTGTCGTTCGCATCGGTTGCCTTGTGGTCCGCAAGCTCGCTCATGAGGTCTTCTCGCGCGCTTCCGTCAGAAACCCCTTGTCGGCCAGATCCTGCAGCATCGCGATCACGTCGGTCGCAATCGCCTCGCGCGGGGCGGCATATTTCTGCGCAAGCCCATCCACCATGTCCGCCACGCTGCGCACGCCGTCGCAGAGCTTGAGCACCTCGACCGCGATCTCGTCGGGCGCCAGCACGCGTTCCGGCGCCAGGATCACCCAGACTTTCCGCGTTTCGTCGTATTTCAGCCTGGCATGGCGCGGCAGCACCACGCGGCTTGCCTCGCTTACGGTAATGTGGCGCGCCCCTGCCATGGTTTCAAGCTTTCGGCACGAAGGCGCCGGGCGGGATGTGGCCCTCGACATAGGCGTGATAGAGCGCATCGAGCTGCACCCATAGCACGTTGGTCTTGAAGATCAGCGCGTTGCAGACCGCCTCGCGCCGTTCCGGCGTCACGGCGTGTTCCTTGACGTACTCCAGCGCAAAGCCGGCATCGCGCGGCGCCTGCTGCAGGCGGCGGCTGAAATAGCTCATGATGTCGGGATTGACGAAATCATAGTGCTGCAGCATGCCCGCGATGCGCTCCTCATGCAGGTTCGGCGCGAACAGTTCGGTGAGCGAGGAGGCGATCGCCTCGAGCGGCGTCTGGTCGCGGCAGAAATGCACATAGGCTTCCACCGCAAAGCGCGTGGCGGGCAGGATGCCTTCGGTCGATTCCACATAGGCGGTGTCGAGCCCGAGGCCCTCGGTCAGCTTCAGCCAGCGCTCGATGCCGCCTTCGCTGCCGGCATCGCCGTCATGATCTTCGATGCGGTGCCGCCATTCCAGGCGGATGCCGCGGTCGCGGAAGCGCGAGATCACCACCGCGTCCTTCAGCGGGATCGTGCTCTGGTAATAGTAGCGATTGAGCGCCCAGGCCTGCACCTGGCCCTTGTTGAGCTTGCCGCCATGCAACAGGCGGTGGAACGGGTGCAGGCTGTGGTAGCGCGTGGCGCCGATATGGCGCAGCGCAGCTTCCAGCTCTTCGGCATTGTTGAGCGGCACGCCCTTGCCGATCGAATACGCCGTCATCGAGCTAAAGGGAACCACGTTCACAGCACGATCTCCGTTCCGTCGGCGCCGATCTGCCAGCCGGCGCCTTCCGCCAGTTTGCGCTCCCTGGAGGCTGTGAGCAGCGCCGGATTCGAATTATTGATATGCAGAAATATCTTCCTGTCGATAGCGAGATCGGCAAGCGAGGCAATCGCGCCGTCTTTACCCGACATCGAGATATGCCCCATGCCCCGGCCGGTCTTGGTGCCAAGGCCGGCGGCGATCAATTCGTCATCACGCCACACCGTGCCGTCGAAGAAGACGAGCGGCGCGGCGTTGAGCAGCGCTTTCAATTCCGGCGTGACTGTGGCGCAGGCGGCGAGAAAATAGAAACACCTGCCGGTAGCCTCGTCGCGGATGCGAAGGCCGAGCGTGTCGCCGGCGCCGTCATCGCCGCCGGGATGCGCCTTGCCCTCGAGATACCAGGCGCCCTTGCCGGGCACGGTGAAGGGAAGGACCTCGATCCCGCTTGCCGTGCCGTCGGGCAGGGCGGGCTCGAACGCCCGATCGATCCCGATCGGTATGCGCTTCACGTTGTTTTCGCTCAGCACGTTGAAAATGCTGTTCGACTTCAGGATCGCCAGCACTTTCGGATGGGCATAGATCGAAAACGGCGAGCCTTCGCGCATCGAAAGCAGGCCCGTGATCGCGTCGATCTCGCCGTTGGTCAGGATTACGCCAGCGATCGGCGAATGGCGGAGCGCCCCAAGCCTCGGATGAAGCTGGGGGGTCGCTATCAGCTGCTGGCGGAGGTCGGGGGAGGCGTTGACGAGGAACCAGTGCCCACCGTCGGCGCTGAAGGCGATCGAGGCCTGCGAGCGCTGCAGCTCAGGATGGTCGTTTCGCGCGGCCCGGCACACCTCGCATCCGCAATTCCACTGCGGAACGCCGCCGCCCGCCGCGGCGCCCAGGATGACGATGCGGAGCATGATCCGTCTCCCGGCGACTCCCTACGCGATCGATCGGAACTCGAAGATACCCGAAAGCCACAAAGGTGGCCTTCGGTCCGCGCACACCCCCCTCATCCGGGAACGTGCCGCGCCCGAAGATCCACCTTGTCTGATGTGAAGATTCGATCCGCTTACTTGCGGGTCGCGCTCACATACATGTTGATTTCCATGCCGCAGGGCACTTCGACGATTTTCGGTGCTTTCCAGGCCATTTTGGCTCTCCTTGGGATCAATGGACGACCTGCCGTCCTCGGCGGTAAACTAGCGTGTGACGAAAAGTTCGCCAGTGAAATTTTTCCCTTGCTCGCCTTGCTGCGATGCAGCGTCGGTTCCCCAGGGGCCGCGGGCCGAGCCGACCAAAGCAAAGAAGGATCAAGGGCTTCCTCGGCTTCCGCGTAGACCCGACGCCGGCAGGTCCGAGGCCGGAGGCGGACGCTTGCGGATAAAGAACTTGTGAGTAGGGTCCACCTTCCAATTCCCACGCACCCGCCCCATGGAATCGAGATGCCAAGATATTTTTTTAACACCCGGATCGGCGATGAACTCATCGACGATCCCGAGGGCGAGGAATTGCGCGACGCCGATCGTGCCTGGGAGGTGGCGCGCGCCATGATCCTCGAACTGATCCGAAGCGAGGGCACCGGCGGCGTGCTGCTCAACGCCGTGATCGAGGTAACCGACGACGACGGCGAGATCGTGCTGGAGTTTCCCTTTGCCGAAGCGCTGCTCGACCCACCCGATAGCCCGCTGACCCGGCACTAGATGTAGCTCCGCGAGACCGTTCACCTCGCCCCGCTCTTGTCCGCCGAAGCCCGCCTTCTAGCGAAGGCGGATGCGGGCAGAGGGGAAGAAAAGGGCCCGCTGGCCATGCGGTTTCGCCAACGCTAAAAGGCGTGCAGCAAAACGGAGCCCACCATGCAAGACCTCTGGCGCCTGTCGGCGGCCGACCTCGCCGCCCTTGTCAAGACGAAGAAGATTTCCGCCAAAGAGGCCGCGAGCTCGGCGCTGGCGCGGCTCGATGCGGTCAATCCCAGGATCAACGCGGTGGTCGATCACAGGCCCGACGACGTGCTGAAGCAGGCGGCCGCCATCGATGCCGCGATTGCCCGCGGCGAGGATCCGGGCATGCTTGCGGGCGTGCCGGTCACCGTGAAGGTCAATATCGACCAGGAGGGTTTTGCCAACACCAACGGCTTGAAGCTGCAGAAGGACGCGATCGCCACCGCCAACAGCCCCGTGATCGACAATTTCCGCAAGGCCGGCGCCGTCATTCTCGGCCGCACCAATTGCCCGGCCTTCTCCTATCGCTGGTTCACCAGCAACCTCATTCACGGCGACACAAAAAACCCGCGCGATCCCTCGCTCACGCCGGGCGGCTCATCGGGCGGAGCGGGGTCGGCGGTCGCTAGCGGCATCGGCTCGATCGCGCACGGCACCGATATCGCGGGCTCGATCCGCTACCCTGCCTACGCCTGCGGCGTGCATGGCCTGCGCCCGACGGTCGGCCGCATCGCCGCCTTCAATCCCTGCCTGCCGGAGCGCACCATCGGGCCGCAAATCGCCGCGGTCTCCGGTCCGCTCGCGCGCACGATAAAGGACCTGAGGATTTCGCTTGCCGCCATGTCGGCGCGGGACCCGCGCGATCCCTGGTGGGTGCCGGCGCCGCTCGAGGGTCCTGCGATGCCAAAACGCGCCGCGCTCTGCCTCGATCCGGACGGGCTTGATCCCGTCGGCGAAGTGAAGGCCGCAGTAGCCGACGCCGGCGAGCGTCTGAAGCGCGCGGGCTGGACGGTTGACGAATTTGCCGACACGCCGCCGCTTCGCGAGGCGGCCGACTGGAACACAAAGCTCTGGCTCGGCGACCTCTATGAGGCGCAGCTCGCAGCCGCCGAGAAGGAAGGTGATCCCGGCGCGCTCGCGTGCCTGCGCGGAAAACGCGCAGACGTGTTTCCGTTCGATCAGGCAGCGTACTCGAAGGCGCTGGCGCGGCGCGCGACGCTGCTTCGTGAATGGCTGCTGTTATTCGAGAAATACGCCGTGCTGGTGATGCCGGTCTCCGGCGAATTGCCGTTCCCGGACCAGCTCGACCGCAAGGATGAAGCGTCGTTCAAGCGGGTCTGGCGCGCCCAGCTCACGCAAATTGCCATTCCCTTCATGGGCCTGCCCGCCTTAACCGTCTCCACGGGATTGGTCGGCAAAAGTCCCGTCGGCGTGCAGGTCGTCTCCGGTCGTTACCGCGAGGACCTTTGCCTTGCCGCGGGCGAGGCGATCGAGGCGGGCGGCACACCGCCGATGCCGATCGATCCCGTGAGCTGACGCGCAAACCAGAAACGAGAAACCCGGATGCCGAGCGTCTACGACTTCACCGCCAAATCGCTATCGGGCGACGACGTCTGCTTGAAGCGGTTCGAGGGCAAGGTGCTGCTCATCGTCAACACCGCGAGCAAATGCGGCTTCACCCCGCAATATCAGGGGCTCGAGGCGCTGCATCGCGAGCTTTCGCCGCGCGGGTTTTCCGTGCTCGGCTTCCCCTGCAACCAGTTCGGCGCCCAGGAGCCGGGCGATGCGAAGGCGATCGCCGATTTCTGCGAGAGCAAGTATGACGTGAGCTTCCCCTTGTTCGCCAAGATCGACGTCAACGGCTCGGGCGCACATCCGCTCTACACCTATCTGAAAGGCGAGAAGAGCGGCCTGCTCGGCGCGTCGATCAAATGGAATTTTACCAAATTCCTGGTCGACCGCACTGGCCGCGTGGTCGCGCGCCACGCGCCGACCGCAACCCCGCAAGGACTGAAGAAAGACGTCGAGGCGCTGTTGTGAACGAGAACAACGAAGCTGCAGGCAAGGACGAACTGCCGGACCGGCTGTGCGTCGATCCGCGCAGTCCCTATTACAACGCCGAGATCCTGGCGCGCGACGTCGGCATCCGCTTCAAGGGTGTCGAGAAGACCAATGTCGAGGAATATTGCGTCAGCGAGGGCTGGGTCCGCGTGACCGCCGGCAGCGCCAAGGACCGCCACGGCAATCCGCTCACGATCAAGGTACACGGCCCCGTCGAGCCGTATTTCAGGGATAAGAAATGATGGTGAAGCCGTCATTCCGGGGCGATGCGACCCGTCTTCGGTCGCTATGCGAGCTTCGCCGGGCAGGAGTCCGCCGAAGCGCCTAAGCGCGTAGGCGGAAGCATCGAACTATGGTGCGCGATTGCGCACCCGAGAATCTCGAGATTCCGGGTCTGGTCCTTCGGACCATCCCGGAATGACGAACAAAAACGAAGAGCCAAAAGCCCCATGTCCGTCCGCATCGTCGACGTCTGCGAAGTCACGAAACCGATCTCTTCCCCGATCCGCAACGCCTATATCGACTTCACCAGGATGACGACGAGCCTCGTTGCCGTCGTCACCGATGCAAAACGCGACGGCAGGCGTGTGGTCGGCTACGGCTTCAATTCCAACGGCCGCTACGGGCAGGGCGGGCTGATCCGCGAGCGCTTTGCGCCTCGGCTGATGGAGGCCGATCCGAAATCGCTGCTCGATGAGGCCGGCGACAATCTCGATCCGGACAAGGTCTGGGCCACCATGATGTCGAACGAGAAGCCGGGCGGACACGGCGAGCGCTCGGTCGCGGTCGGCACCATCGACATGGCGGTGTGGGATGCGGTAGCGAAGATCGCGGGCAAGCCGCTGTTCCGTCTGCTCGCCGAGCGCCACAAGCGGGCCGCCAATCCGCGCGTCTTCGTCTATGCCGCCGGCGGCTACTACTATCCCGGCAAGGATCTCACCATGCTGCGCGCCGAGATGCGCGGCTATCTCGACCGCGGCTACAACGTGGTGAAGATGAAGATCGGCGGCGCGCCGATTTCAGAAGACCACGAGCGCATCGAGGCGGTGCTGAAGGAAATCGGCGCCGACGCGCGGCTTGCGGTCGACGCCAACGGCCGCTTCGATCTGGAGACGGCGATCGCCTACGCCAGGACGCTGCGGGACTATCCGCTGTTCTGGTACGAGGAGGCCGGCGATCCCCTCGACTACGCGCTGCAGACGGCGCTTGCGGAATTCTACCCGGCGCCGATGGCGACCGGCGAGAACCTGTTCAGCCACCAGGATGCGAGGAATTTGATCCGCTATGGCGGCATGCGCCCCGACCGCGACTTTCTCCAATTCGACTGCGCGCTGTCCTATGGCCTCTGCGAATATCAGCGCACGCTGCAGGTGCTGCGCACGCACGGCTGGTCGCCGAGCCGCTGCATCCCCCATGGCGGTCACCAGATGTCGCTCAACATCGCGGCGGGCCTCGGCCTTGGCGGCAATGAGAGCTATCCGGACTTGTTCCAGCCCTATGGCGGCTTCCCCGACGGCGTCCGCGTCGAGGCCGGCCACATCACCATGCCGGATCTGCCCGGGATCGGCTTTGAAGGGAAGTCGGATCTTTATGCGGAGATGAAGGCGCTGTCGGCCTGATTTATACGGCGTCATTCCGGGGCGCACGAAGTGCGAACTATGGTGCGCAATTGCGCACCTGAGAATCTCGAGATTCCGGGTCTGGTCCTTTCGGACCATCCCGGAATGACGGAGCAGAGCATGACGCACAGTCAATGGCTTGCAGGCAGCTTCGTCATTGCAGCGAGTATTCTCGGCTGCGCCTTCACCGCGCCCTGGGCCGAACGAAGATTTTCGTTGCCGGAGCAGACGGAAGCCTCGCAGACGCGCACCTGCGTCACGGTGGGCGGCAAGCGCATTGAGTGGAATTTCCCGAACCCGCCGTTCGGCACGCAGAGCTGCTCGGAGTGAGCACACACTTTGCCGCTAAGCCCGGCGGCTGGCGCATGTGCCGTTGCGAAATCTCCGCGCGTCTGGGCCGGCGCGCCCCTTGAGGGCGTGCACGCGGCCTTTAAGATGCTGCGCGTCAAGCGATAACAACGAGCAACAGGGAGAGCCAAATGGCCAAGGCACCGCCGTCAGCCAGGCGAGACCGCATCAAGAATTTCACGCCGGCATTGGTCGATTACACCAATGATGTCGTCTATGGCGATCTCTGGGAGCGCAAGGGCCTGTCGAAGCGCGACCGCAGCCTGATCACGGTCGCGGCGCTGGTCGCGACCTATCGACCCGAGCAGCTCGTCTCGCACCTGTCGCGCGCCATCAACAACGGCGTCACCCAGGAAGAGATCACC
>Ga0134126_10009706_pt1 | contig 12128 bp, 7 predicted proteins | sample KB31752_FD_96881 | JGI IMG/M metagenome (GOLD analysis project Ga0134126, IMG submission 96881) | Terrestrial soil microbial communities with excess Nitrogen fertilizer from Kellogg Biological Station, Michigan, USA - KB3-175-2 | ecosystem: Environmental > Terrestrial > Soil > Unclassified ...
GACTGGAAGCGTGAAGTCCGATGACGTCGACGACGGCGCAAGCACGTGATGTTGTGCTCTTGATGTACAGGCTCGTCTTCAGCCCCGGGAATTCAGGCGGAGCCGCGGCGGTCCTTCGGTGGGCCGCCCTGCTCGTCGTGGCTGTGTGCGCCATGCGGCCGCTCGCGGCATCGGCCGACTGCTTCCCGATCTCCGACGCGGCGTATCTGGCGCTCGATCCACAGGTGGACAGGAACGCCACCCAGACCCTCTCCGCCCTCGCGGCACGCTTCCAGGCGCTCGAGCACGCCGGCTCGCCCGCGGACCCGCGGCAGCTCGCGGCGCTCTATGCGGTGAAGGCGGACGCCTACTCGATCCTGGAGCTCGATCACGAAGCACGCACGACAGCCTTGAAAGGTCTTGCGCTCGTCAACGGGCCGACCGACCCCCTGCGCCTCGAGCTGCTCTCCACGTCCGCTCTCAACATCTACACTCAGGATGGCATTCGCGAGGCGATGGCCACCATCCAGGCCGCCCGCGATGCTCAGCCGGTGGATTCACTGCCCCGGACCTGCCTCGAGATCACCCTCGGCACCCTGCAGCGCCGCGCGGGCGAGAACGCTCAGGCCGCTCGAACGCTGATACGCGCCTATCACGACACCGAGATGCCGGCGCGCGCCGAAGCGCACTCCATGGCGGCGAGTGCGCTGTCCTCGGCTTTGCGGGCTGTCGGCGATCTGGAGGAAGCGCTCACGCTGCAGCGCGAGCGGATCGCATGGGATACCGCGCATGGCAACTCACTCGCCCTCTCGGTATCCACTTACCTCGAGGGCGAGATCCTCGAGGCCGTGCTCGAATTCCACGAGGCGATCGCCACTTTCGAGCAGGCACGCAACATCAGCGTGTCACTCGGCGACACGCAGGGTGTGGCCTTCTCGGACATGCGCATCTGCCAGACGTTGATCGAGCTGAAGCAGTACCAGCCCGCGCGCTCGAGCTGCAACAGTGCCGCCCGGGTGTTCGCCGCCAGTAAGACCACGGACGTGTTGAAGGAAACCGAAGCATACCTGGCCCTCATCGACCTCAACGAAGGAAGGGCACAAAAGGCGCTGCAGACACTCAATGGCGTGCTCGACCACAGCGGCACCGACATAGACCCGCGGCGGGTAGGCGCTGCATACCGCACGCGTGCGCGCGCCTATGCCGCCCTGCACGACTACGATCGCGCATATTCCGATCTCGAGGTATTCGTGCGGCGCGATCGCGCCGAGGATCTCGCTCGCCAGATCCGGCTGCAGCAGACCGTGAAGGAGCGCGCGCTGGCTGAAAGGGAGGTCGCGCGCAATGCCGTCCTGCAGCACCAGCTCGAGGTGACCCAGCAGCGCGCCACGCGCCAGACCCAGACGCTGCGCTGGGTCGCGGCGGCGGACACGGCGGGCGTGCTGGTGATCGCCCTGCTCTCCTACATTCTGATCACCGCCCTGCGGCACAGACGCCAGCTCATGCGCCTTGCCGCCGAGGACAATCTGACCGGAATGCCGAACCGCGGCCGCACCGTGGCGCTGGCGAAGGAGGCGCTGGCGGCGGCGGCGGCGCAGCGTCAGCCGCTGACGATCGCCATCATCGACCTCGATCATTTCAAGATCATCAACGACCGCTGCGGGCATGCGACCGGCGACTTCGTGCTGACGGAGTTTGCGCGTGTCAGCCGCGGCTCCCTGCGCGCCGGGGACATCCTCGGCCGCTGGGGCGGCGAGGAGTTCCTGCTGATCCTGCCGGACACGACGCTCGATGCCGCGCTGGCCAGCGTCGAGCGGCTGCGCGTACTCGCACTCGGCATCCGGGTACCCTGCGCAGAAGGAGAGCCGCCGATGCGGGTCACTTTCAGCGCCGGTCTCGCCACGACCGCCGAAGGCGCCCGCTCGCTGGATGAAATCATCGCCCGCGCCGATGCCGCCCTGTACGAGGCGAAGAACGAGGGGCGCGATCTGGTGCGCATCGACCGCGAGAGCTACCAGACCGCCTCCACCGGCGTGCGCCGCGCCTTGCACCTGCGCTAGCGGATCAGAGGCCCGTGCGCGGGTCCGGCTAACCCGGGCCCGGCGGGTACGCGGGCAGCTCCGACGGCGGCGGCGGCAACCCTCCTGCATGCTCTTTCAGCTTGCCCAGGAGATATTTCACGCCGGCCTCGAGCTGTGCGTCGCGGCCTGCCTGCAGGTCTCCCGGCAGGTCCTCGACCTCCATGTCAGGCGAGACACCGTGGTTCTCGATGAGCCATTGCGAGTGCAGCCCGTACATCGCCGATTCCGGGATGGTGATATAGCCCCCATCGAGCAGGGCCCAGTCCCCGCGGATGCCGCGCACTCCGCCCCACGTGCGGGTGCCGATGAGCGGCCCGAGGCCGTATTTGCGGAAGAAGTAGGGGAAGATGTCGCCGTCCGAGGCCGAATAGTGATTGAGGAGGCATACCTTCGGGCCGTCGATGAGTTGCTGCGGAATCGGCGTCGCGGCCCACTCCCGATCAGTGTCCAGGCCCACCAGCACGCGCCGCAGGCGCTCGAGCACGATCTGATCGATGAAGCCGCCGCCGTTGAAACGGTCATCGACGATGAGCGCGTGCTTGTCGAGCTGCCCGTAGAACTGGCGGATGAACTGCCCCATGCCGAGCGTGCCCATGTCCGACAGATAGATATAGGCAATCCTGCCCCCGGAAAGCCGATCGACCCGCTCACGGTTGTGCGTGATCCAGGCGTGCTCGCGCAGCGGCAACTCGGTATTGACAGGCATCACACTGACGGTCCGCCGCCTGCCATCGGGCGCGTCCGCCAGAGTCAGTTTGATCGTCTGCCCTTGCTTGCCGACCAGCAGGCTGTAGGGATCGGTGGGCGCGCGCAGCTCGACTCCATCGATGGCGAGGAGGTAGTCCCCCTGACGCACGCCGAGTCCCGGCGCGGTGAGCGGCGAGCGGTAGTCATCCCGCGTGTTGTCTCCGGGGTAGATGGTCGCCAGCCGATAGCGGCCCGAAGCGCGGTCGAGCGCGAAGTCGGCGCCGAGGAATGCCGTCGGCACCCGCAGCTCCGCCGGCATCTCGTCGCCTCCACCCACGTAGGTGTGCGAATTGCTGAGCTCGGCCTGCATCTCGCCGATGAGGTAATTGAGGTCGCCGCGTGAGCCGACGAGCGGCAGGAGCCTCGCGTAGCTCGAGTGGACCTTCTGCCAATCGACGCCATTCATCGCCCTGTTGACGAAGAGATCGCGCTCCAGGCGCCAGGCGTTGCCGAACATCTCCGCCCACTCCTGCGTCGGCTGCACCCGGATGCGCATGTGCCCCAGTTCGAGATGCTTGCGGCTCTTCTGCGCTTCATCGCCGGCAGCGGCATCGGCGATGAAGTAGTCCTTGCCCATCTGGTAAAGGACCTTCTTGCCATCGGCCGCCAGCGAGTAGGCGCCCAGGCCCTGCAGCACGATCTCGTCCTTGCGCTCGGACATGTCGAAGACATGCAGGGCCGGGCGCTCTCCCGGCAGATCGCCACCGATCATCTGCGGCGGCGTAGTCATGTAGTAGACCCGCGCTCCGCGAACGCCGAGACTCACGATGTTGGCGGGCGTGACGGGCAGCGGCACGGCTCGCTGCAGCAACCCGTCGAGGTCGATCCCGATTGCGGAGGTGGCCGTCGGCTTCCACTCCTCGGCAGGCGATGCGCCGCCGCCCTGGCCGCCATCCCTCCCCTCCTTGCCGTGGGCCGGCTTCGCGCCGGCTCTCGCACCGCTCGCTGCCACCGCGCCCTCGTCGGAGCGTGGCGCGAACGGTGAAGGCTCATCGCTCCTCAGGGTGGCGACGTAGATGCCGGTCATCTTGAGAGTCGCGATGTTGAACTCCGACTGGCTCAAGGTCGGGTTCTCGTGTCGCGTGGACAGGAAGTAAAGATACTTCCCGGCGCGATCGAACCCGGGCTGGAAATCGTTCGACTGCGGGTCGCTGACGCGTGTGGCGTGATGCGTCTTCAGGCTGTAGAGCCAGATGTTGCTCTGCTGGTTGTCGGCCGTGATGCTGTAGGCCAGCCACAGGCCGTCCGGCGACCAGGTGTAATCGTGGATCTCGTTGAACTTGTCCTGGGCCACGAGTTGCGGTGAGCCGCCGGCAGCCGGCACATACCACAGCCTGTGCTCGCCGTCGGAGAAGGCCAGATTGCGTCCGTCGGGCGACCACACAGGAGCGTAGAAATATCCCTGTGCAAAATGCGTCAGGAGGATTTCCGGCCCACCCTCGGCGGGACGAGTCGCGATCTGCTGCTCGCCGGAGCCGTCCGTCGTGTAGGCGAGCGTCTTGCCGTCGGGCGACCACACCGGATGATCCTCATCGGCGTTTGAAGTGGCCGTCAGGTCCCGCGTGTCGCCATGCTCCGCGGGCACCGTAAAGATGTCTCCGCGCGCCGAGAAGGCCGCCCGGCCGCCGTTCGGCGCAACATTGAAGTCCGTTTGCTGCGCCATGTCGCTGTTTCGGATCAGCTTGCCCGCATCCACCCACTGAGGCCCGGTGCGCGCGCCATCATCCGGAACCGTCACCGACAGCTGGTGAAGCGCGCCCGACCGCACGTCCAGCACGTAAAGACTTCCACCCTGCTGGAAAACGATCCCCGCGCCGTCGGCGCCACCCGTGCCGAGACTCGGGAAATCGATGTCGTAATCCTTGAAGTGGGTGATCTGCCGGAAGGCGTGCGTGTCCATGTCATACGCCCAGATGTTCTCGCGCTGCTCCGGCCCGTGATCCGAGAGGAAATAGATCGTCTTCCCGTCCCACATCGGGAAGGTCTCGGTGCCCGGCCAGTCGGTCACGTGCCGCAGCTTGCGGGTGTCGAAGTCGTAGATGTCGATGTCCTGCCCCAACCCTCCGGTGTAGCGCTTCCAGGTGCGGAAGTTGCGCATGATCCGGTTGTAGGCGATCTCGTGTCCGCTCGGCCCGTAGCTCAGGAACCCGCCGCGGTCGAGCGGCAAAGGCACGGACGGGCCGCCGGTCACCGGCACTTCGAAGAGCAGGCCGTACCAGGAATTCCAGGCGTAGCGCCGCGAGAGGAACACGACATTCTTGGAATCCGGCGTCCAGGTCACCACCATGTTGTTGGGACCCCACCGCAGCGGCGCCTCCGGCGCCACGTCCGAGGTGAATGTCAGTCGCTTCGCCGGGCCGCCGTGAGCGGGAATGACGTAGACATCGCGATTGCCCTGGTACTCGCCGGTGAAGGCGATCCACTTGCCGTCGGGGGAATACCGCGGCAGGACGTCGCGCCCGGGGTCCGTCGTTAGACGCGAAGCGACGCCTCCAGAACGGGGTACCGACCATAGGTTGTCATGCGCAACGAAGACCACCGTGTCACCGTGGAGAGTCGGATAGCGCATCAGCGCGTGATCGGACTCCTGCGCCTGCGCGGCCGTGGCAAGCACCCCGAGAAGCACGAAGACCCCCAGACGACACCGGCCGGTGCGCCCCGTCACTCTGCTCATGAGAACTCCCCATTCGCCGCTGCTGGTCCGCTCGGCGAAGACATTCTAAGGGTTGCTTCGCTTCCGGGTCGACAAGGGTCCCACCGGCCACGTATCGTGGCGTACCATGATTTTCTGCCCCCAATGCGGCGGCCGGCTCGAGTTTCGGGTGCCGCCGGGCGATCACCTCGCGCGGCACGTGTGCGAGGCGTGCGGGACCATCCACTACCAGAACCCAAGGCTGGTGGTCGGCTGCGTGCCCGAGCACGAGGGCAGCATCCTCCTGTGCCGGCGCGCGATCGAGCCGCGGCGCGGTTACTGGACCGTGCCGGCGGGCTTTTTCGAGAACGGCGAGACCCTGCAGCAGGGCGCGGCGCGCGAGTCCCAGGAGGAAGCCTTGGCAGAGGTCGAGGTGGGCTCTCTGCTCAGCATCGTGCACGTGCTCCATGCTCACCAGGTCCATGTCTTCTTCCGTGCAACCCTGCTGAAGCCCGAGTTCGGCGCCGGGCCGGAGAGCCTGGAGGTCCGGCTGCTGTGCCCGCAGGACATCCCGTGGGCGGACCTCGCCTTCCCGAGCACGGAATTCAGCCTGCGGCGCTACCTGGAGGATCGCGCCGCCGGCCACGAGCCGCATCATTTTGCCTCGCTCGACCGGCGTCTCAGAGACTGAAGATCTCAGCTCATGACTGGCCCGACTTTGCGGCCGGTGCCGCACGCGTGGCAGAATATGTCTTTTTCAGGCGCGCGGCTCGGAGCGCGCAGTGCACACACTCATGACCTTTGTCGTTACTGAAAACTGCATCAAGTGCAAGTACATGGACTGCGTGGAGGTCTGCCCGGTGGATTGCTTCCACGAGGGGCCGAACTTCCTCGCCATCGACCCGGACGAGTGCATCGATTGCACCCTCTGCGAGCCGGAATGTCCCGCCGAGGCCATCTTCTCCGAGGAGGAGCTGCCTGCCGGTCAGGAGCAGTTCAAGAAGCTCAACGCGGAGCTCGCCAAGCAATGGCCGGTCATTGCGGAGAAGAAGGACGCGCCGGCCGACGCCAAGGAGTGGGACGGCAAGCCCGACAAGCTCAACTTGCTGGAGCGCTGAAGGAGCTTTCTAGCCGCGCGGATGATGCTGCGAGTGCAGCTCTTTCATCCGCTCGCGGGCGACGTGCGTATAGATCTGGGTGGTGGACAGGTCGCTGTGTCCGAGCAGCATCTGCACGACACGCAGATCCGCTCCGTGATTCAGTAGGTGCGTCGCAAACGCATGGCGCAGCGTATGGGGCGAGAGCTCCTTGGAGATCCCGGCCTTGCGCGCATAGCGCTTGATGATGTGCCAGAACGCCTGGCGGGTCATGCGATCGCCGCGCCGGGTCGGAAAGAGAAAATCGGTCTGCCGCTCGAGCAGGATTTCCCCACGCGGCCCATGCTCGAAGTCCGTCAGCCAGTGCACCGCCTCCTCGCCGAGCGGTATCAACCGCTCGCGGTTGCCTTTGCCGAGGATGCGGATCACGCCCTGATTGAGATTCACCTGGCCGTGACGCAGGTTCACCAGCTCCGAGACGCGCAGTCCCGTGGCGTAGAGCACCTCGAGCATCGTGCGGTCGCGGTTGCCCAGCGGGTCACCCACCGCCGGCGCGCCGAGCAGCGACTCGACTTCCTCCTCCGTGAGGGATTTCGGCAGTGAGCGCCCGATCTTGGGCATCGCGATCTGCGCGGTCGGGTCCTCCTGGATGCCGCCCTCGCGTACCAGGTAACGGAAGAAACGACGGAAGCTCGAGAGCTGCCGCGCGGTGGAGCGCGGCCGGGCGCCTTCCCGCACCCGCCAGGCGATGAAGTCCTGCAGGTCGGCTCGTGTGGTCGTGACGATCGGGACTTTGCGCTCTGCCAGCCAGCGCGCCAGCGCAGTGAGGTCGGCACGATAGGCGGCCAGGGTGTTGGCCGACAGGCCCCGCTCCAACCAGACGGCGTCGAGAAAACGGGAGACGGCCGGGTCCGTGGAGTCGGCCTGAGGAGTCATGGCAATTGCGGCAGAATGGTTCGACAATTCCCGTCTCCGCGCGCTGGTCGCGGTCAAGGTAGCGGCCGCAGTATGGTGAGCGTGGCCGAGTGGCCGACGTGATGACCTTCACATCTGAGTCTGAGCATTAACATAAAGAGAACCCGATCACATTTGCGCGCGCTGGTCGCGACGCCCTGGCGGGTCGCCTACGCGCTTTACGCTGCGGCCACCTTCCTCGTCCTGGGATTCGCCGCGCTCTTCGCCACGTTGATCCTGCCCGGGGTGTACCGGCGTCGGGCGGCGGCACGCGCGACCGCGCGCGCCTTTTTGTGGCTGGCGGGCATGCCGCTGACCGTGCGCGGCATCGAACGGCTCGCGCCCGGCCAATGCGTCGTGGTGTCCAATCACGCGAGCTACCTCGACGGCCTGGTGTTCACGGCCGCGCTGCCCGCTCGCTTCAGCTTCGTGATCAAGCGGGAGATGTCGGCCGTGCCGCTGGCCGGCCTCTTCCTGCGGCGCATCGGCTCGGAGTTCGTCGAGCGTTTCGACCGCCACCGGGGAGCGGCGGACGCGCGACGCGTGCTGCGCAATGCCGCCAGCGGCCACTCGCTGGTGTTCTTCCCCGAAGGGACCTTCACCCGTACGCCCGGCCTGCTGAAGTTCCATACCGGCGCATTCGTTACCGCGGCACGGGCCGGCTGTCCTGTCATCCCGGCGGTGGTGCGCGGCACCCGAGCCGCGTTATCGCCGACGGGCGCGCTACCGCGCCCGGGCCGGATCGAGGTCGAAATCCTGCCGCCGATCCACGCACTGCCGCAGGGCGAAGAGGCCTCTGCCGCCGGACTGCGGGACCTCGCCCGGCAGGCGATCCTGCAGGCGCTCGCTGAGCCGGACCTCACATGTTCCGGCGATAGCGCCCTCCCACCTCATAAAGAGCCTGCGAGATCTGCCCGAGAGAGCAGGTCTTGACGGACTCCATCAACTGCGCGAAGACATTTCCGCCCTCGCACGCGACCTGCTTCAGCCGCCCGAGCGCCGCCGGCGCGGCACCGGCGTTGCGGGTCTGGAAGGCGCGCACGGCCGCCACCTGATCCTGTTTCTCCTCCTCCGTGGAGCGGATGAGCGCCGCGCCCGCATGCTCCCCTCCCGCATCGGACTTGGACAGGAAGGTGTTGACTCCGACGATGGGCAGACTGCCGTCGTGCTTCTTCGTCTCGTAGTAGAGCGACTCTTCCTGGATCTTGCCCCGCTGGTACATGGTCTCCATGGCGCCGAGCACGCCACCGCGCTCGGACAGGGCTTCGAACTCCCGGTATACCGCCTCCTCCACCAGGTCCGTCAGGTAGTCGATCGCGAATGAGCCCTGCCAGGGGTTCTGTGTCTTGTTGAGCCCGAGCTCGCGGTTGATGACGAGCTGGATCGCGACCGCGCGGCGCACACTCTCCTCCGTCGGCGTCGTCAACGCCTCGTCATAGGCGTTGGTATGGAGGCTGTTACAGTTGTCGAACAGCGCGTAGAGCGCCTGCAGCGTCGTGCGGATATCGTTGAACGATATCTCGCGCGCGTGCAGGCTGCGGCCGGAGGTCTGCACGTGGTACTTCAGCATCTGGCTGCGGGGTCCGGCGCGGTAGAGGTCGCGCATGGCCCGCGCCCAGATGCGGCGCGCAACCCTGCCGATGACGGCGTACTCCGGGTCCATGCCGTTCGAGAAGAAGAACGACAGGTTGGGCGCGAAGTCATCGACCGCCATGCCGCGGGCGAGATAGTACTCGACGATGGTGAAGCCGTTGGCGAGCGTGAAGGCGAGCTGCGAGATGGGATTCGCGCCGGCTTCGGCGATGTGATAGCCGGAGACGGATACCGAATAGAAGTTGCGCACCCGCCGGTCGATGAAGTACTGCTGCACGTCGCCCATCATGCGCAGCGCGAACTCCGTCGAGAATATGCAGGTGTTCTGCGCCTGATCCTCCTTCAGGATGTCGGCCTGCACCGTGCCGCGCACCGCCTGCAGGGTCTCGGACCTGATGCGCTCGTAGACTTCCGCCGGCACGAGCTGATCGCCGGTGACGCCGAGGAGTGCGAGCCCCGAGCCGTCGTGGCCCGCCGGGCGCTCGCCCTTGTAGGCGGGCGGCGCGATGCCGCGCTCGCTCGCCGCCTGGTGAAGCGCCGCGATGCGCCGCTCCGCCTCGCTCCAGCGCCCCTCGGCCCGCAGGTGGTGCTCCACCCGCTGATCGATCGCCGTGTTCATGAACATCGCGAGGATCATGGGCGCGGGGCCATTGATGGTCATGGACACCGATGTCGACGGCAGTGTCAGGTCGAAGCCCGAGTAGAGCTTCTTCATGTCATCGAGGGTGGCGACGGAGACGCCGGAGTTGCCGGTCCGTCCGTAGATATCCGGCCGCGTGTCGGGGTCCTCGCCGTAGAGCGTCGTCGAGTCGAAGGCGGTGGAGAGGCGCACGGCGTTGCCGCCCCGCGCCAGGTAGTGGAAGCGGCGGTTGGTCCGCTCCGGTGGACCCTCGCCGGCGAACATCCGCGTGGGATCCTCCTCCTCGCGGCGGTATGGATACACGCCGCCCGTGTAAGGATAGAAGCCGGGCAGGTTCTCCGTGCGGATGAAGCGCAGCAGCTCGCCCCAGTCGGCAAAACGCGGTACGGCGATCTTGGGAACGCGCTGGTGCGACAGTGTCTCGGTGTAGTTCTCTCCCGTGACCTCGCGGTTGCGCACCTTGTAGGAGTACGTTTCCTCCGTGGCCGCCCGCATGCGCGCCGGCCACGCCTTGAGATCGTTGACTCCCTCGGCACCGACCTCGTCCAGCGCCCGGTTGTAGGCGGCCCGCAGCTCGCGCCGGGTCGCATCGGCGCCGGCATCGGCCAGCGCCGGCTCGCCGTAACGCTCCAGTGGAGCGGGAAGCGCGGCATCCTCGAGCGTCTGCAGGGCCTGGTGGAGGCCGAATGCCCGCCGCGCCGCCGCCGCCTGACTCTCCACCGTCTCACGGGCCCCACGGCCGCTCTGCGCGATCTCCGCCAGATAGCGTATGCGCGCCCCGGGGATCAACGGCTCGCGTTGTGTCAGCTCCACCGGACCCGGGTCGGATACCTGCCAGCTCGCGGCGCCGGTTCCTTTGCCGGCGAGACACGCGCAGAGCGCGGCGAAGAGGCGGTTGACGCCCGGATCGTCGAAGCGGCTCGCGATCGTCGGGAAGACCGGCAGGTCCTCGTCCGGCCGGCGTGCCTGCGCCGGGTGATTGCGCCGCCACTGCTTGCGCACGTCGCGCAGGCTGTCCTGCGCGCCACGCTTGTCGCTCTTGTTGAGCACGATCAGATCGGCGTAGTCCAGCATGTCGATCTTCTCGAGCTGGCTCGCGGCCCCGTACTCACCCGTCATCACGTAGAGCGATACGTCGACGAGATCCACGATCTCGGTATCGGCCTGACCCGTACCCGCGGTCTCGACGATGACGAGATCGAACCCGGCGGCCTGATAGAGCTGGATCACCTCCTTCAGCACCGCCGAGGTCGCCAGATGCTGCCGCCGCGTGGCCAGCGAGCGCATGAAGATCGCCTCGGAGGCGAGGCTGTTCATGCGGATGCGATCGCCCAGCAGGGCGCCGCCGCTTCTGCGGCGGGTCGGATCCATCGCGACCACCGCGATCCGCCGGTCGGGAAAATGGCGGGTCAGTCGTGCCAGCAGCTCGTCGGTGAGGCTCGACTTGCCGGCGCCGCCACTGCCGGTAATGCCGATGACGGGTGCACGGGTGCGCGCGCGGCCCATGGCCCGCCGGAGCTGCTCCACATCGCCGCTCGCGGGCGCCGCATTCTCGAGCAGTGTAATGGCGCGAGCGATCTGCGCAGGGTCCTGGGCATTCAGGGGCCGGGGCTCATAAGCCGGCTTGATGGCGGACCGCACCCGCGCAAATACATCATCCACCATCCCATCGAGGCCGAGCCTGCGGCCGTCTTCCGGGGTGTAGATGCGCTCGACGCCATAGCGCTCCAGCGCCTCGATCTCGTGCGGCGCGATCGTCCCGCCGCCGCCCACGATGACCCGGATGTGCTCGCAGCCGCGCTCCCGGAGCATGTCCACCATGTAGGCGAAGTACTCGTTGTGCCCGCCCTGGTACGAGCTGGCGGCGATCGCGTCCGCATCCTCCTGGATCGCGGCCCTGACGATCTCCGCAACGCTGCGGTTGTGGCCGAGGTGGACCACCTCGGCGCCATGGGCCTGCAGCAGCCGCCGGATCATGTTGATCGCCGCATCGTGGCCGTCGAAGAGCGATGCCGCGGAGACGAACCGCAGCGGTGGCCCGGACCCGCCGGTTTCCGTCTCCGGGGGGACGGCGGTCTCGAGATGCGACTGGGCGGCGGCTTGGACGCCGGTGCTGGATTTGGGTGCCATGGCAGATGCTCGCTTGCAAGCGCGCGGCGGAGGGAATACTTTACCTTTACGCGCCGGTAGAATGGCTACCGATGAGTATGGTCCATGGGCGCCCCCGGGGTCAACGCTCCCGGCGCGCGGCGCGCTCGTGCTGTCGCTATACTGGCCGGCGCACCCCATCCACGTGAGCAATATGCCGAGCAACCGTCCCAAAGCCGGGTCGACGCAGGCGCCATCTCTGGCGGCGCGCAAGAATTCCGCCGCTTCCCCCTGGCGCGCCAGCCGCGAGCGGCTGC
>Ga0134126_10009707_pt1 | contig 12128 bp, 10 predicted proteins | sample KB31752_FD_96881 | JGI IMG/M metagenome (GOLD analysis project Ga0134126, IMG submission 96881) | Terrestrial soil microbial communities with excess Nitrogen fertilizer from Kellogg Biological Station, Michigan, USA - KB3-175-2 | ecosystem: Environmental > Terrestrial > Soil > Unclassified ...
CCGGATTGGCGGTCCACACCACGCGAAAACGGCCCTTCTGGCTGCCATACTGAACCGCGATGACTTCTCCGAGCATCAGCTTGCAGGAGAGCCCATCCAGGCGAGCGCCGTGATAGCTGACTTCACAGGCTACCGCGTTCAGGATAAAGGGACGACGGTCAGCGTCTATTCCCCAAATCTTGACGGGAAGACCCTCGACGTCCAAACGCTGTTCAGCAGACGCGTCCATGCGAATCGGGCAGCGCACCCTCACTAGGGCAATTTTGGGGACATGGCAACGAGGGGAGCAGATTACGAAGGGCGCGATGCATCCCCAAAGGGACCAGTAGAGTGAGCAGTCGCCTCGGCGTCGGGTTCCTGCGCTCCGGTGCACTTCCGAATCTGTTTCCACAGTTCGTCCCGGCCCATGCCGGTGCGCGCCGAATAGGTCAGGATTGACTCCGTGCCCAGCGCCTCTTTGAGCCGTTGCAGCGATGGCTGCAGCTGATTGCTGGAAACTCGGTCGGCCTTTGTGGCCACCACCAGGTGTGGGCGGCCAATACCGCGCAGAAATTCGCACAATTGCTGATCGCCGGGTTGAGGCGGGATATTGGGATCCACCAAAGAAATGCAGAGCGCCAGATTAGGGCGCTGTTGGAGATAAGGTTCGATGAATTTGTGCCAACCGGCAGAGAGCTCGCGCGCCACTTTGGCGTATCCATAACCCGGCAGGTCGGTGAAGAACAGATCGGGACGGGGCCGGCCGGGCCAGCGGATGGCGTAGAAATTGATGCCGCGGGTGCGCCCGGGAGTGGAACTGGTGCGAGCCACCTTATTGCCCAACAGGGAATTGATGACACTGGATTTGCCCACGTTGGAGCGGCCCAGGAAGGCGATTTCCGGCGGCCCGGGAGCAGGGAAATGAGAGACGTCAGTAGCCGCCGCTACGAACTGGGCAAACACTTTCACTTTAACAGTGTGGAGGTTCTGGTCGCGGGTTGCAAGTTGCCCAGGCGCAACGCTGGCGAGGGACAGCAGACCGAGCTATACGCGGGATTTCCGAACAGCGACCGTGGTCCGGAATTTCGAGAGCAGCGCCCGGCGGATTTTTTCCGCCTTGCGGCGATCCGGGCAGGCGCTGGGCGCTCGCCGGCATTGCGTGATGGTCTGCTCCAGCGTGGCCAAAAAGGCCTGGCAGGGACGGCAGTCGCCCATGTGCGCTTCCATTTTTTCGCACATGGAGTCGTCCAGTTTTTCGTCGAGGTAATCGGAAAGCGCGGCAAAGAGCTCGCGGCAGCGGTGAGGTTTCGCTTCCGGCTTGGGTGCCGCTTTTCCGCGCCGGCCTTTGCCGGCTTGGAAGGCCCCGCGGCGCGCCAGTTCGTTGCGTAGATAGAGGCGGGCGCGGTGCAGCCGGACGCGCACCGTGCCGGCGCGCAGGCCGGTCACCTTGGCAATCTCCTGGTCCGAGAGCTCCTCCATGTCGTGCAGCACCAGGATAAGGCGGTAAGGGGGCGGGAGGCGAAGAATGGCTTCCCGTAACCATTGCGCGCGTTCCCCACGCAGGGCCGAAGCTTCTGGGCCTTCGCCGTTGCTGCCGATCAGGCTCTCTAATTCATGCCGGTCGGGCATCAGCTCGTCGAGCGCCAGTTCGCCCTGAGGAGCGAATTTGCTCTTGCGCTGGCTCATCAGGCAGCGGTTCTTGGCCACCTTGTAGAGCCAGACAGTGAGCGCCTGCGGGCTGTCAAAGCGGGGCAGGTAGGGGACCGATTTCAGCAGCACCTCCTGCATGGTGTCCTCGGCGTCCTCGCGCTGGCCGCACACCTTCATGCTGAAGGAGAACACCGTCTCCTGCAGCAGGGCGAGGGCCCGCTCCAGCGCGGCGGGATCGTTCTGCCGCAGCAGTTCGACGGCCTGGGAAATCTCGGGACGCATGAGTTTCTGTGGCTAATGTAGCACGCGGAGAAGCGGTCGACGATTCACTCGCCCATCACTTTCACGATTACCCGCTTGCTGCGTTGCCCGTCGAATTCGGCGTAAAAGACGCGCTGCCAGGGGCCGAGGTCCAGCTTGCCAGCGGTGATGGGCAAAATCACCTCGTGGTGAATCAGCAGCGATTTGAGATGCGAATCGCCGTTGGTTTCGCCGGTCACGTGATGGCGGTAGTCCTTGCGAAAGGGCGCCAGTCCTTCCAGCCATTCGTCAATATCCTGGATGAGGCCGGACTCGTCGTCGTTCACGTAAACCGCGGCCGTGATGTGCATGGCCGAGACCAAAACCATGCCTTCGCGCACCCCGCTCTTTTTCACGATGCCTTCTATAGTGGGGGTGAGGTGCACGTACTCGCGGTGCTTCTTGGTATGGAAGGTCAGGTATTCGGTGTGGAATTTCACGGTCCGTCCTTGAAAACAGGGTTGGCACGCAATAGTCTGGCCGTCAGCCCGCATCCATATTAACCATGGACGAGAGCCAGGCGGAAATTCGAGAACTAAGACGGCTGGTGGAAGAACTGCTGGCTCGCGTCTCGCGACTGGAGCAGTTGGCTGGAGTAGCCGGCAGTGAAGGCGGTGCCCGTGGCAGCGCAACTGACGCTCGTTCCCCCCGCTTGCAGGTCGTGCCCCCACAGGGGACGGATGAAACGCGCAGGCCCGAGCTGCAACCGCGCCGCGACCTGGAGGCGCGCATCGGTTCGCACTGGCTGAACCGCATTGGCATTGCCGCGCTGCTGATCGGCGTTTCCTATTTCCTGAAATATGCTTTCGAGAGCAACTGGATCGGGCCCGCAGGTCAGATTCTGATCGGGCTCATCGCCGGCGTGGCGGTGGTCATCTGGAGCGAGTGGTTTCGGACCCGTGGTTATCAGGCGTTCTCTTATTCCCTGAAGGCGGTCGGGGTCGGCGCTTTATACCTGTCGCTGTGGGCGGCTCTTCAACTCTATGCGCTGCTGCCGCCGGGCGCGGCGTTTGCCGGAATGGTGTTGGTCACCGCGGTGACGGCCGGACTGGCCCTGGCGCAAAACGCGGAGATTCTGGCCGCGTTCGCCCTCATCGGCGGCTTTGCCACACCGGTGCTGATTTCGACCGGCCGCAATCATGAGTTGGCGCTGCTTTCTTATTTGGCACTCCTGGATGTGGCCACGCTGTTGATGGTTTTCTCGCGGGGCTGGCGGCGGCTGCTGGTTTTGAGTTTTGCCGGGACGGTGGCGCTCTATTTCGCCTGGTATGCGGAATTCTATTCGCCCGGACAATTCGCGCTGACCTTTGCTTTTGCCACGCTGTTCTTTGGCATCTTTGCTTTGGCCCCAATGATCGGCCGCGGCGTTCAGGAACGTGCGTTTCCGCGGACGTTGCTCATGGTTTCCGCGCTCAATGGCGTGGCTTACTTTCTAGCCATTTACCTGATGCTGGAAACCTCGGCGGGACGCGCCTGGTTTGCCGCCGTGCTGGCGATTGTTTACCTGATGCTGGCGCGAGGCGCACAGCAGCCCTTGCAGGCAACGCATTTGGCGCTGGCCATCGGATTCGTGACCATTGCCATCGCCCTGCGCCTGCAGGAGGTCTGGATAAGCTTGGGCTGGTTCGTGGAGGCGGCGGTGCTCATGACGGCAGGATTCTGGCGAAATTGGGATTATGTACGCTGGCTGGCGCTGGGTTTAATCGCCGCCACCGTCGTAAAAGTGTTCGCTTACGACATCTGGGACCTGAGCCGGGGATACCGGATCGTCAGCTTCGTGTTTCTGGGAGTGCTGCTGCTGGCCGTGTCGTTCGCCTACCAGAGGGATTGGCTGAAGCTGTCGGGCACGGGACCGCCACGAAACCGTTCAGTAGAAACATAATTCATTATTCGGTTTTGTGACGATCCGGATCCCTTCCGAGTAAGAAGGCAGGCCTGGATGAACTGATGAGACTTGGCGACCAATTTCGCTGCAGTCCCGCCGCTGTCGTCACACACTAACCTTCAATTAATCGAAGTTTTTCCTCCCTCTGAGTGGCCTCGTACCGCGATAACCTGGAGATACTCCGCATCGACCCTGGTGGTTCCGTCCGTCGCCCGATTGTGACGGGACCACAGATCGGTCAGTTCCGCGCGAAGCTGCTGTTGTTCCTCTTCTCCGATCGATGCGAACGCGCGCGTCATCGGCCCATAGTTCGCCCGGAAAAACTCGACTACATCCGCGGGCGAAAACGGATAACTGAGTTCATACAGATGACGCGAGAGGTCGAGAGTCGCAACGCCGCTCCGCAGCCGTTCGCGAACGGTCGGCTCATCGCCCCACAACACTGGGGACGGCATACCCGAAGGCGCGATGTATTTGGCGATGGTCTTAAACATCTGTCCAACGAAGCCAGCTCCTGTCCAGTTGGCCATGGCGATAAGCCCGCCGGGCCGGCAGACGCGGGTAAGCTCGGCTGCCACCAGTTCCGGACGAGGCGCGAACATCGCGCCGATCAGGCTGATCACTGCATCGAACGTGGCGTCTCCGTAAGGCAGCGCTTCCGCATCCGCTTCTTCGAACACGATCGTGAGCCCCTCTGCGGCCGCGCTTCGACGTGCTTGGAGCAGCCAGTTGGTCGCGATGTCGCACCCGGTTACACGCGCTCCCACTCTCGCGGCAATCAGCGACAGTTGCCCCGCGCCGCAGGCCACATCGAGCACCTGCGCGCCCGGCTTGATGGGCAGGCGGCGGTAGAAAGCCTCGGCGTCGCGTTCCATGTAGCGGCTGAACCGGCCATAGTCGCCCGTCATCCAGGTATTCCGCAACTGAGCTTTTAATTCCTCCCGCCCGGTCTGTTCCTCTAGAACTCTCATGAGTGTTGCCTCCGGGCTCTACTATGCGGTGGACTGGATCTTAAAACTTGCTCGATCGTTCTGCATTCTTGCCAAAAACGTCCAAATCGCGCGAACCTGTAGCCATGGATGCTCTCTCCGAGGTGCTAAAAATCATCAAGCTCAGAGGAGCCCTGTTTTTCAATGCCGAGTTTTCTGCTCCTTGGTGCGTAGCGTCGTCTCACTCGAGCCAGATCGCTCCGCTGCTTTGCCCCGGAGCGGGTCACGTCATCATCTATCACTACCTGGCTGATGGCCGCGCCTACGCGCGATTGTCCGACGGAAGCCGCCGGGATCTGGGCCCCGGCGATGTGGTGATCTTCCCGCACGGAGATGCGCACCTTGTGGGAAACGGAGCAGGCAGGCCGGTGGATGCGCTCAAGGCCTTCGCTAAGAATTTGAGCAATGGGCTCAAAGTCGCCCGCTATGGCGGCGGAGGGGAACTCACGAAGTTCGTGTGCGGCTACATGGCCTGCGACCCAAGGTTAAGCGAAGTCGTGCTTGCGGGATTGCCTTCGATGTTCGTGGTCAATATCTCGAATGATTCCGCGGGCCAATGGCTGGCGAATTCGATACAGTTCTCGGTGCGTGAAGCCGGAGGGTCAGCGACCGGCAGCGACGTGGTTCTGGCAAAGCTGTCTGAAGTTCTGTTCGTTGAGACGCTGCGGCGTTTCATCCAAGACCTGCCGGACGAGCAGAAGGGGTGGCTCGCCGGGGCGCGCGATCCCGTGATCGGGCAAGCGCTCGCGCTGCTGCACAAGAGCCCCGCGCACCCTTGGACCGTCGCCAAGCTCGCCCACGAGGTCGGGGTATCGCGCACGCGATTCGCTGAGCGTTTTCGCCACTTTCTGGGCGAACCGCCAATGGCGTATCTCGCCCGGTGGAGGCTCAAACTAGGTGCGGAAATACTCCTGTCGTCAGAGGCAAACGTCGGCGAGATTGCGGCCGAGGTCGGCTATGCGTCAGAAGCGGCGTTCAACCGCGTCTTCAAGCGGGAATTTGGATGTCCGCCCGCCCAGTTCCGCCGCTCTCGTAACCTGAAAAAACAAACAAAGTAGTCTCGGAAACAATTTCCGGGCAGGAGTCCGGCGACGTCACGGAAACGATCACGTCACCAATTTTCCATACGGTCACATCCCGCTGATTCCTGCGCCTGCAGGAAATCTGGATCAGCGTGGGCTCGGTTCCGTTGTGCTGGCCTGCTCCTTCCATCGTTGTTCGTTCACAGCGAACACAAGAAGCCATAGCTCCAGCGGTATTTCACCGATCGCTGATGCGCAAGCGATATAGATAAATAAGCGGTTTGCAACCGGCGGTACGAGATACATCATCCAACCCACGCCAGCAATCGCCAGAAGCACGCCCAGGACACGGGGCATGAAGGTCGACCTGAAAACGAGGAGGCCGATCAAGGCGCACCAGAGTCCAAAGAACACCAGATAGATATTGAAGGCATAACCATTCAGTTTCAGGAACATTAACGCCAACCCCTGCAGCTGAGACAGCGTAAATGCTCCCAAGGAGCTTCCCGCTTGCAGGATCGGCAAGGGAGCAATATACAGGAGGCAGGTAACAGCTTGAACAGCACATCCCACGAGAATGATGAAGGCCGCGAACAAAGAAAGGCGCCGATTCACAGCCTTAAACAACTGGTAGAAGAGAAAAGCCCAAGCAATATGTGAGACAACCCCGATGAGGGAGGACGCGAACCCCAGCCAAAACAAGCGCTCGTGCCCAAGGATATTGGCCGCTGTTGATGCGGCGTTCCCAGGGGCAACGAGCTTGCCGAGAACGATTACCTCGCCGAATGTTGCCGTCAGGGCCTCGAGCAACTGAAAAGCGCCTGCCATCCTGGCGAGAGAACGCGGCGATGCTTCCGCAATCTGTAGCGCCACTCCGGCTGTACTCATACTCGTATCTCCCAGGACTAGCGGACGGTGTTGCCACAGACTCTACTCGGCGCGTTGACTCTCGGCAATCATGATTGGTGCCAACGGGCTTTCCCGTACTTTACAAATCTCAGGCCTCAGGAAGAGACAAATTCCCAAGCACCGCGCCGACAACGAAGCCGATTATTCCCAATTGAAACAGGTAATTGCAGACACGATGACGTACCCTTACTGACCTGATGACTTCTTCGTGGTCATTCTCTGGTTTGCTCCGAACCTACCGGTGTAGGCTTACGAGGCATCGAACGTCAACTCAAAGGTTCACAACTGGCGTGAACAGAGCGGGCCTTATTACTCTTTACAATGCCCAGCTCAGTGAAATTAGCTGTCGACCGGGTTTTTACCGCATGGTTTCTTCCACTTCATGGAGCCAACCGGGGCGCTTGAGGACTTCGCGGGGCTTGGGGCCATCGGCGGCGCCCACAATGCCATCTTTTTCCATGAGATCAATCAGGTGGGCGGCACGGCCATAGCCGATGCGCAGGCGGCGCTGCAGCAGGGAAGTGGATGCTTTGCCGAATTCGATGACCAGACGCACGGCATCTGCGAACAGGGGATCGTTTTCGTCGCCCCCCTCTCCCTCGGCGTCGCCGCCCGAACCGCCGGAGCCTGCTTCCTTGGGCGCTTCCAGGAAGTGCTGCTGATATTCGGCGGTGCCCTGCGAACGCCAGAACTCCACCAGGGCGGCAATTTCCTTTTCGGTAACGAACGGCGCGTGCAGCCGCTGGACGCGGGCTGAGCCTGAGGGCAGGTAGAGCATGTCCCCGCGGCCCAGCAGGGACTCGGAGCCGTTGGCGTCCAGAATGGTGCGCGAATCTACCTTGGTGGCCACGCGGAAAGAGATGCGGGCGGGGAAATTGGCCTTGATGAGCCCGGTAATCACGTCCACCGAGGGGCGCTGCGTGGCCAGAATCAGGTGGATGCCCACGGCGCGGGCCATCTGCGCCAGGCGGGTGATGGATTCTTCCACGTTGCCGGAATCAAGCATCATCAGGTCAGCCAACTCGTCAATGATGATGACCAAGTAAGGCAAGGGCCGTTCCTGCTCTTCGCCGCCATTCTCGAACAGCGTCGGCATTTCGTCTTCAAAGAGCTGGTTGTACTGGTCAATGTTGCGCACGCCTTTTTCCGCCAGCAGCTTCAGGCGGCGCTCCATCTCCCGCACCGCGTTGCGCAGGGCATTGGCCGCCAGCTTGGGCTCGGTAATGATGGGCGTGTAGAGGTGTGGCACGCCTTCATAAACGCCCAGCTCCAGGCGCTTGGGGTCTACCAAAATGAAGCGCACCTGTTCCGGCGTGGCCTTGTAGAGCATGGACATGATCATGGCGTTGATGGCTACGCTCTTGCCGGCGCCGGTGGAGCCGGCGATCAGCAGGTGGGGCATGCCGGCCAGATTGGCCACAACGATGCGGCCGTTGATGTCCTTGCCCAGAGCCAAAGTGAGTTTGGATTTTTCGGCGGAATATTCCTGCGATTCGATGACCTCGCGCAGCCAGATGGTTTCGCGCTCCCGGTTGGGCACCTGCAGGCCGACGGTGGATTTGCCGGGCATCCGCTCAATGAGAATGCTCTCGGCGCGCAAGGCCAGGCACAGATCGTCGGTAAGGCCGGTAATGCGGCTGTACTTGATGCCGGCTTCCGGCTTGTATTCGAAAGTGGTGACCACGGGTCCGGGATTGATTTGCGTGACCTGGCCGTGGACCTCGAACTCGGCGTATTTCTGCGTGATCACCTGGGCTAGCGAGCGCAGCTCCTCCTGGTCAACGCGGTGGGCCTCATCGGGGCGATGCAGCAGGCTGCTGGAAGGCAGTTTGTAGCCCCCGGCGATTTTAGGCAGCGTGGTCTTGGTCTTCTGGCCGGTATCGGCGCGCTCAGACACTTCCGGCTCCGGCGCTGCTTCGGGTTCTGGCGGCTCCGTGCCCAGCACCTTGGCAGCTTCGCGGGAGAGAGCTTCCATGCGGTCCTGATCCACTTTTTCAATGCCGGTCCGGGGAAGCACCGATGACTGCCGGGCGGGGACTAACTGAGCGGTGACCACCGGCTTGGCGGAGCGCCGCTTATCCAGTTCCCGCTGCAGGCGTTCTTTGTCCCGGGTGGCGCGCCAATCCCGCCAGCGTTCCAGAAGAGCAATGATGAAGCCGCAATGCGCCGCCGCCCAGGCTTTGGCGGTGCTGAAGGAGAAGGCGGTGGAGAAGTACAGGGCTACCGCAATCACGCTGGCGCACACGATGTAGGCGCCCAGCAGGTTCAAGTAGTGGATGAGGAAGTCGCCGACGACCCGGCCCATCAGGCCTTCAATGGGAATCACGTGACGCCAGCGCAGGTGGCCGGGCAAAAGGGCGAGCAGCGCGGGCACAAAAATCTGCAGCCAGATGGCGCCGAGCGATTTAGCCACCGGCGAGGCGGTCCGGCGGGAGCGGAACCAACGGGCTCCCAGCAGGGCCAGCAAAAAAGGCGCCAGGAAAATACCGATTCCGAACACCTGCAGCAGCAGGTCGGAAGCGATGGCTCCAACCACCCCAATCCAGTTGCGCGCGGCGTGGGATCCAGTGAGTGCCGAGGCGCTGTTCAAGGAAGGGTCGAGGGGCGAGTAAGAAGCGAGTGCAAGGAAAACGAGGATCGCGGAGACGAACAGCAGGAATCCGATCAGCTCGTTGAGCCGTCGGTTGCTGGTCGGAACAAAGGCGTTGGAGAAATACCTCATGGGGCGCATTCACCAGCGGCGGTCAGGTGCCTGCACACAGGCACTTCCAACCGCGTTCGGTGCACGAAATACGCCAGAGCAGAAGAATTATGCCAGAAAGTCGGCTGCGGGAAACGGGAAAGTTTAGGGGAATGTGCCGAGTTAGTTCTGGGGCGACAGCGAAAGCGGGCTGTTCGCCGTTGTCGTATGCCGCCAGGCTGCGGGCGAGGGTGTCCGCAGGACAAGAAACTGGATGGCAACGTCCGAAGTCTAATGTACGGCCATGCGCGCGGCCCAGGCGAAGACCACAATCCCCAGAATGATGCGGTAGACGGCGAATGGCACAAATCCGCGTTTGCGGACCCAGTTCATGAACCAGGCGACCACGGCATAGGCCACGAGGAAGGACACCACGAATCCGATGGCCAGCACCACCCACTCCTGTCCGGTGTGTGGGGCAATGCCGATATCGGCCGCGCCCGGCTTGTGGTGGAACGATTTAAACAGGTCGTAGCCGGTGGCCGCCACCATGGTCGGAATGGATAAGAAGAAGGAAAACTCCAACGCTGCCGGCCGCGACATGCCGGTGACCTGGCCGCCGGCTATGGTGGCCATGGAGCGCGAGGTGCCGGGGAATACAGCCGAGAAGATCTGACAGACGCCGATCCAGACGGCCTGGCCAAGCGTCATCTGCTCGACGTGCCCGGTCTTGTATCCGAGGACGCTTGTGCTGGCGCCGGCGGCAGCGCCCACCGATTGCGCGGGCAGCGGCCGTGGCGGGCCATAAACGGCGTCCACTACCCACATGATCACACCGCCAATCAGCAGCGAATACGCCATCACGTGCACGCTTTCCAGATTCTTGCCGATCACTTTAGTGAGCAGCAGGGCAGGAACAGCGGTGAACCCGAAAGCCACCGCGGTGAGGCTCAAAGGGTGGGTCCAGATGGTGTGCTTGCCATCGCGACCATGGGGAAAGGTGGCCACAAACTCGCGGATGCGCTCCCGGAAGTAGATGGGCAGGCACAGGATTGCGCCCAGTTGGATCACTATGGAGTACATCTTCCAGTAGCCACTGGAGAGATCGACCCCCAGAAAAGCCTCGGAAAGGCGCAGGTGGGCGGTGGAGCTGACGGGAAGGAACTCGGTGAGGCCTTCAACAATTCCCAGGAGCAGGGAAAGAAGATAGTGGTTCAATTCGGCTCCGATGATTCGAATCAGGGCTGCAGCCCGGGTGCGATGATGTCCCTTGTAGCACGCCCGGGCAACATGTCCCACAGGATAGCAGCCGGAACTCGGCTGGCAACGGGGAAAGCCCGAAATCCGGTGCTTCCCGGAGCGGGAAAAGCAACTCCCCAAAGGGTGAATGCTTCTACCGCTACGGGTGTAGAATCAACTTGTAGGGACTTCAGCAGGACGGGTCCTGCACCCGGCTTCCGAGGCTTGCATGAATGTCCATTTTAGCTACAAAGTTAATAAGACTCCCGACATAGAAAAAGAAATCAACCAACAAATAGAGAAGATTCGCAAGCGGCTGCAAGTCTTTCGTCCGGAACTGATCCACCTGAAAGGAATCGTGGAGCAGAATTCCGCCCGGGAAGGTTTTGCGGTGTCGCTGAACCTGCGCCTGCCTTCCGGGCAGATGGCAGCCCAGGAGCACTCGCCCACCGCCACGACGGCGATAAAAGGTGCGTTCGAGGACCTGGTGGAGCAGCTGACCAAGCACAAGGATCACCTGCGCAACCAGCACAAGTGGCCGCGCTGGCGGAGGGTTGGCCGCACCCGCCCGCAGCCCCAGGTGCCGTTTGAGGAGACGGTGGCGGCGGTGCAGCCGCCCACGGTTTCCAGCGAGGACATCAGCGGCTACGTGAATGCCAATCTGGGCCGGCTGCAGCGCTTCGTAGAGCGTGAACTCCGTTACCGCGAAAGCATTGATCAGCTCGCGCCGGAGACGCTGACGCCCGCGGAAGTGATTAATGAAGCGGTGGTCAATGCGCTGGGCGATGGCCTGGATAAGCCGGAGCGCCTGGCCCTGGAGGCCTGGCTCTATCGTCTTTCTATGCGCGCCATTGACGATTTGGCTGCTCGCGCCAGCGAAGCGCCTGAAGACGTCCCCTTGCAACGCAACCAGCGCGCTCCCAACGTGCGCGCTAGCGATGAGCCCCAGTTGCAGTATCACCAGCCCGATGAGCAGTTGATCGCCCAGGACATCATCCCCGATCGAGGCATGGCCACACCCGAGGACATTGCTGCCTCCGACGAGATGATCAGCCTGGTAGAGGCGGCACTGCTCAGCGCTCCCCGGGAAAACCGCGAAGCCTTTATCCTCAATGCCATCGAGGGCTTCACGGTGGAAGAGATTGCCGCCATCACCGATCGCAAGCCGGAGCAGGTGCGGCTTTCGGTGAGTTCTGCCCGCGATCACCTGCGCAAGGCTTTGCCCATCCCCAACGAATTCCGCGACAAGCTGTTGCAACACTCCAAGACTGCTTGACCCTTACTTGCAGAGGAGGTGGGGAATGATCCGTCGCCAAGACATCCGCGAACTGGCTCAGTTTGAATGCGGGGAAGGTTCCGCCCTGAGCTTTTATTTCCAGCCGCGGACACCACTCAACAAATCCCATCGCGAAGAGGCCATCCTGGCCAAAGACCTGGTGCGCTCCGCCTTGCGTGAAGTGGATAAGAACGGCAAG